>Ga0182030_10002813_pt1 | contig 37051 bp, 35 predicted proteins | sample 812S3MmetaG_FD_121299 | JGI IMG/M metagenome (GOLD analysis project Ga0182030, IMG submission 121299) | Permafrost microbial communities from Stordalen Mire, Sweden - 812S3M metaG (Illumina Assembly) | ecosystem: Environmental > Terrestrial > Soil > Wetlands > Permafrost | place: Sweden...
GCCGTGGCCGTCGATCGCGATCGGCGCGTGTGCCTGATCCGCCAATTCCGTCATGCCGCCGGCGGCTGGATCTGGGAGTTGCCGGCCGGGAAGCTGGAGCCGGACGAACCGCCCTTCACGACCGTACAGCGCGAATTGAGCGAGGAAGCCGGTTTTCGCGCCCGTAAATGGCGCCCCCTGGGCCCCTTCCTGAGCTCGCCGGGAGTCTTCACCGAAACGGTGCATCTATTCCTGGCACAGGAGCTGGAGCCAGGCAGCTCGGCCCACGAGGCGGCGGAGCTGATTGAGGTGCACTGGATGGACCTGGAGGAGGCCTGCAGGTGGGCGCTCGATGGCACCATCTCCGATGGCAAGACGGTGGTAGGCCTGTTGCGCGCCCGTGCGGTGATCGAGGGTGACGGGGCGTTGCCGCCAGGGTAGGAGGCCCTCAGCTGTGCCGCCGTATATGCCTCACCTTGTGTTCGCGGCTGAGCCGATAGAAGCGGCGTAGCTCGGCCAGCGTCTCGAGCTGCACGCGCGCGACCTGCGCGTTAAGCTGGCGTTCGAGCCGGCGATAGAAGCGCGCCGCAAATTGATTCGCCTCCCGATACAGATCGCTGCGCGCGCCGGCAAGTTTCGCATCGACGTGCGCCCGTTCGAATAGCAGGTAGTGCAATTCGGACGGAACGCGCACGGGATCCTGCTGCCGCAGCAGCCACCAGCTGCCGACGTATTTGTCGATCTCGGCCTGCAGCTCGAGCTCGAGCAATGTGACACCGCGGTCGTGGCCGGCGTTCCAGGCCAGATAGAGAAAGTGACTGACGCCCTCGAGCGCGGTCCAGTAGTCGGCAAGATTGCCGCCATTGAGCGCCTCGAGCGGATTGGCACTGCTAAGGCGCTCGAGCAGCTGCGGATCCAGGAACAGGCCGACGCAAGCCGCATCGCCCTCTTCGAGCACGAGCAGCTGTTCATCGGTGTCGGATTCGCGCGCCGGGCTCGGCAGCCGCTCGCGCTCGGTGAACAGGAAATCATAGACGCTGTAGTCGGTCGGAAGATCGTAGATGCCGGCCAGCAGGTCCTGCAGCTGCTGCAGCAGCATTGGTTGGGCGGTGCCGGCCACCTGCACCTCAGTTCGGTGCCAGCGCCACGGGCGTGGCCTCGACGCCCAGACCACGCAGCGCAGTTCTGGCGCGCGGACTGCCGGTCTTCAGCCAGATCTCGTACAGTCGCAGCACGTCGGCATGGCTGTAGCGCCGCGCGGCATCGCTGATCTCATTGAGCGCATCCACGAGCGGCTGAAATTTCGCCGCCAGCTCGGCGAATACGCGCCCCAGCACCGGCCGACGCCCGCGATTCAGGCCACCTGCCAGCGTGCCGTAGGCGCACCCTCCCATGGCGATGTGGTAGTCGATATCGATGAGCTTGCGCGCGAAGCTGTGCGCGAAGAAGCCGGCGATGAAAAGCGACACATCGCCCAGACGCTGCAAACCGCGCTCGCGCTCCTGCGCGTTGGGAGCCTCGAGCGCCTCGGACATCATCTGCACCAGCGGCTTGAGGCGGACACCGTCGGGGGTTTGTTCGAACAGCTGTTCCGAGCGCGAGAACAGGGTCAGCAGATTGACGACGTAGTGTTCGGTCTGATCTTCGACAGCCAGATGCTGATGGGCGAGCGCGCTCTGTAGCGCATCGTGGAAGTACTCGCGCAAATTGGCGCAGGTCAGGACTTGTCCGCTGTGCTCAGGATCCTGCATGTCTTGCTTCCTCGCATTGAGTTCAACACGAAAGCCGCGTGGGGCCATATAACCGCATCACGGTTTATGTGTTGCAAGAACCCTGCCCGGCTGGCAGCCGCCGACAGCGACTGCTAACAGGCGGGCAAACTTGTCGCATTTCACATTAGCGGCGCAGCCCGGGCAGTTATATCAGCGGAAGCCTACCGGCGGTGTGCGCGCAGGCCGATGCGCAGGGAGCGCGTGGCCAGAAAAACTTCGCGCAGAAACAGCATCAGACCGCCGATGAAACTCAGCATGGCGACGATGAACAGGATGGCGATGACCAGGGCAAGATGAAAATTCAACAGTGCCCCTAGAAAAAGTGCCACGACGACCATGGAGACCAGCAGCGCACAGATCGTGCAGAGGGCGATGGCGCGCCCGAGCAGGCGTGATCTTTGCGCGAGCGTCGAGAGCCGCCCGCCGAGTTCATCGAGATCACTTTCGTGAGTTCCACTTTCGCCCAGTTCCAGTGCGCGGGCTCGATCGACCACACGCGCCAGGCGGCCCGCCAGCAGAGTCAGCGTCACGCCGACACTCGAGAGCAGGAATACGGGCGCAACTGCGAGCCGCACCACGTCCCCGACTTCCGCAATTTGTGCTCCGAGTTCGGCGGCCATGGGTGGGGACTCCGGGAGCGACTACTTCGCGGCTCCGCGACGCACGAAGCGGTACTCGGGATCGGATGGCGATGCCGGCGCATCCACGAGGCCGTCGGCCGTGATCTGCTGCTCGAGCACGGCGAGATTGTTGTCCTTCAATTCGATTTTCTGCTCGAGCTGCTGGCCCTCCGACTTCACCGCCGGCGAGCAGCTGGTTGAGTGCCTATCGGCGACGAACCCGGATTCCCTGGTGGTCCAAAGCAGATCGCAGCCGGTCAGCCGATCCAGGTCCGAAGGCAGCAACGATTCGAGCAGCTCTGGCTGTTCGCCGACCAGCAGCCAGCGGTGCGGTTCCTTGAAGAGATAGATGTGCTGTTCGAGATGCTCTTCCTTTTCGTGACCGTCCTTGTCGACCGGCTTGGTCTCCTTCTCCCCCTTGCGATGCACCTCGATGGCGCGCCCGAAGACCCAGATGTACTGCGACAGCACACGCTGCGGATCCCCGGCCGCGGTCTCGCGCACATAGAAGGTCGCCTTGCCGATCAGCGCGGCATTCGCGGGCATGATCAGCAGATCGATCGCCGGCAGTGTAACGCCGCTGCCGGAGCGGGCCTCCGCCCGTGCCTGCGCCACGTTGTCGTAGCGACCCGGCAGCCGCGACTGCAACAGCGTCATCGCCGCATCGTCGGCCTTGTCCTGGCGCTGTGCGCATTCGGCAGCAAGCGACAGGGTCGCGCCCGCGATCACGAGCAGCCGGCCTGCAAGTCTCATCGCCGATGAGTAGTCAGCCATCGTAGTTCCGCCATTCGGCGCGGTAGCCGCGCCCGAGAGTCATGATGCGCTCTAGCAGCGCGGGATACCCGATACCGGCCGCACGCGCCGATTCGGCGAAATCTTCCTCGCCGGTCAGGTTCGGGTTGGCATTGGCCTCGAGCACGAAAATGCTGCCGTCCTGGCGCATGCGAAAGTCGATGCGCGCATACCCCGACAGGTGCAAGGCACGATAAATGCGGCGCGACAGCCGGTCCAGGCGCTGCAGCAAGGGCGGCGGAAGTTCCTCGGCCGCGCTGGTCGTGATCTCATAGCGCTTCTGATAGGAGCGGTCCCACTTGACCTTGCGGGTGGCGATGGCCGCCAGCGATTCGGGCATCGAACCAAAGCGCATCTCCCACACCGGCAGCCGCGTCAGGCGTTCGTTGCCGAGCACGCCCACATAGAGCTCGCGCCCCTCGATGTACTCCTCCACCAGCGCATCGGATCCGATCTGCTCGTGCATGAACTGCACGCGCTCGCGCAGCCGCGCGCCGTCATCGACCACGGAGGCCTGCGCGATTCCCAGCGAAGCGTCCTCGGTGGCCGACTTCACGAACAGCGGCAGATGCAGCCGCCGCGGCAGCACGAAGCGCTGCCCGCGCCGGAACACGGCGAATTGCGGCGTCGGGATGCGATGAAAGGCCAGCAGCTGCTTGCACAGCACCTTGTCCCGCGATAGCAGCAGGCCGCGCGGGTTGCAGCCGGTGTAGGGGGCGCGCATCAGCTCGAGAAAGGCCACGACGTGCTGATCGTAGGTGACGATGCCGTTGAATTCCTCGAGCAGATTGAACACGACCTCCGGCTTCCACTCCAGCAGCGCGGCCCGCAACTCGGTCAGCGAATCGAGCACGCCGAGAGTCCTGACATCATGTCCCGACTTGCGCAGCGTCGAGACGACATCGTACTCGGTGCGCCATTCGTCAATTTCCTTGGCGCTGTAACCTTCGAGGCTGTCGGGGGGCAGCAGACTGGTGTGTGCGACGACGAGGGTGCGCAGCGGCTTCATGCGCGCAGGCGCAGGCCGGGGCTGCGCATGTATACCCGGACGAGTCGCCGCAACATGGCGCGAGTCGCCCGCAGCGCGTCGCGCTGCGGGCCCTGCACGTACAGCCTAAGCCGCGCGCCCCGATCGATTGCTATGCGCAGGATCTGGTGCGCCAGATAACGATCCACGCCGGTATCGCGTATCAGGCCGGCGCGCAGGCGCGCCTTGTGCGTGCGCAGCAGCGTGGCGGCGGTCAGAGCCCGGCGACCGGGCTCGGCGCGGAACACGCGCTGGAGCAGCCGATCGGCCAGCAATCCGCGTCGGCTGCGCTCGCGCGCCAGCCTGCGGCGGTAGTACTGCGCCAGCGTGTGCTGGTTGACATCGACCGGCTCGATGCGATCGCGCGACCGCACCGGCGGGTTGTGCGTGCCGAGTTCGCCGGCAAACTGCTGCACGAAGTTGAGCTTGCGCAACGCCGGCCAGGACGCATAGCGACGTTGCCAGCCTGAGCGCGGCGTCAGCCAGACAGCGAAGGTCTCGGCGAAATCCTCGGTCGGATGGCTTTGCGCATACCACTCGCCCAGGTGCTGCACGTGATGGCGGCTCGAGGGTCGCGCACGGTAGCGTGCGCGATAGGGACGCGAGGCGGGACCGAACAGCGTGCGCCAGTGCGCGCGACGCCGCAGCCGGTAGGCTGAATCGATGGCGTGCCCGGCCTCGTGACGCAGGATGCGCATGAACCAGTTGACGTTGCCGCCCTCCACCTCGCGGGTCATTTTGCGCTCCAGGCGCATAAGGCGCGGGTGCGCCAGGTAGAACGGCACGGCGATACCGGGAACACCGTCGGGCGAAAACCATTCCTCGGCCAGCCAGACATGTGGTCGGAAGCGGATACCGCGCTCATTGAGTTCGCTGTAGAGCCGATCGACATGACGCTTGATCGGCGAGCGGTGCAGATCGAGCTGCAAATCGCACATTCGCAGCCGCAGCAGCTCCTCGTCGCTGAGCCGCGTCCACGGCGGCTGCCGGCCGCGCACAGCAGACGGACGGCGGGGATTCAGCAGGCTCGCGGGCATCGCCAGACTCTAACCAATCGGAGCGGCCATGTCCCCACCTGAGGGCACCTGCCGGTGGCTGGCCCAGCTCAAGATGAATTCGGCCTGCTCGATCGTCTGAGGCACGGCCGGCCAGCTGACCGAGCGCCCGGACTGCCGCCACAGCCGGTTCAGCTCCCGCAGCGCCTGGGGGCCGTCCAGCCCCTGCTCGGCCAAATAGCAGCCGATAACCGTGCCGGTGCGGCCGATCCCGGCCCGACAGTGCACATAGACCCGCCGGCCACCTGCGAGCATGGCGCGCAGATGCACCTGGATGGCCCGCATCTGGGCCGGGTCGGTCGGAATCTGGGTGTCGACGATCGCGCTGCGCAGGTAGTGCACGCGCGCGGGCAGCAGCGAGCGGTATTCAGGCCGCTCGCCGAGCTGCGTCAGGTCGAGGAACGAATCGATGCCGGCCCGCAACATCAGCCGGATGCGCGCCCGTGTGGCCTCGGGCGCCTCGCCGCAAGGGTATTCGCCTGCGAGCAGCTTGCCGGGCACTACCCAGTAACTGTTGGGTAGCGGTCGTCGCATCGAGTCGCGATCAGACCGGCGCTGTGACGGTGTGGTCGGCATTGGCATGTGACTCGGGAGCCGCGCGCGCGCGCAGCGCCGCGAAATCGACCAGCCCCGTATCGGCCAGCGTTTCCGGCTCAACATTGCGGAGCGCCGAAAAAATCGACTGCACGCGGCCCGGGTGACCGCGCTCCCACTCGGCCAGCATCTGCTTGACCGCCTGGCGCTGCAGATTGGGTTGCGATCCGCACAGTGTGCAGGGAATCAGCGGAAACCCCATGCCCTGGGCGTAGCGCGCGATGTCGCGTTCTGGAACATAGGCCAGCGGTCGGATGACCACATGCCGCCCATCCTCAGAGCGAAGCTTGGGTGCCATGGCCTTGAGGCGGCCACCATGGAACAGATTCAGAAACAGCGTCTCGACGATGTCATCGCGATGATGCCCGAGCGCAATCTTGCTGATGCCATTCTCGCCCGCGAATCGATACAGCGCCCCGCGCCGCAGCCGCGAACACAGCGAGCACATCGTGCGTCCCTCGGGGATGATCCGCTTGACGACGCGGTAGGTGTCCTGCTCGATGATGTGATAGGGAACCCCGATCGACTCGAGGTAGTCCGGCAGCACGTGCGCCGGGAAACCCGGCTGCTTCTGATCGAGGTTGACCGCAATGAGTTCGAACGGCACCGGCGCGCTGCGCTGGAGCGAGCACAGCAGATCGAGCAGCGTGTAGGAATCCTTGCCTCCCGACAGGCACACCATCACCCGATCGCCGGCCTCGATCATTCGATAATCATCGATGGCCTTGCCGGCAAGTCCGCGCAGTCGCGCGCCCAGCCGCTTGAGCGTGGCGCTGTGGCCAACGGCGGCGCGCGTCGAGGTACGCGTCACGGCGCACCCTCCAGGTACTTCGACTCCAGGTAGCGCAGCAGCGCCGCCGCGGACAGCGGCTGACCGGTTGCCTGTTTCATGAGCTCATTCACGGTGCCCTTGGCGCCCATGGCGTGCACATTTTCCCGCAACCAGCCGAACAGGCCGCCGAACTCGCCGCGCGCGATCTGTGACTCGAGTTCCGGTACTGCCTCGCGAAGGCTCTCCCAAAGCTGCGCTGCGATCACGGCGCCGAGCGCGTAGGACGGAAAATAGCCGAAAGACCCGAGCGCCCAGTGAATGTCCTGCAGGCAACCATCGGCGGCGCCGGTGGGCCGCACCTCGAGCCGCTGCTCCAGCCCCTGGCTCCAGGCATCGGGCACATCGCGCACCGCCAGCTCGCCCGACAGCAGTTTCTTTTCGAGTTCGTACCGCAACAGGATATGCAGCGGATAGGTCAGCTCGTCGGCATCGACGCGAATCAGGCTGCGCTTCACTTGCGTCAGTCGACGGTAGAGATTCTCCGGCTCCCACTCGGGGCCGCTGACGCCAAAGTGCTTCTCCAGCAGCGGCCGCAGATACTGCACGAAGGCGCGGCTGCGACCGACCAGCATCTCGAGCAGCAGCGACTGACTCTCCTCCAGCGCCATGCCCCGATCGCGCCCGACCGGCTGATCGCGCCAGGCCTGCGGCAATCCAAGGTCGTACATGGCATGCCCGGTCTCGTGCATGGCCCCGAGCAATCCCGAGAACAGATCGGCGTTGTCGAAGCGCGTGGTCACGCGGATGTCGCCCCAGACTCCCTCGGTGAAGGGGTGTTCGCTTTCATCGAGGCGGCCGCGATCGAACGGAAATCCAATCGCGCGCATGACTTCCAGCACCAGCGCCCGCTGCTTGCCCGCGGCGAACTTGCCGCTGATGGGCAGTGAGGGCCGTCCCTCCTGCAGCGTCAATGCCTCGCGGATCAGATTCGGCAGCCGGCGCGAGAGCGCCTTGAAGATCGCCTCCATGTCGGCGGTCGCGACACCGGGCGAGAACTCATCGACGAGTGCATCATAAGGGGGCAGTCCGAGTGCCTGTCCGAGCAGCGCCGCCTTGTCGCGTACGAGGTTGACGACTTCCTCCAGATGCGGCGAGAACAGCTCGAAATTATTCTGGCGACGCGCCTCGGCCCACTGAACTTCCGCGCGCGAGGTCGCGCGCGCCAGCCGCGAGATCAGCGAAACGGGCGTCGCGATCGCATGATCGCGTGCGCGACGCATTTCGCGCAGATTCGCCAGCTGCCAATCCTCCAGACCTGCGGCATTGGCCTGTGCACGATCCAGCAGCCGCGTGATCTTCGGTGCAGTCAGCAGGGCGTGGGTCTCCGTCTCGAGCGCGGCGAGTTGCTCGCCGCGCACCTCGGCACTTCCGCGCGGCATCATCACGGCCGCATCCCAGCGCAGCAGCGCCAGCGCGCCATGGAAGGCATGCAGGCGACGCCACTCCTGTTCGAGCTGTGCGTAGGGACTGGCGGACATGAGCGGATGCGATTACCAGGCTGTTGATTGCGTCGAACCGCCATTTTAAGCGATTCTAAGGATGTCGCGGCCAGCCCTCGTTGCACCAATGTCGGCCGGCGCACCAGCGCGGCCAATCGGACGCGATGTACCCGGCCCCGATTGACAGGGCAAGCAACAGCAGCAGCGTCAGGTATACGACCACGGCGCGCATCCGGTCATCTTACCGGTAAAATCCCGCCATGCCGCTGCGGATCTGCTTCGTTACCTCCGAAACCACGCCATACGCGAAAACCGGGGGCCTGGCGGATGTCTCCGGAGCGCTGCTGAAGTTTCTGCACGCAGGCGGCCACGACATCCGGCTGTTCATGCCCGCCTATTCCCGCATTTCGCGCGATCAATTCGAGCTCGAACCGGTCCCCGGCCTGTCGAACCTATCGCTGAGGCTCGGCACACATCGCTACGCGTTCTCGATGCTGACCCCGCGCGCCGCCGGTGCGCGCAACGTCGTCTACCTGATCGACTGCCCCGAGTGCTACGGCCGCCCCGCGCTCTACACGACCGATCCGGACGAGCACCGCCGCTTCCTGCTGCTCACGCACGCAGCGTTTCTGTGCTGCCAGTACCTGCAGTTCGCACCGCAGATCATGCATTTCAACGACTGGCACTCCGCGGCCGGCACGCTGCTCAGGCGCACCGCCTACGGCTGGGACAATCTGTTCGCGCAGACCCGCACCGTGCTCACCGTGCACAACATCGGCTATCAGGGCATCATCGGAGCCGGCTCGTTGCCTGAACTGCTGCCCGCGGCCGATGCCGGTCTGCTCGATCAGGCGGAGCTGGCAGCCGGACAAATCAATCTGCTCGGCACCGGACTCGCGCATGCCGACCTGATCACGACCGTAAGTCCGACCTATGCGCGCGAGATCCAGACTCCGGAGTTCGGTATGGGACTAGACCCGGTGCTGCGCGCGCGCAGTACCGCCGTGGTCGGCATACTCAACGGCGTCGACTACGACGACTGGGATCCGCGCCACGACCGTTATCTGCCGCAGCATTTCGATCCCGGAAGGTTGTCCGTCAAATCACAGCTCAAACAGGCTCTTTTGCGACGCCTGAAGCTGCACGGGGCGCCGCGCACGGCGCTGATCGGCATCGTCAGCCGGCTTGCCGAGCAAAAGGGATTCGATCTGCTGTTCGAAGCGCTGCCGCGGCTCATGGCGGCGCGCGAATTCAATCTCGCCGTCCTCGGCAACGGCGAGGCCCGCTACGAGTCGTTCTTTACGCGGCTGCAACAGCTGTTTCCCGCCCGCGTACATTTTTACGCCGGCTACAGCGACGAACTGGCGCACTGGATCGAGGGGGCCAGCGATATGTTCCTGATGCCCTCGCGCTACGAACCGTGCGGTCTGAACCAGATGTACAGCCTGCGCTACGGCACCGTGCCGATCGTGCGGCGCACCGGCGGTCTCGCCGATTCGGTGCAGCACTTTGACCCGCGGACGGGAATCGGTACCGGCATCGTCTTCAACGATTACGACACCGGCGCCGTCATGTGGGCGGTCGGCACGGCGCTCGACATCTATCGGGACGACAGGGCCTGGGATCGCCTGGTCCGCAACGGCATGGCGCAGGATTTCTCCTGGAGCCGGCAGGTGCCCCAATACGTCGATATGTATGAACGGTTAATCCGCACCTGAGCAGTGGGCTCATGCGCCAGGCGATCTCGATCAGAAAGGTTGCGGGTGTTGACGGCCTGGAAAGCGAATTGGCAACTCAAGGCGGATAAATAGCCTGGATCGGACTTAATCAGACTAAGTCCGATCCAGGCTATTTATCCGCCCCTGGCTGGCAATACGCTCTCAAAGCTTCACCCGACCTTTCTGCTCGAACGGAATGTTCCGCATGAGCCCGCTGCCCAGGTGCACCTGCCCGTACATCCGGTAATCGACCGTCTTGTGGCCAAAGCCGCTCAGAACCGCCACCAGCGCCGCGTCGAGATTGGCCGTCACATTCAGGCCGAAGTCGGTTTCGCCTGCGGCCGGCAACGTAAAGGCCGCTTCGGTCGAGCCTGCGGCAAACGCGGCGCCGTTCAGATCCAGGTTGCAGTCGATGCCGCGCACGTCGATGGCGCGCGCGTTGGGATTGACCACGTGCAGGGTCAGGTGAACCTGTTGCTGCTGCAGATTGCCGCCAGCGAGCTCCACGCGCGTGACCGTGAGCTGCGGCGGCTCGAGCTTGGGTAACAGCGCCGCGCAGGCGCCGAGCAGGCAGGTGGCCAGTAACGCCGCAGTTCGCTTCATGTCGATGCGTCACCTTTATGTTCCACCGCGCGCGCCCGCCCGAACGCCTGGTTCAGCGCTGCGTATTGCGCCGCGAGCGGCGCGGTGAGATCCGGCTGCGTCATGCGCCAGCTCCAGTTGCCCTGAGCGGTGCCGGGCGTATTCAGCCGCGCCTCGGAACCGAGTTGCAGCAGGTCCTGGGCCGAGAGAATCGCCATGCGGGCTACCGATCCCAGGGTGGCACGCAGCATTGCTTCGAGTACATGGGAAGAGTCGCTGCGCAGATAGAAGTTCACTCGCGCGGCGTCCTGTGCGCCGAGGCTGCGATACCAGCCGAGCGTCGTGTCGTTGTCGTGCGTACCGGCATAAGCGACGAGGTCATGGGTGTAGTTATGGGGCAGGTGCGGGTTGTCCCCCGAGCCGTCGAAGCCAAACTGCAGCACGCGCATGCCCGGCATTCCAAACGCGCGGCGCAGCTCATCGACATCGGCCGTAATGACACCCAGGTCCTCAGCCACCACCGGCAGGTCCGGGTGATCGGCTTTGAGCGCGCGGAACAACGCCTCGCCCGGAGCCGGCTCCCAGCGACCCTCGCGCGCCGTCGTCGCTCCGGCCGGCACCGCCCAGTAGGCTGCGAGCCCGCGAAAATGATCGATGCGAACCAGGTCGAAGCGCCGCATCTGCTGCGCGAGGCGCGCGCGCCAGAAGGCGAATTGATCCGCCTGCGCCTGCTCCCAGTTGTACAGCGGATTGCCCCAGAGTTGTCCGTCAGCGGAAAAATAGTCCGGAGGCACGCCGGCCAGCAGCGCGGGCCGGCCATCCGCATCGAGCCGGAACTGCTGCGGCTGTGACCAGGTCGAGACCGAGTCGGGAGCCACGTAGATCGGCAAATCACCGAACAGATACACGCCGCGCTCGTGCGCATAGCGGCGCAGCGCACGCCACTGCCAATCGAAATACCACTGCTCGAGGCGGCGCTGCTCGAGCTGCTCGGCCTGCTCGCGCTCGACAGCGGCCAGCGCCGCCCGCTTACGCGAGCGCAGCTCGCGCGGCCATTCCCACCAGGGACGGTGAAAGCGCTGGGCCAGGGTCTCGAACAACACATAGTCATCCAGCCAGCTTGCGGTCCCGGCGCGAAACGACTCGTAGTCGGCGCGCAGGGGTTCGAGATTCGGCAGCTCGTTGCGATCGAGCAATACGCTGTTGCCGGCGAAGTCCGATCGCGCCCAGTACGGAGAGCCGCCGCCGCCCGGAGGCCCGAGGGGCAGCATCTGCCAGACCGAAAATCCTGCCTGCGCCAGCCAATCGATGAAGCCGCGTGCCGCCGCGCCAAGCGCGCCGCGCTCGGCACTGATCAGGGAGGTCGGATGCAACAGGACGCCGGAGCGCCGGTGATCGAGCACCCGCCCGGTCATGCGCGACGGACGATCAGCTTTGCGAGCATGTCGGGCGTCACGAGCACGACGCCGCGATCAGTGACGTGAAAACGCGCCGCATCGTCCACGCGGTCGATGCCGATCTGCATGCCGTCGGGGATTTCGCAACCTTCATCGAGAATGGCGCTGCTGATGTTGCAGCCGACTCCGATCTTGACGTTCGACAGCACCACGGAGCGAAAAATAGTGGAACGCTCTTCCACCCGTACGTTGGAGAACAGTAGTGACTGATTGACGAATGCACCTGAAATGATGGACCCACCCGAGACCATGGAGTTCACCGCCGTACCACGGCGGCCCTGCTCGTCGAGCACGAACTTCGCGGGCGGCTGGTGCAGCTGATAGGTCCAGATGGGCCATTCCTCGTCATAGAGGTTGAGCTCGGGTGCCACGTGCACGAGTTCGATATTGGCTTCGTAGAACGCATCGACGGTACCCACGTCGCGCCAGTAGTTCTGTGCCCGCGTCTTGACGTCGGTGAATGGGTAGGCGACCACCTGCAGCACGTCGATGGCGGCCGGGATGACGTTCTTGCCGAAGTCGTGCTGTGACCTGTCGTCCGCCGCATCGGCGATCAAGAGCTTCTCGAGCAGACGGGCATTGAATACATAGATGCCCATCGAGGCCAGCGCGACGTCGGGCCGGCCCGGAATGCCTTCCGGGCTACGCGGCTTTTCCTTGAAATCGGTGACACGGTTGTATTCGGTGACGGTCAGAACGCCGAAGTCGCGCGCGTGATCCACCGGCACCTCGGCCACGCCGACGGTGATGTCCGCGCCCTTCTCGACGTGGTAGGCGATCATCGGGCCGTAATCCATCTTATAGATGTGATCGCCGGCCAGAATGAGCACATGCTTGGGCCGCAGCGCGCGGATCAGATCCAGATTCTGGTACACGCAGTCGGCGGTGCCGCGATACCATTGCAATCCGACCTGCTGCTGCGCGGGTACGACATCGATGAACTCGCCAAACTCACCGCGCAGGTAGCTCCAGCCACGCTGCACGTGCTGGATCAGCGACTGACCCTTGTACTGCGTCATCAGATATATCTGGCGGATCCCGGAATTGACGCAGTTGGAAAGCACGAAGTCGATGATGCGGAATTTACCGCCGAAAGGCGTCGCCGGCTTGCAGCGATGCAGCGTCAGATCCTTGAGACGCTCACCGCGGCCCCCGGCCATGACGACGGCCAGCGCACCGCTCGTGAGTCGGCTGACGTAACGTCCGGACGAGGCGCGCGACTGCTGCTTGGCCATGCTTGAAGTTCTAGCGGGACGCGAGGTCTAGTGTACCTTGCAATGCAAGCGAAGCTACAGCACTCGATGCGGGCGACGCCACCACGCTCGCGCGCAAGTCCGCCGCATCCGTTGCCGTCCTACAGCCGTTTGAGCAATCCGAGCTCCAGCGGGTGTGAGAGCAGTTCGTGCACGGGGTAGATGCGCAGCTCGTATGCGAACTGCCCGGAGGTCGGCGCTGACGCCTTGAGTTCGTACACCGTAGACCCGTCGCTGTCGGTTTCGCCGGTCGGACGCAGCGGCGCGCGCCATGCATCGTCCGGCCCACCGCGGAACGATGAGAGTGCCGGCGGCTCGCTGCGCGACAGGGGTAGCACGCGACGTGCCGTGAATTCGACATTCACGTCCCTGGGGGTGAAGCCGTTGAGCGAGGCGGCGATCCGCAGATTCAGGGAGCCCGCGCGCGGTAATTCCCGCGGCGGCTCGGACAACAGGCGCAGGTGCACACCCGCCCAGCGTTCACGCACGCGCTGCTTCCAGTCCACCAGCGCTGCCACCTCCTCCTGGCCGTTCTGCATGAGACGCCGGTGCTGCGAGGCCGCGGGATAGTAGATGCCGCGCGCATAGTCCTGCACCACGCGGCCCATGTTGAAAAATGGAATCACCGACATCATGGCGCGCTTGCAGCGACGCACCCACTCGGGGGAATAGCCCTCGGCATTGCGCGCGTAATACAGCGGTACGACCTCTTCCTCGAGCGCATCGAGCATGGCCGCCGAATCCAGTTCGTCGCGTCGGTGAGGATCCTGCACATTGGCGCCCGGAATGCCCCAGCCGTTATCCCCCGCGAAACCCTCCGCCCACCAGCCGTCCAGCACGCTCAGGTTCAAACGCCCGTTCACGGCCGCCTTGATGCCCGAGGTGCCGCTGGCCTCCAGTGGCGCCACCGGGTTGTTGAGCCACACATCGACACCGGTGACCAGCCAGCGTGCCAGCTGCAGATCGTAATCCTCCAGAAACACCACGTGGCCGATGAATTCGGGGGTCAGCATGAGTTGCTTGATTTCGCGCAGTACCTGCTGGCCCGGGTGATCGGCCGGATGCGCCTTGCCCGCAAACAGGAACAGTACCGGACGGTCCGGATCGTTCACCAGGCGCGCCAGCCGCGCGCGGTCGCGCATCATGAGTGCCGCACGCTTGTAGGTCGCGAATCGCCGGGCGAACCCGAGTGTCAGCGTGCGCGGCCGCTCCGGATCGAGGCAACGGGTGACGTGACGCAGCTGCGCCTGGCTCAATCCCTTGGTGGCGTATTCACGGTGCAGTCGGTCGCGTACGCCCGCGAGCATTCGACCCTTGACCGATTGCGCGGTTTGCCAGAACTCCAGGTCCGGTATGTGGCCCAGGGTTTGCCAGAAGACCGGATCGGACAGCCGATCGCGCCAGTGACTGCCGAGCTTGTCATCGAAGAAGCGCGCCCACATCTGTGCCAGGAAGGTCGGCACGTGCACACCGTTGGTGACGTAGCCGACGGGATTCTCTTCGGGAGCTAGCTCGGGCCAATGTTCGGCGCACAGTCGCGCCGACACCGCCCCGTGAATGCGGCTCACCCCGTTCACGCGCCGGGCCCCGTGCAGCGCCAGCTGCGTCATGTTGAACGCCTGCGGCGCATTGGGGGACCGTCCGAGTGCCAGCACCTGCTCCATCGGCACGCCGAGCTCGTTGACGACTTCCTGGAAACAATGCGTGAACAGACCCATGTCGAAGGCGTCATGGCCGGCCGCGACGGGGGTGTGCGTGGTAAAGACGCACTGCGCGGCCGCCGCTTCGAGCGCCGTCGGGAAAGACATGCCCCGCGCTATGCCCTCGCGCGCCAGCTCGAGAATCAGGAACGCGGCGTGGCCTTCATTCATGTGCCAGGCCGCCGGAGCAAGACCCAGTGCGCGCAGCGCGCGCACGCCGCCCAGTCCCAGGATCATCTCCTGTCGAATGCGCACCGTGGAGTCGCCGCCGTAGAGGCGATGCGTGATCTCGCGATCCTCGTTCGAATTCTCGGGACAGTTGGTGTCCAGCAGATACACCGATACGCGCCCCACGCGCGCCCTCCAGATGCGCGCGACCACGCTGTGGCCGGCGATCGGCACGCGCACGCGCAGCCATTGCCCCTGGCTGTCGCGCACCGCCTCGACCGGCAGGTCGCGGGGGTCGTGTTCGTTGTAATGGGCATGCTGCACGCCGTCGCTGTCGACGGACTGTATGAAATAGCCTTCGGTATAGAGCAGGCCGACGGCGATGAAATTGAGACGCTCGTCGCTCGCGGCCTTGCAGTGGTCCCCCGCCAGGATGCCTAAACCGCCCGAATAGATCGGAAAACTCTCATGGAAACCATACTCGGCGCAGAAGTAGGCGATCAGTGGCTCATCGGCGCTCGGCGCCGGTGCGGCCAGATAAGCATCGAAGGTCGCCAGCACCTGGCGGTATCGCTCCAGGTACTGCGGGTCGCTGGCCGCCCGGTTGAGGCTCTCCTGGCTGATACACCGGAGGATCAGGCGCGGATTGCCGCCCGTCTGCTTCCAGAGCTCCGGGTCCAGGTCGTCGAACAACGCCCGGGTCGGACGATGCCAGCTGAAGAACAGATTGCTCGACAGCTCCGTCAGCCGGGACAGCGGCGCCGGAACATTAGGATATATTTCAATCAGTTGCTTGGCCGAACGGGCTTTGCTGCGAAATTTTCTGCGATCCATAGGCAAAAAAGTCTATCAGCCTCCGCGACCTCAACCTGTGCGCAATGTCGCGCCCGCGAGGCATACTTGCCGTCAATCCCGCCGTCGATCGCGCATATGAATCGCCGCATGCTGTCCCACCCGCTGGTCCCGATGGCGGCGCTCGCCGCGCTGAGCCTCGCCGCCTGCACGCGCCATACGCCGACGACGATGAAGCCGGCAACCTCCGCGACTTCATCCTGCCTGCCCAGTCACGATGGGTATCTACGGGCGCGAGTGCGCGGGGCCCGCGATCTCGATATCGACTGGCACGATGCTGACCTGGAATGCGAAGGCGGCGAGCGGCCCGGCCCGGGTGGCTTGCGGCTGGCTTTTGCCGGCCCGGTCAGCAGCGCCGGCCATCGGTTGCGCTTCGTGTTCGGCATGGCTAGCCCGCCGGGGATCGCGAGCAGCCGCGAAGTGCCCACGAATGTCACCGTGATCTTCGAAGGTGAGAACGGCCTCTATTCGACGCGTGGCGATGACAAATGCACGATCGATGAGCTGACGCAGGCGCCCATGATCGCGCGCGATGCGGCACGCTTGCCGACCGGCACGCTTCGCGTCAGCGGCCGGGGATTCTGCGCCACGCCCGCCTCAGGCCTGGATGGCAGGGACACGCTGCTGCTGAGCCGTTTTGATTTCGCCGGCCTCGTGGTCGACGCGGCGACCGCCGATCATCCACAATAGCGACACCTTCGATGCGCCGCACGATGTTGCCAATGTTCCGCAGGCCGATATTCCGCACCCCCGCTCTGCGGGTGCTGTGCGTGGTGCTGGCATTGGGGACACTGGCATCGCTGCCGGCTCGCGCCCTCGAGAACCTGCAACAGTTTCCAAGTTCGGTGCTGACCATCCAGACGCACAAGGGCGCCGAATGGTTTACCGTCTGGATCGCCGACACGCCCGAACGCTCCGAGCAGGGGCTCATGTTCCTGCAGTGGCTGCCCACCGATCAGGGCATGCTGTTTCCACAGGACGCGCCACGCGTCATGCACATGTGGATGAAGAACACGCTGATTCCACTGGATATGCTGTTCATCGACGCCAAGGGGCACATCGTGGCGATCCACGAGCGTGCAATCCCGCGCTCGGAAGAGATCATTTCCTCATCCACGGCCGTCAAGGCGGTGCTCGAGCTTGCGGGCGGGGAATGCGCCACGCTCGGCATCCGCGTTGGCGACCAGGTGCGGCACCAGCTATTCGGTAGCGCTATCGGAGGGCCAGCCCGGAACTAGGGTAGTGCAACCGCGCGCCGCGCTGGTGCGAGTGTGGCGAATTACTAACAATTACTGGTTAACCGTACAGTAAAACGGCTCACGCCCTGCCCCAAAGCCCCCGCCGTCCCTCTGTTGACCTAACAAAAAGTTGTTGCATGACTGCTACAAGTTGTTGTGTCGCATAAAATATTGTTTATGCTAGCGCCACACTCGGGGAGCAGCCGCATACAACTCGGCCATGGGCCGCACGGCTGCACGTTACTAGACATCAATGACTGCGCCGGTCTCTTGTCGATCAACAGACAAAACCCGCTCAGTCCGTTTGAGGGGAGATTTGCATGCAAGGTTCACTCGAAGATCGGGCTTCCGACGCCCTTGATACCTCGGCACGAGTAGCGGGCACAGCAGTCATTCAGGTTGTGCGGCGCGCACTGCTGGTCAGCGTCATCGCGACGTCCTTCGTAATCGCCGCCAATCCGGCCAGCGCTGAGCAGACTGCGGCCGCCGACGAGAACGACACGACCATGCAGGAAGTGATCGTCACCGGCTCGATGATTGCAAGGCCGGCCGCGGAGACTACGGAGTCCGTCCAGGTCGTGACAGCGCAAGACCTCACGAACCAAGGCGTAACGAACGTGGAGCAGGCGCTCAGCCTGATTTCCGCCAACGTCCCGTCGCAGGTGAACATCGCCTCGGCCATCGGGACGTTTTCCGGCGGTGGCACTTATGCCAACCTGCGTGGCATCGGCGAAGGACGTACCCTGATACTCATGGACGGCCAGCGCCTGGCCAACAATGCCTTCTCCGGCAATGCGGTGGACCTGACCGGTATCCCGTTCTCGGCGATCGAGAGCATTCAGGTACTCCGGGAAGGCGCCTCGGCGCTATACGGTTCGGATGCCATAGCGGGTGTCATCAACTTCATCACCAAAAAGGATTACCAGGGATTTGAAGTTCAGGCCAATGTCGAGCGTCCGCAAAGATCGGGCGGCTCCTCTGATTACGTCAATATGACCGCCGGACACGGGGACCTGGAGAACGATGGCTACAACGCCATGGTGACGGCGAGCTACAGCAAGCAGAACGAGCTGAAGGCGACGCAGCGGTCGTTTTCCGCTGCGGGCTTTTATCCGGGCAATGGCGTCGCCCAGACCAACGATCCAGGCACCTGGCCCGGGACGGTCATCGATGGCGCCGGTCAGTATTTTCAGCCGGGTTACCCGGCCTGCGCAGGCAATCCGTATCTGACCAAGTACTTCGGCAACTGCGCCTATCGGTATTCCGCCGCGACGGATCTGCTCCCGGATGCGGACCAGCTATCCATCATGGCCACGTTGACCAAGTCGCTTCCGGCCAACAACACCATTTCGCTGCAGTATCTGGTCGCCCGCTCCGAGGTGACAGCCTGGAGCGGTCCCATGTTCTATTTCTTCCAGATGACGCCCGCGACCAACCCGACCTATTATCCGAAGGCGGGGCAGCTGACGACTTGCTGGCAGGGCTGCACCACAGGCGTGCCGGTTCTGGGCGGACCCATCTATGCGGTCTGGAGCGATCCGGGCAACAACCGCTACAGCGGCTACATCAATGACGAGCAGCGCTGGCTGTTGACGTTCGGCGGCAAGAATGGCGGTTGGGACTACAAGCTGAATCTCAACTTCAGCCAGAACAACAACGACAACCGCAACGTTTCCGGCTATCCGAATGAGGCCCTGCTGTCGCCCGGCGGGAACCTCAGCGACTTAATCAACCCATTCGGACCGCAGACGGCGGCCGGACAGTCCTTGATCAACTCGTCGTACATCAGTGGCGTATACGCCAACGGCCGCATGAAGCGGTGGAGCTTCGATGGCAACGCCCAACACGAGTTGGGTGACCTGTTCAACGCCGGGACACCCGCGACCTTCGCGCTGGGCTTCTCATTGGAAGGGGACAATTTCTCCTACGCCACCACCCCGTATAACACCCTGGTCCAGGCTGCAACGGGCTATACCAACCAGTCGATCGAAGGCGCTCGCACGCTGCAGGCGGTCTTCGTCGAGCTGGACGTGCCGATGGCCAAGGGAGTGGATTTCGACGTATCGGATAGGCAGGACCGCTACAGCGATTTCGGCCTGACCAACAACGGCAAGTTGGCGCTGCGCTATCAGCCCTTCGAGTTCCTGACCTTCCGCGGGACCGCGTCCACGGGCTTCCGGGCGCCCACGCTGTACGATCTGTACAAGCCCGAGAACCTGTCAGCCTCGACCAGCGGCAACATGGGACTGGGCAACCCGTTCTGCGTACCGCCCTACTCCAATCCTGAATGGAGTCAGGCGACCTGCAGCACGCAGGGACTGGGGCTGTTCGGCGGAAACAAGACCCTGGCGCCGGAGACCTCAGAGAACTTCGATCTCGGTATCGTGGTCCAGCCGATCACGGATATGGGCATCACGTTGGACTACTACCGGATCAACCTGAAGAACACCATTGCCAACATTCCGCCAACGGCCATCTATGCCAATCCCACCGGACTCGCGAGTCAGATCGTGACCAACAGCTCCGGGACGCTCACGCCGTCGATCGAAGAGGCCGCGAATTGCACGCCTTACACGGCTACGACCTGTGGCTACATCCTGCAGAACTATCAGAACACGGGCTCGGTCACGACCGCCGGGTTCGATCTGAGCGTCCAGTACCAGCAGCGGACGCCGATCGGTAAGTTCCACGAGGATCTGGAAGGAACCACGGTCACGAAGTTCGACTGGCAGGAGTACAGTGGCGGCCCCACGGTCAATCTGGTGGGTTCTTCGGCTGGCGGAACCGTATATCAGCCGGCGTTCCACTGGACGCATATGATCAGGGTCGACTGGACCAGCCCGGAATCAATGTTCGGTGCCGGCATCAGCAACCGCTACATGTCGCACTATCAGGACGAGTTCAACACCGGGCCGACGCAGACGGGACCGACGAGGATGGTGGGCGCCTACTCGACGTTTAATACCTACGTGTCGTACAGGCCGATCAAGTCGCTGACCGCAATGCTCGGCATACAGAATCTGTTCGACACGAACCCGCCGTTCACCAATGCATCGCAAGGCAATTTTGCGGCGGGCTACAATTCAACCCTCACGAACCCGCTGCTGCGGACCTTCTATCTCAATCTGAAGTACGAAATACACTGAAGTCATTGAGAGAAAGGTCGATTGAAAAGCCCCGCCTCGCGCGGGGCTTTTCTTTTATGCGCCCGGTTGGGCGCGCACGCCTTCCGTCGGCTGAAGCGGCCGCTCAGGCTAGCGCCGGCCGTCTTTGATGTGATCGCTCGAAGCCGCGCAGTTACCGCAGCCGGGGGTCAGCAGGCGCTTGCGGTGCGAATCGGCCCATCCTCGGGCGATACCGCGCGTCGCCAGCAGATCCAGCAGCCACTGGCGACGCGACATGGACATGAAGCTCCACGCGACGTAGCCGGCGGCGCACAGAACCAGAATGGCGATGATGAGTTGCTGCAGCATCAGGCACCCGCTCCCAAAGCGCAGGCGACGCGATAGGTCACGAACGCAAACACATAAGCCATCGCAAACAGATACGCCGTCATGATCAGCGGATAGCGCCAGGAGTTGGTTTCCCGCCGAACCGTCACGAGGGTCGAGAGACATTGTGGCGCAAACACGTACCAGGCCAGCAGCGACAGCGCGGTCGCCAGACTCCAGCCGCTGGCGATCATGGGGCGCAGCGCCTCCTCGACATTGCCGCTTTCAGTACCCGAAAGCGAATACACCGTGCCGAGCGCGCCGACGACCACTTCGCGTGCCGCAATTCCGGGCACCAGCGCGACGCTGATCTGCCAGTTGAATCCGAGCGGTCTGAAAATGGTCTCCAGACCGTGCCCTGCCATGCCGGCAAAGCTGTAGCGGATGGCGGGCCCTGTGGCCCCGGCCGGCGGTTGCGGATAGCTGGCCAGGAACCACATCAACACCATGAGCGCGAGAATGATCGTACCCACGCGCGACACAAAAATCTGTGTGCGCTCCCAGAGACCCATGACCAGGTTACGCAGGTTGGGCCAGTGGTACTCGGGCAATTCCATGAGCAGCGGCGCATAACCGGTGCCGCGAGTCGCGCGTCGCATCACCAGCGCGGCCAGCACGGCACCGGCAACGCCGGCGACGTAGAGCGCAAACAGCACCAGGCCCTGAAGATTGAACGGGCCGGCCGATCGGTTGGGAATGAAGGCCGCGATGATCAGCGCATACACCGGCAGGCGCGCCGAACAGGTCATCATCGGCGCGAGCAGGATCGTCGCCAGCCGGTCACGCCGGTTGGGGATGGTGCGCGTCGCCATGATGCCCGGTATCGCACACGAGAAGGAGGAGAGCAGCGGGATGAAGGAACGCCCCGACAGTCCGATGCTGCCCATGATGCGATCGAGCAGGAACGCCGCTCGCGGCAGGTAGCCGCTGTCTTCGAGCAGCAGGATAAAAAAGAACAGGATCAGGATCTGCGGCAGAAACACCAGCACGCTGCCGGCGCCGCCGATGACACCGCCGACGATCAGGCTACGCAGCGGCCCCGCAGGCATCGCTTCCTGCACCAGCCCGCCGAGTGCGCCCATGCCGGCCGTGATCCACGCCACGGGGGCCTGTGCCCAGCTGAACACGGCCTGGAAGATAAGGAATAGCAGCACCGCGAGCAGAACGGGACCCGCCACCGGATTCATGACGATCGCATCAAGGCGCGCCAGCGCACGATCCCGTAACGGTTCGATGTAATGAACAGCAGCCAGAATGCGCCGCACCTCGCGCTGGGTGCCAGTCAACTCGGCGTCCGACACGGCGGGAATCGAAAATGCCTCGCGCGGCGCGCCGAGGATGAGCTCATCGAGTGCCGCCAGCAACGCCGCCTCGCCGCCCGGACGCACGGCAACGGTCTCGACGACGGGTACTCCGAGCTCACGCGCAAGCGCCTCGCGGTCGAGCGTGAAGCCACGCCGCTGTGCGAGATCGCTCATGTTCAGCACCACGATCATCGGAATCTGCAGCTGGCGCAGCTCCAGTGCCAATCGCAACGACAGACGCAGGTTGGTGGCATCGAGTACGCAGACGATAATCTCGGGTGGCGCCTCCCCGCGCAGGCGGCCAGTGACCGCGTCACGTGCGATGGCTTCATCGAGTGTCGTGGGCACGAGGCTGTAGGTGCCAGGCAGATCCAGGACCCGATACAGCAGGCGGCGGCTCGCGTTGACGAACGCGCCTTCCTTGCGCTCCACCGTAACACCCGGATAGTTCGCGACCTTCTGCCGACTGCCGGTCAGGCGATTGAAGAGCGCCGTCTTGCCGCAGTTCGGTGCGCCGACCAGTGCGATTCGGCGCGTAAGCAGGTCGGGAAGGTCGCGCGTCACACGGCCTCGGGACGCTCGAGCCGCACTAGCACCGCCTGGGCCTCGCGCCGTCGCAGCGCAAACATCGAGGTGCCGATGCGGACCGCGATCGGATCGCCGCCGGGACGAATCTCTTGGATGACTTCGATCTGCTCCCCCGGTACAAACCCGATTTCGAGCAGCCGGCGTACCACGGTGGATCCGGCTACATCGCCAATCAGAACGCCGGCCACGCCGTCGATCCCGACCGACATCACCGTGCCGCGATCACCTTTGTGAAGCGATGCCAGGGATCGCATGCAAGCGGCTGCATCGACCCCCCGAGCGTCAACATGCCAGTCCACACAGGAATCCATTGCCGCACTCCGCAGAATTTCAAATGCGAATCACTCGCAATTGCATTGAGGATAGCGCAGACCGCCCCGCAGTGCCAGTTGGGCTGTCCCAAACGGTTACACTTAGGTCCGTGTCCACCGCGCCCACGGCTATGCTCCGAGACCAGGCCTGGTCGCAGCTAATGCGCGCGGCGCAGGCCGGCGACCGCGCCGCCTACTCCCGGCTACTGCGCGAAATTACGCCATTTATCCGCTCGATGCTGCGGCGGCACTGCTCGCACACCCAGGATATCGAGGAGATGGTGCAGGACACGCTGTTGACGCTGCATCGGGTGCGCCGGACCTATGACCCCAAGAGGCCCTTCAGCCCCTGGCTGGCCTCGATTGCCGCCCGCCGCGGTATCGATGGATTGCGGCGGCGCTCGCGCGTGGCACGCCATGAAATCAGCACCGAATTCGAGGCCTATGAAACCTTTGCGGACCCGGCCGCGAATAGCGACATAGAGGCACTCGGCGCTCCCGAGGAGGTCGAGCAACTGCTGCAACGGCTGCCGCCGCGACAGCGCCAGGCGCTCGAGGCCTTGAAGCTCAAGGAATTGAGCCTGAAGGAGGCAGCTGCGCTCTCGGGACAGTCGGTGGGAGCGCTCAAGGTCAATACCCACCGCGCGATCAAGGCGCTGCGTGCGCTATTCCCGGGACGATGAAACGCCGAACGATGAATTGCCAATGAAGACCGATCAGATTATCGACAACCTGGCAGCCGCCCTCGCGCCGGTGCGCGTGTTGCGCCCGCCGGCAGTGCGCGCGCTGCTGTGGCTTGCCGTGGTCGGCGTTGTGAGTGCGGCCCTGATCCTGCGATTCACCCAATGGGGTGCCATCCTGCCGCGCCTGCAGACCCCGCGTGTGGCGCTCGAGACCGCGGCGACCGCACTGACGGCGATCACGGCCACGATCGCAGCATTCGAGCTGTCGATCCCGGATCGCTCGCCGCGCTGGGCCTGGCTGCCCGTGCCGACGCTGCTGGTGTGGCTGGCTGCCAGCGGTCTTGGCTGCCTGACCAATGGTCTGGGCACGCACGGCGCCGACGGGCCCATGGGCGAGAGTGCCCATTGCTTCGTCTTCATCACGGGCGCCAGCGTGCCGCTGGCTATCGGACTCTTCTGGATGTTGCGCCGCGCACGACCCCTGGATGCGCTGCCGGTGGCCGCGATCGGGACCTTGGGCGTGGCCGCGACCTCAGCGTTCGTGCTGCAGTTCTTTCATCCCTTCGACGTCACCGTAATCGACCTCGCGCTGCACCTGGCGGCCATCGGCCTCGTGGTGCTGATCGGCACCGCACTCCGGCGGCCACTGCTCGATGCCAGCGGCGACCAGAGGTGACGGTTACTTGCCGGGCTTGTACGTCAGCTGCAGAAAGAACTCGCGGCCGTACACGTTATAGTTGAGCTCATTGTAGGGCTGATTGGTCGTGCCCGGCTGGCTATGGTCCGCGGGCGGCATGGTGTTGAAGGCGTTGATGCGTACTACCTGCAATCGATCTGTAAACCGTATGAAATATATAACGGCCGTACTTGCCGAGCGCAACAAACTGTTGCGCCGAGGTCACCACCGGGTGGGACGTCCTGGGGGTCGGGAGGATCTAGACCGCTTCGATCGCGATGGCGGTGGCTTCGCCACCACCGATACACAGCGAGGCGATGCCACGCTGGATCTTGCGGGCCCGCAACGCATGCAGCAGCGTCACCAGGATGCGGGCGCCCGAGGCTCCAATTGGATGACCGAGCGCGCAGGCTCCGCCGTTGACATTCACTTTCTCGTGCGGAAGTGCCAGTTCGCTCATCGCCGCCATGGTGACGACTGCGAACGCCTCGTTGATTTCGAACAGGTCCACGTCCTCGGTACGCCACTGCGCTGCCTTTAGTACGCGCTGGATGGCTCCTGCCGGCGCGGTCGTGAACCACTCCGGCGCATGGGCGTGACTGGCATACGCCACGACCCGCGCCAGCGGCGTGAGGTTGGCCGTACGCAGGGCCGACTCGCTCACGACGATGAGCGCCGCAGCACCATCGGCAATTGAGGAGGAACTGGCGGCGGTAACCGTGCCGTCCTTGCCGAAGGCCGGCTTGAGCTGCGGAATTTTGCTGATGTCGCAGGCGAACGGAGGCTCGTCGCGGTCGACGAGCTGCTCGCCCTTGCGGCTCTTGACGGTAACCGCAACGATCTCATCCCTGAACGCGCCGCTCTCGCAGGCGAGGAGTGCGCGTCGCACCGACTCGGCCGCATACGCGTCCTGCTGGGCACGCGAGAAGTTGTACTTACGCGCCGTGGCGTCGGCGAAATTGCCCATGAGCGCGCCGTCGTACGGGTTCTGCAGCCCATCATAGAACATGTGGTCGAGCACTTCGCCGTGCCCCATGCGATAACCGCCGCGCGCCTTGGGCAACAGATACGGCGCATTGGTCATCGACTCGATGCCGCCGGCGACGATCGCGCGAGCGGAACCGGCGCGGATCGCATCGCAGCTAAGCATGACCGTCTTCATGCCCGAGCCGCACACCTTATTGACCGTGGTGCACGGCACACTGTTCGGGATACCCGCACCCAGCGAAACCTGGCGCGCGGGGGCCTGACCGAGACCTGCCGGCAACACACAGCCGACCAGCACTTCATCGACCTGTGCACCGGTGATACCGGAGCCCTCGAGCGCGCCGCGCACCGCGGCGGCACCCAGCTGTGGCGCCGTCATGCCCGCCAGCGCGCCCTGAAACGCGCCGATCGGTGTGCGCCGCGCAGCGACTATGTAAACGGATTCTCCGATGGCCATGGATCAGCCCAGCGCCACGCGGTACCGCGCCGAGGTACGCTCGCGCACCTGCGCTTCCGTGACGCCCGGGGCAAGCTCGATCAATTCGAATTCGCCCTTGCGCCCATTGCGGCGGAACACCGCCAGATCGGTGATCAGCATATCGACGACTCCGGCGCCGGTTAGCGGCAGTTCGCACCTGGGCTTGAATTTCGGTGTACCGTCCCGGGCCACGTGCTCCATGACGACGATGACATTGCGCACGCCGGCCACGAGGTCCATGGCACCGCCCATGCCCTTGACCATCTTGCCTGGGACCATCCAGTTGGCGAGATCCCCGCCCTGCGAGACTTCCATGCCACCGAGTACCGAGAGGTTGATGTGGCCGCCGCGGATCATGCCGAAGCTGTCGGCCGATGAAAAATACGAAGAACTCGGCAGCTGCGTGATGGTTTGCTTGCCAGCATTGATCAGATCCGCATCCTCGTCACCCTCGTAGGGAAACGGCCCCATGCCGAGCATGCCATTCTCGGATTGCAATACCACCTTCATGCCGGCGGGAATGTAGTTCGCCACCAGCGTCGGGATGCCTATCCCCAGATTGACGTAGTAGCCCTCGCGCAGCTCCCTGGCCGCGCGCTCGGCCAGTTGCTCACGCGACCACGGCATTGGGCCCCCGCTTGCGCACGGTGCGCTGTTCGATCCGGCGCTTGTAGCCGTGTCCTTCGACGATTCGCTGCACGAAGATCCCCGGTGTATGAATCTGATCCGGCTCGAGCGAGCCCACTTCGACCAGTTGCTCGACTTCCGCGACCGTTACGCGGCCCGCGGTCGCCATCATCGGATTGAAATTGCGGGCGGTCTTGCGATAAATCAAGTTGCCCTCGGTATCGCCCTTCCAGGCGCGAACCAGCGCCAGGTCGGTGGTAAGGCCGGTCTCCAGCACGTAGGTGTCGCCGTCGACCATGCGGGTCTCCTTGCCTTCGGCGACACGGGTTCCCGCGCCGGTGCGCGTGTAGAACCCATAGATGCCGGCGCCGCCCGCGCGGATGCGCTCGGCCAATGTCCCCTGGGGATTGAATTCGATCTCGATTTCTCCCGACAGATACTGGCGTTCGAATTCCTTGTTCTCGCCGACATAGGAGGAAATCATCTTTTGGATCTGGTGCGTCATGAGGAGCTGGCCCAGACCGAAGTCGTCGATGCCGGCGTTGTTCGATACCACCGTGAGCCCCTTGACGCCGCTGTCGCGCAACGCGCCGATGAGCTGCTCGGGCACGCCGCACATGCCAAAGCCACCGCACATGATGCTGATGCCATCGCGCAGCAGCCCCTCGAGCGCTGCCGCCGCACTGGCAAACACCTTCCCCGCATGTACTGTCGTTGTCATTCTGCAGCCGCCTGGAGCGAGATGGAATTGCCGATTTTAAACCGGATGGGCCGCCGCCTGCACCGCCAGCAGACCGGACCGGCCCGGCACCGTGCCCGGCTGCACCACGCCGGTCGGCAGTGTCGATATATCGAGGCCCGCGAGCAGCGTGCGCATGGACACGAGCTGGTAGCCTTGGCTAAGCCAACCCGCAAGCAACCGGCGCAGCACCGGCAGCAGCTTCATCCCTTCCAGCTCTGCGTGCAGCGTGAAGACGTGGTGCGCACAGGGCTCGCGCGTACGCGCAAGCAGCGGCTCGTGCACGCGCTCGACACCGATGCCATCGACACCGATCAGCTCATCGAGCGTCGGCAGCGTGGTCGGCAGTTGCGGGCAGCGGCTGCGCTGGCCGCCAATCTGCGGCACGAAGGGTGCGACCCCACGGGTGTCGGAAGCATAGAGAAATCCGAGCTCCTGCTCGAGCGCGAGCGCCGCCTCATTCATCTGCCAGCCGGCGGCGCCGTGCACTGTGGGCTCGGTGCCGAACACCTCGCGAAAGCGCTCGACCGCCAGCAGCATCTGCCGGCGCGTCCAGGCCGGATCGCGGCGCGCGACAAAATCCTGCCAGTAAGTGTGGTCGTAGCAGTGAATGCCGACCTCGAAGCCGGCGTCGCGCACGCGGCGCATCGCCGCCGCGCCGCGGCGCCCGATATCCGGACCGGGCAGCAGCACGCCGTATAGGAGCGTACGCAGGCCGTAGTGCTCGAGCACCGAAGTGCGCGATACCTTGCTGAAGAAGCCGGGTCGAAATGCCCGCCGCAGCGCGCGCCCGGTGTGGTCGGGCCCGAGGCTGAAGAGGAACGTCGCATCCGCGCCCACAGACTTCAGCGTCTCGGCGAGCGCCGGCACGCCCTCGAGCGTACCGCGCAGCGTATCCACATCGATCTTGAGCGCCAGGCGCATACGGACTCAGCGCACCGAGGGAGGCTCCTGCTCGAGCAGCTGTCCGGCCTGCGCAATCTCGCCGCGATAGGCGTCGAAGATCTGCCGCAGCGCTTCCTGCATCCCAACCCGCGGTGTCCACTCCAGATCGGCGCAGGTGTTGTCGATCTTCGGTACGCGATTTTCCACGTCCTGGTAGCCCTTGCCGTAGTACTCGGCGGCCGTGGTATCGACCAGCCGGACCTTGGCGGCGTTGTCGCGGTACTCAGGATACGTGGCGGCGATCTTCAGCATCTCGCTGGCGAGCTCGCGTACCGAAAGACTGTTGGCGGGGTTGCCGACATTGTAGATGCGGCGGCTGGCACGGCCATCGCGGTTTTCGATCATCTTCATGAGCGCGTCGATGCCGTCGCTGATACCCGTGAAGCAGCGGCGCTGCCGGCCGCCATCGACGAGGCGCACATTTTCGGCGCGCACGATGTGGCCCAGGAACTGGGTGATGACGCGTGAGCTGCCTTCCTTGGCCGCGTGCATGTTGTCGAGCCCGGAGCCGATCCAGTTGAACGGGCGGAACAGCGTGTAATCGAGTTCGTCGCGCAGCCCGTAGGCGTGGATCACGCGATCCATGAGCTGCTTCGAGCAGGCATAGATCCAGCGTTGCTTCTCGATCGGGCCGTACACCAGCTCGGAGGCGTAGGGATCGAACTCGCTGTCGCGGCACATGCCGTAGACCTCGGAGGTCGAGGGAAACAGCACGCGTCGGCGATGCTTGACGCACTGCCGGATGATCGCAAGGTTCGCTTCGAAGTCGAGCTCGAACACGCGCAGCGGCTCGCGCACGTAGATGGCGGGGGTCGCAATCGCCACCAGCGGCAGGATCACGTCGCATTTCTTGACGTGATACTCGATCCACTCGCGGTTGATCGTGATGTCGCCTTCGAAGAAGTGAAAACGCGGGTTTTCGCGCAGGGGTGCGATGCGTTCGCTGTTCATGTCCATGCCGAACACGCGCCAGTCGGTCGTGCTCAGAATGCGATTGGACAGGTGATGGCCGATGAAGCCATTGACGCCAAGGATCAGGACATTTTTCATCGTCGAGTCACTCCATGGACGGCCGCAGCGCGAGCGCACGCTCGCCGAAGCGCCGGTGAAAACCCTCGGCGCTCGAGATGTCGGCACCGAATTCGAATTGCAGAACCTTCAACGCTCCGTCGTGACATAGCACGTGCAGCGCGCCCGCGTGCCAGCGTAATACTGCAGCGCCCGCCGCCGCCAGCGGCACAGCCTGCGGCTGCGTCACCGGCAGCGAGCGCAGTATGCGCAACGGTATCCCCTCGGCCTCGGTAAATGCCCCCGGATAGGGTGGCGCGACCGCACGAATCAGATTATGCGCCGCGCGGCTACCGCGCCGCCAATCGATGGCGCCGTCGCGCGCACTGCGGCCGCCGAAATAGCTGCCGGCAGCCAGATCCTGCGCACGATGCGGTGCGGTGCCCGCGATCAATGCCGGCAGGCAACGATGCAGCACCAGCTCGGCGGCTACGGTGACCTTGCGGAAAACCTCTACGGCGGTGTCATCCGGCAGTATCGGCACCGCCTGCTGCCCGACGATGGCGCCGGCATCGGGTCTGGCAGCCATGGCGTGCAATGTGGCACCGGTTTCGCTCTCCCCGTGCAGCACCGCCCAGTTGACGGGCACGCGGCCCCGATATTTGGGCAGCAGCGAGCCGTGCAGGTTGTAGGCACCGCGCTCCGGCAGCGACAACAGCGCGCCGCCGAGCATCGAGCGGTAGTAGAAGGAGAACAGGAAATCCGGCTGCGCAGCGCGCACGCGATCGACCACGGCGGCGGCATTCGGATCCTGCGGCATCATCACCTCGATATCGTGCCAGGCCGCGTGGCGCGCGACGCTGTCGAACCAGATGACTTCACCGGGTGAATCCGTGTGCGTGAGCACCAGCGGCACATCGATACCACCCGCCAACAGCGTGCGCAGGCAGCGTACGCCGACATCGTGATAGGCGAACACCACGGCGCGCGGTGCGCGCGGCGCAATGCTCAAGCCTCATCCTCGGGTCGTTCGAGCACCGCGCCGACGATGTAGCGCGGCCGGTGGCGCACTTCGTCGTAGATGCGGCTCACGTATTCGCCCAGCAGCCCGACGCCGAACAGTGCCACGCCGATCAGGAAGAACGCGATGGCGAACAGCGTGAACACGCCCTCGGCTTCGGAACCGACGATCAGCCGGCGGATGATCAGGAACACGAAGAACAGCACCGACAGGATGGCGATGCCGATGCCGACCAGCGAGAACATCTGCATGGGCGCGGTGGAGAAACCGGTCATCAGATCGAAGTTCAGCCGCATGAGCTGGAACAAGGAGTATTTCGACTTGCCGGCCCCGCGTTCCTCGTGCGCCACCTGGATTTCGATGGGAGTCATCGCAAAGGTGAAAGCGAGCGCTGGCACGAAGGTGTTGTACTCGGAGCACTGATTGACGGCCTCGACCACGCTGCGCGCGTAGCCGCGGAACATGCTGCCATGATCGCTGATGCGCACGCGCGTAGTGCGCTCGCGAATCTCATTGATGAATCGCGAGGCGTAGCGGCGCCAGGCCACATCCTTGCGCTGCACGCGGATAGTGCCGACATAGTCGTGCCCGGCATCGAGCTCGGCGAGAACGCGCGGGATCTCCTCCGGCGGATTCTGCAGGTCGGCATCGAGCGTGATCACATAGCGCCCGCGGCTGGAGGCGAAGCCCGCGAGGATGGCGCGGTGCTGGCCGAAGTTTGCCGCGAACAACACCACGCGCGTGACATCGGGTCGCCGGTCGAACGCCTCGCGCAGCAGCGCGACCGAACGGTCGCGGCTGCCATCATTGACGAATACGATCTCGTAACTGCGTCCCAGCGCATCGAGCGCCGGATAGAGCCGTTCGAACAGCTGCGGCAGCACCTGCTCTTCGTTGTAAACGGGAATGACGATCGAGAGATCGGGCGCCGCGCGCCGCAGGGTCGTGGGCGTCGTCGAGGTCGTCAACGCTGCCGGAATCGACGCGGTAGTCATGACCGGTTCAGGATGCGTGCGACCTGTGCGCACACGCGATCCACATCCTGTTCGCGCATCGCCGGGAACAGCGGCAAGGTGGCAATGCCGGCGCCGATGCGCTCGGCATGCGGAAAATCGCCGGGCTTGAATCCCATGGCGCGATAGAAACTCAGCAGGTGGATCGCCGGATAATGCACGCCGACGCCGATACCGACCGCGTGCATGGCACGAATGAAGTCCGCTCGCTGCATCTGTCGCGGCAGCACGATCTGGAACATGTGCCAGTTGGTGTGCGTGAAATCCTCGGGCGGCAGTTCGCATCCCAGCGATCGGTCGAAGCGCTCGAAGTAGCGCCGTGCCAGCGCGTGCCGGCGCTGATTGAATTCTTCCAGCCGCTTGAGCTGGCCCACACCGATGCAGGCGGCAATGTCGGTCAGATTATGCTTGCCGCCAGGCAGCGTCGCATCGTAACCGCCATCCGGAAACCGCTCGACGCCCTGCAGCCGCCACAGCTCGCAGCGCCGTGCCTCCTCGGCGTCGTTCAGCACCAGGCAGCCACCCTCCGCGCTGGTGATGTTCTTGTTGGCGTGAAAACTGATCGATACCAGGTCGCCACTGACGCCGATGCGTACACCGCCCCAGTTCGAACCCATCGACTGCGCCGCATCCTCGAGCACACGCAGCGAATGCTTGCGCGCAATCTCGTAAATGCGGCCGCGATCCGCCGGCAGCCCTGCCAGATCCACCGGCAGCAACATGCGTGTGCGTTCGGTGATGGCGGCCTCGATGCGCGCCGGATCGATGTTGCGCGTCACCGGGTCGATATCGACGAAGACCGGCTTGGCGCCGGCGCGCACAATTACGTTGGCGGTGCAGACCCAGGAGAGCGCCGCGGTGATGACTTCGTCCTTAGGACCGATGCCGGCCAGCGCGAGGGCGACTTCCATGGCGCCGGTGGCCGAGCTCATGGCGCGTACCGGCCGGCCGCCGCAGTAGGCGGAGAGCTGCGATTCGAATTCACGCACCTGCGGTCCGCTGGTTATCCATCCCGAACGCAACACATCGCCCACGGCGCTGATGGTTGCCTCATCGATGGACGGACGCGTAAAGGGAAGGAAATCCTGACTCACGGCCTTAAGCTCGGTGCTCAACTGCGCGCAACCAGCCAGACGCCGACGATGATGATACCGATGCCGGCCAGGCGCATCGCACCGAATTGCTCGCCAAACAGTATCCACGCCGCCACGGCATTGACGACGTAGCCGACCGACAGCATCGGGTAGGCCACGCTGACTTCCACGCGCGAGAGCGCCAGGATCCACACCACGACGCTGATCGCATAGCAGGCCAGTCCACCAACGATAGGCAGATTCAGTGCGATGCGCTCGAACAGTACCCAGGCGTTGCCGACGTTCAGCGGCACGTCCGCGATGGCGCGCGAGCCGGCCTTCAGCAGCAACTGCGCCACGGCGTTGAGCAGCACGCCCGTGAGAATCAGCGCCAGGTCCGCGCCTCTCATTATCTTTTCACCGCGACCAAAGATTGTGAAGTGTATATCACGCGCATCGGCAGGCCCACCGCGGCCAGATCCCGGTAGTCCTGCGGCCGCAGCAGCGCCAGCGCATCGTCCTGGGAACGCCAGTCGCGCTCGAACTGCGCCAGATCGGGAATCCAGCGCGCGGGTTCCTGTTTGAGACCGAAATCCATCTCGCCGCGATAGCCCACCAGCGTGCAGGTTCGGCGCCAGTAAAAGGGCAACGGCTGCAGATAGTCATTGACACAGTAGAGGCGGGTCGAGTTCCCGATCCAGGGCTTTACGTCCTGTTCGAGACTGACGAGGTCGCGCATACGAGGCAGCTGTTCGGCCCCAAGGAGCAGGCATTGCGCCAGCATCCAGCCGCCCAGACCGGCAGCCACCGCTGCGGCAGTCGGGCGATTCCGCGAGGCAAGTCCCGCCGCCAGCGCTGCCGCCGCCGCCAGCAGCAGGAAGGCGGCGGCAAAACCGACGATGCTGCCGGTCGAGGCGCGCGCCACCAGCGGCGCGGCCGCCGGCACCTGCCAGAGCACCAGCAGTCCTGCGGCCAGTACGCCAGCGCAGAGCGCGAGCGCGCTCATATGCCGAGCGAAGCGCGCCGGCGGCAGGTTCGCGAGATGGCGAGCCAGCAACACGCAGATCGCGGGTAGCAACGGCAGAATGTAGGGAATCAGCTTGGAGTGCGAGAGGCTGAAAAATACGAACACAAACACTGTCCAGACCACCAGCAGTGCAGTGCCGTTCTCACCGCCGCGCAGCGCGAGCCATGCCCGCTGCAGCGCGCCGGGCAGCAGACTCGTCCAGGGCAGGATTCCAAGAACCAGCACCGGAATGAAGAACCACGCCGGCTCGTAGCGATCGAAACCCGCCGTGCTCAGGTAGCGTTGAAAGTGCTGCACGACAAAAAAGAATTGTGCGAACTCGGGATTGCGCAGCGAGACCACGAGGAACCAGGGAGCCGCCAGCACCAGCAGCGCGAGCAGGCTCCACCATGGCCGCGCCCGCAACGGCAGCGACCAGTCCCGTCGCCACAGAAAATAAATTCCCGCCACTGCCGCGGGAATCAGGATGCCGACCAGGCCCTTGGAGAGCACCGCAAGCGCGATGCCGATTCCCAACAGCAGTGGCAGCTGCCAGCGGGCGGGAGATGTGCTCGAGGGCGCCGATTCCTGCGTGCTTGCGGCGCCCTGCACTTTTGCGGGCTGCACTGTCGCGCGCTGCTGCGCCAGCAGCGTCAGTGCGTACATGGCCAGCTGCAGGCTGAAGCACAGCGACATGTCGAGCGTGGTGATGCGCGAGAGCCCGATGTAGAGCAGCGAACTTGCCTGCACGATCACGGCCAGTCGCGCCGTGCGCTCATCGTAGAGTCGACGCGCCAGCGCAAAGCTCAGCAGCAGCCCCAGATAGGCACTCAGCGCGGACCAGAGTCGCGCGGTCCAGGCATGCTGCCCGAACAGCGTGAACGCGGCGGCCGTCGCCCAGTACTGCAGTGCGGGTTTCTCGAAATATTTGATGCCGTCCAGCCGGGGCGTGACCCAATCGCCGCTGACGACCATCTCGCGCGGAATCTCTGCGTAGCGCCCCTCGTCGGGCTCGAACAAATGCGGCGTATTGAGGGGGCCAAACCATAGCAGCGCGAGGATCAGCCAGCGCAGGATCGCCCCGGAGCGCATGCGGATGCTGCCATTCATGGGGCTGATGTACGCCGGTGCCAGAGCAGCAGGCGTCGATGGGCGCCGAAGGCGCGCTCATCGACCAGCGTGTAGTCTGGCTCGAGACTGGCCTCGCGCCCCTGCCGCGCACCTGCGCTCGCATCGGCGCCCGCACTGGAGTTGTCCTGCACGAGGACCCATTCCGGTCGATGTCCCGAGTCACCGGGATCGCGAAGCTGATCGATCGAAATCGGCATGACCGCGCGCCCGGTGTAGAAAGGAATCTCGGCCGCAAGCGTCTCATCGACGCCGGTCGCGCAGACGGGCTGGCCGGGGGGCAGCTGCGCTCCGATGCGGCGTACGAATGGGGCCATGTCCTTGACGTCGTTAAGCAGCATTGGCGCCAGCATAAGCACGATGGCGCCGCCGGTAATTCCACAGACGAGCGCGGCCGGCCCGGCACGCAGACGCTGCCCCGTGGCACTGAAGTAGACCAACGGGCAGATAGCGGCGAGAGCGATCAGCAGCGCGAACAGCACCGAGCCTTTCAGGACCCCTAGCCAGATCCATGCGCCCACCGGGGCGGCAAGCGCGATCAGGCACAGCAGCAGCACCTGCAACCACCAGAGGCCGCCGAGCCAGGAGTCGTCGCGCAATTGCCATTGCTGCCACCACTCGAAGGTGCGGATGCCCAGCCAAAGGAATAGCAGCGGCAGCAGCGGCAGCAGGTAGGTTTCGCGTTTAGTGGCGGAGAGCGAGAGCAGCAGCAACATCGCGGCGCTCATGAGCGCGCCGTAGCGAGCCGGATCGCTCAATCGCGGTAAACCCCCGAGCTGAACGTGCCGCCAGTGCGAGGGTCGCAGTGCCTCGATCAGCGGCGGCAGCCACGGCAGGATCGCGTACGGCAGCGTCCATGTGTAATAGAGCAGCGGCTGGCGATGACCGGTCGCGCCCGGGCTGAGCAGGCGTTTGACATGATTGACATAGGCCCACTCCCAGAGCGCATCGTTGCCGCCCTGCTTCCAGATCGCGAATCCGAGCAGCAGCGTGGCAAGAACCAGTACGCCGACCCCGAGGATCGGCCGCAGCCGTCGCCAGTGGGCCGGCCGGTCGATGAGCACATACGCCACCAGACCCGCACACACCAGCACTGGGCCGATCAGTCCCTTGATCCACAGTGCCAGCACCAGGGCGCCGTAGAAGAGCCAGCGCAGCACGCCGGTATCGCGTCGAGCGAGCAGTTCCCAGGCCGACCAGGCTGCCAGGGTGGTCGTCAACATCAGCAGCGGATCGATCAGGACCCAGTGCGCCGAGACCAGAAACTGCGCGCTCGAGGCCAGCATCAGCGCGGCGAGCCACCCCGCGGCGCGCGAATGCGCGGCACTCCCCCAGGCGACCAGCAGCGCGAGCGTTGCGGCGGCGGCGGCCACGCTGACGGCGCGCGCAGCCGCGACGCTCGGGCCGCCCGTGAGGTGAAACACGGCCGCGACGGTCCAGTAGTAGAGAGGCGGCTTCTCGATGAAGCGCTCGCCATTGAGGGTCGGTATCACGCCCGGCGCCAGCGCCATTTCGCGGCTGATCTCCGCCTCGCGTGGCTCATCGGGGGTCCACAATCCCCGGTTACAGCCCAGCAGCGCCAGCAGCGCCAGTGCCAGCGGCGGCAACAGGGCGCCTATACGCCGTGCGAGCGGGAATCCACCGTGCATACGCGACCGAGCGAGCCGAAACTGGCGCGCACTCTAGCGCAGCCGCCGGTTTGACAGGGTACTACCTGAGCGCAATGCTCGCGGGGTCATGACCGAGATCCTCTCAGCCGCGGACCAGCGGCGCTACAGCCGGCACCTGAAACTCGCCGAGATCGGCGCCGAAGGTCAACGGCGCCTCAAAGCGGCGCGCGTGGTCCTTGTCGGTGCCGGTGGCATTGGCTCCCCCGCGGGGCTGTACCTGGCCGCGGCCGGCGTCGGCACCTTGGGGCTGGTGGACTTCGATGCGGTCGATGAATCCAATCTGCAGCGCCAGGTGCTGTTTGACACCGCCAGCGTCGGCGCTTCCAAGGCCGAAGCGGGCCGCGCGCGTCTCGAGGCGCTCAATCCCGCCATCCGCGTGGTGGCGCACGCGATCGAGCTGCGCGCTGCGAATGTGCGCGAGATCTTCGATCAATACGATCTGATCATCGATGGCAGCGACCGGCTCGGAACGCGTTACCTGGTCAACGATGCCTGCGTGCTTGCGCGCAAACCCCTGGTGTCCGCCGCGATTCATCGCTTTGAAGGACAGATCACGAGCTATGTCCCTGATCGCGGTCCCTGCTACCGCTGCCTGTTTCCAAACCCCGCGGAGGGCATGGTGCCCAACTGCGCCGATGTCGGCGTGCTCGGTGTACTTCCCGGGGTGCTCGGTACGCTCGCAGCCACAGAAGCCATCAAGCTCATTGTCGGCATCGGCAGGCCATTGATCGGACGGCTGCTGGCCTACGATGCGCTCGAGATGCAATTCAGCGAATTCAGATTTTCACGGCGCGCGGACTGCGCCGCGTGCGGAACGCATCCCACGATCACTGTGCCGAGCGACCCGCCCGGATTCTGTTCGCTCGATGAGCTGCGCCAGGTGCGCCTCGTGACGCCGGCGCAGCTGGCGCGCACGCTGGCAAACCAGAACATGGTGCTGGTCGATGTGCGCGAGCCGGAGGAGTTTGCGGTCGGCCATCTGCCGCAGGCGATCAACGTGCCGCTCGGGCAAATCGAGAGCGAGCTGCAGCGCCGAAGTCCGACGCTGCCGCGTGATCGCACGCTGGTGTTCCTGTGCCGCAGCGGCGCACGCAGTCTCAAGGCCTGCGCCTTCGCGCGCCGCTCGGGCTACGAGAATATCCTGCAGCTCGAAGGCGGCCTGCTGGCGTTCAGGGAGCAGATCGACCCGTCACTGCCGATTTAGCGGCGCTGGCGGCGTGGCAGC
>Ga0182030_10002814_pt1 | contig 37048 bp, 27 predicted proteins | sample 812S3MmetaG_FD_121299 | JGI IMG/M metagenome (GOLD analysis project Ga0182030, IMG submission 121299) | Permafrost microbial communities from Stordalen Mire, Sweden - 812S3M metaG (Illumina Assembly) | ecosystem: Environmental > Terrestrial > Soil > Wetlands > Permafrost | place: Sweden...
CAGGGTGCGGTGGACTATCTGGTCAAGCCGGTCTCGGCCCAGGCATTGGTGGAAAAGGCGCAGGCCGCGCTGGCCGTATGACGAGTACGACAGGCGGAGTCGACTTAAGCCTACGCAGCTTGCGAGACCGGCCGTTCGAACTGCTCAAGGAGCTCGAAAAACGCAGCCGCACGGTCTCCACTGTGGGTCCTCCCGATGCCGCGGCGGGTCGGGAATGGGTGGGGGTGGCTTGCCGGATGGGAGGCGAGACGTTCTTGATCGCCCGCGAGGAAACGCGCGAGGTGCTGGGCTATCCGACCGTGATTACGCGGATTCCCGGCGCGAAGAGCTGGGTCCGGGGGTTGGCCAATGTGCGCGGGTCGCTCCTGCCGATGCTCGATCTGCGGCAATTTCTCGGCAGCGGCGCCACCACGCCCGGACGCAATACTCGCGTCGTTGTCGTGCACCACCGGGAGATTCCGGCGGGTCTCATCGTCGACGAAGTTCTTGGATTTCGGCGCTTTGCCGAGTCGGAATTCAATGCGGAGGCGCCCCCGACGGTGATTCGCTGCGACATGTACCTCGCAGGCGCGTTCCGCCGCGGCGGCGAAGTTTGGCCGGTGCTGAGTTTGAAGAGCTTGGTGGAGAGCCAGGGCTTCCTCCAGGCGGCCAGTTGAATTCCGGACGCGTTGGATGACCATGCGAGACACCGCCCCCAAGACCCAGTTGTTGCCGCTGTTCCTGGCGCTGACCCTAGCTTGCCTGGCCGGGGCGGCGATCCTCACGATGCTGTCCCGAAGCGTGCCCCCGGTCGCGGCCCCCAACGAGCAGATCACGCTGGTGATCGAACGCATTCCCTTCGAAGCGCAAAACGCCCTGCGCGGCGAAGCCAGTGCTTTCGATGCCATGAACCGCAGCATGGCGCGCCTGAAGACGCTGGCCGCGGGCGCATCGCTCGGAGAGCATGGACCGAAGCTCGAGCCGTCCCTGGGCAAATTCAGCTCGGCGGTCTCCGCCGTGTCGGACGGCCGCCCCGCGGTCGAAGCCATCCAGTCCGCAAACCAGGAGAGCCGGGACCTCGCCCCGAAGCTCCTGTCCGAGCTCGGCGACCTGGCAAGCGCGGTCGGCGTGCAGAAGCTCGAGGGCATGAGCCGTTACCTGGAGCGCTTCGAGCTCGCTGTGCAGCGCATCCAGCAGGAACTGAATGGGCTGGCATCCGGCGTGAGCGATGCGGCGCCGACGGCGCAACGGCTCGCCGACAGCCTCGAATTCCTGAATCAGGTGGTGCGCGGTCTGTCCGGAGAAGAGTCCGGCATGGCGCTGTCCAAGGTGACCGGTCCCGACGCCGAGCAGCGTTTGAAGACCGTGGTACAGCGCAACCAGCAATTCGCGGCCGCGGTTCGCAAAGCGATCGGCGCGGCCGAATCGCTGTCGAAGGCCCAGACGGCAGCCCGGTCGCTGCCTACGCTCGCGAGCACCATGAGCTCGCAGCTGGGGGCCGCGCTGGTCGTGCCGACGGAAGCCGGTACCGGATACCGGCCATGGATCCTGGTGCTGTTGGGATGCGCCGCCCTGTTGCTCGGGGCGCTCGTCTGGCTGTTCCGCAAATCGGTCACCGCGCGCCGCAGTACGGAGCTGCGGGTGCGCGAGAATGAGCGCAATCAGGAGGCCATCATGCGCTTGCTCGACGAACTGTCGAGCCTCGCGGACGGCGATCTGACCGTGCAGGCGACCGTCACCGAGGACATCACCGGGGCGATCGCGGACTCCATCAATTACGCCATCGAGGCGCTGCGTGAGCTGGTCACGACCATCAACGACTCAGCGATACAGCTCGACGGCGCCGCGCGTCAGACCCAGTCGGTGGCGGCGCACATGGCGAAGGCCTCGAGCGCCCAATCCAGACAGATCTCCGCAGCCTCGGAATCGATGGCCGACATGGCATCCTCCATCGAGGAAGTCTCCGGGAACTCTGAGCGCTGCTCCGACGTCGCCCGCCATTCGGTCGACATCGCCCACAAGGGCGGCGATGCCGTGCGCCGGACCATCGACGGCATGAACGCGATCCGTGAAACCATTCAAGAGACCAGCAAGCGCATCAAGCGGTTGGGCGAGAGCTCGCAGGAAATTGGCAATATCGTCGAACTGATCAACGATATCGCCGAACAAACCAATATTCTGGCCCTGAACGCGTCGATACAAGCGTCGATGGCCGGGGAAGCGGGACGCGGTTTTGCGGTGGTGGCGGACGAGGTGCAGCGCCTGGCGGAGCGCGCGGCCAATGCCACCAAGCAGATCGAGGTGTTGGTGCGCACCATCCAGACGGACACCAACGAGGCTGTCGTATCGATGGAGCGCAGCACGACCGATGTGGTCGGCGGCGCGTTGCTGGCGGAGAACGCCGGTGCCGCGCTCGAAGAGATCGAGCAGGTGTCGAACCAGATCGCGAGCCTGGTGCAGAACATTTCGGCCAGCGCGCGCCAGCAAGCTGCCGTATCCGGGAACATTTCGAAGAACATGCAGGTCGTGCGCGAGATATCCACCCAGACGGCCGAGGGCTCGACCGCCACCTCCACCTCCATCGCCAAACTTGCGGCTTTGTCGGCGCAATTGCGAAAGTCGGTGGCGGGATTCCGGCTCCCGGACTATGGCGCCGGCACAACCACCGTGGGTGCCGTGGCACCGGTCACAGGCATCAAGTCCGTGAACGATCCGCGCAATTCCGGTCCGCTCAATCCGGGCCCTGTCCATCCGGGTCCCGCGAGCGCCGGCCCGGTCGCGGCGGGCGGCTCGGGCAAGTTACGCAAGGCGAGCGGAGCAGGCGCCTGACGGCGCGGCACTTCGACGATTCCGATGACCGATATCAGCTCTCAAACCTTGCATTTGGTCGCGAAAGAATTGAGTGCGACCTTGAACGAGGCGCGTGCCGCGCTCGAGGGGTACGCGGAACGCCCGGATCAGCACTCGTTTCTGGAGAAATGCGCGGACCAGCTGCATCTCGCACACGGTGTGCTGCGGCTGGTCGAGGTATACGGGGCGGCGCTTCTCGCCGAGGAGATGGAGCACGTCACCCGCTATTTGATAGCCGGCGGAGCTAACGACCAAAAGCGCCAAGGAGACGGGCTCGATGCGTTGATGCGCGCCATGGTACAGCTGCCCACCTATCTGGAGCGGGTGCTTTCCGGTGGACGCGATCTCGCCCTGGTGCTCCTCCCCCTGCTCAACGATCTGCGCTCGGTACGCGGCAGCCCGTTGTTGTCGGAAGGCACGCTCCTCTTGCTCAACCTGAAGTCCGACCAGCCCGCGCAGCCGCAGGAGCAGCGGCAGGAAGAGCAGTCCATCACGGTGGCGCAATGGGCGCGACGGCTGAGACCCCGCTTCCAGGTGGGCTTGCTGGGATACATCCGCGGCGAGCGCACCGTGCAGAACCTCGAGATCCTCGCGAAGGTGTCGGAGAAGCTCGAACAGGTCGCCACCACGCAGCCGGTGTTCCAGCTTTGGTGGGTGATCGGCGCGATCCTGGAGGCTGTGCGCGCGAATGGGCTCGAGGGCAGCGCCACGTTGAAGCGCCTGCTCGGGCAGGCCGACCGGCAAATCAAGCTCCTCTACGAATTGGGCGAGACTCGCTATGGCGAAGATCCGCCGGTGGATCTGCTCAACAACCTGCTCTATTACGTAGCCCGCGCGACGACGACCGGCGGGCGCATCGCGGCGGTGCGTGCATCGTTCAAGCTGTCCGAGCTCTTGCCGGTGGACGATTCCATCGAACAGGAGCGCGAGAGTCTGTCGGCACCGAGCGTCAAGCTCATGCGCACGGTCGCGGCCGCCATCAAGGAGGACCTGTCCAAGGTCAAGGATGTCCTCGACATCTTCGTGCGCCGCGGCGGCGGCGGGCGCCATGACGAGCTGATGCCGCAGCTCGAGCTCCTCAAGAAGATCAGCGATACGCTCGGAGTTCTCGGCCTCGGCGAATTGCGCCAACGAGTGCAGCAGGAGGTTTCGGAGCTGTCGGACACACTGAGCGACGGCAGAAATCCTTCCGAAGCTGCGCTGATCAAGATGGCGGGCGTGCTTCTGTCGGTGGAAGACAGTCTCGACGACCAACTCGTCCGGCTCATCCTGCCGACGGCTCCCGCCGGTGCTGCAGTCGACGCCGGATCCGACCAGGATTTCGAATTCCGCCAGGTCAGTGAGGCGGTTCTTCGGGAGTGCATCGTCAATTTGGCGCGGGTCAAGGAGGCCGTGTCGATCGCGGTACAGAAACCGGCCGATGCGCCCGCTGCCCAGGGTCTGGATAATGTACCGCAGCTGCTGCGCGGCATCACCGCCGGTCTGTTGATGCTGGGCAAGGGTCGGGCGGTCGAACTCATGGACGCCATCGGCGCCGAGGTGCGCAGGCTGATCGAGCCGGGCGCCGGAGTTCCCGATGCGCTGCGTCTGGAGCGCATCGCGGACGCCATCGTCAGCATCGAGTACTACATGGAGACGCTGCAGAACGGGCGCGCCGATCCATGGTACATGCTGGACAACGCCGAGACCTGTTTGAAGGCGCTGGCCGCGGATGCTGAAGTGCGCGTGCCGAACGTCGAACTCCCCGCAGCGGACGCCGCCAAGACCGTCAAACTGGACCCGGAGTCGACGCTCGCGCTGGAGGACATCAAGCGCACTCAGGCGGCGACCGATCCTCTGATCGCGCTCGCCGCGGCCCCGCCCTTTGCGGTCCCGCCTCCCGCTCCGGTCGCGGCGGAAGTGGATCCGCAATTCCTGGAGCTGTTCATCGAGGAGGCGAAGGAAGAGATCGCGGCGATCCAACGGACCTTCCCGCTCTGGGACCAGAATCCCATGGACCTGGAAACCCTGGCATCGCTGCGCAGAAGCTTTCATACCCTGAAAGGCAGCGGCCGCATGGTCGGTGCCCGCTCGATCGCCGAGTTCGGCTGGTCCATCGAGAATTTGCTCAATCGCCTCATCGACAAGACGCTGTCGCGCACGCCGGGCATGATGGCTCTGTTGCGCAACGCCGTCGCCGCGTTGCCGGCGCTGGTTGAACAATTGGAAAGCGGCCGGCAGAATTCCGTGGCCATAGAGACGCTCATGTCCCGAGCCTTCGCGTACGCGGACGGCCGTGAGGCCGAGCAACTCGGGGCAGCCATGGCGCCGGAAGACCGCGCCGATGCAGGGGCTTCCGGCGTGTTGGCGGTACCGATACCGACATGGCCGGATGCGGGCGCCGCGCATGCGGGCGCCGCGCATGCGGGCGCCGCGCGAGCGGCTGACGAGGTGCCTACGCCGGCGCCTGCCGAGGCCGCGCCAGCGGGCACCGCCGCCGGCACCCGCGTCGAGACCCCCGCGGCGGCGCCGATGGACCCGCAGCTGCACGAGATCTACAGCAAGGAAACCTCGAACCATCTGGCGGAAATTCGCGATTACCTGCGCAAGCGGTCCGGTCAGCCGGCGCCGCACGATCTCCCGGAGTCGGTGTACCGCGCCATCCACACGCTGAGCGGAAGCTCGAAAATGGCGGAGGCCCGGCACGGCATCCGCATCGCGGAGCCGCTCAACCATTACATGCGCAAGGTGTTCGACAGCGGCCGAGGCTTGAGCGATGCCGGGGTTGGGGCGCTGGCGGATGCGGTGCGCGCCATCGAGAACGTGGTGTCGCATATCAACGAGAGCACGGCGTTCTTCGCCGAGCAGCCCTCGCTCCTCGCGAGGTTGCGCACGCTCGAGGCCGATCTGGACCTGGAACTCGCGCGCGCGGCCAACGACTCGAGCGCGTCGGCGCTCGTTCCCAAATTGATCGAGGTGCCGAGTGAGGCGCCGGACGCTTCACCACCGGCCGAATCCGGGGCGCGCCAGCCGACGGAAGAGATTGCGCCCGCTGAAGCACCGGCGGCCCACCGCGTCGGGCATCCCGCGGAAGCCGGCGCCGAGGAATTCGATCACGAGATCGCGGCGATCTTCAGCGAGGAGGCCACGGAGCTGATCGAAGCGGCCGAAGTCTCACTCACGGCCTGGAATCGGGATCGCAAGGACAAGGACCGGGTCGCCGAACTGCAGCGTCAATTGCACACCCTGAAGGGCGGCGCGCGGATGGCGGGCATCACCGCCATGGGCGACTTGAGTCACGAGCTCGAGACGCTGGTGATCCAGATCGACGGCGGGGCAGTGACCGCCGACGATCACGCACACGCCGTGCTGCAGGCAAGTTTGGACGAGCTCGCCCGGATGCGCGATTGGGTGAGCGCCGGACAGCTGCCGTCCCCGGCACAGGCGCTGCTCGCACAGATCCGCGGTCTTGCCTCGGGAACCCCCCACGCTTCGGCGCACGCTGCAGCCGTTACCGCCGCGGCGCCGGCTGCGGCAGTTCCGTCCGCGCCCGCGCAGCCCGTCGGCGCGGCGAATGAGACCGCGATGCCGTCGGCGACTTCCGCCGATGTGCCGGGCGCCGGCGCGCCGCGGCTCGTCCCGATACCGACGGCCGCCGTTTCTCATGCGTCAGAAGAATCGCCGCCCTCGATCTCCGAGGATTCTCTTTCGCAGCTCGAGACATCGCAGCTCGAGACATCGCAGCTCGAGACGAGCGCGAGTCCGGTGCTGCCGGGACGCGAGAACCTGCCCGCGGAGCGGGTCGAAATGGCGCGCGTCGATGCCGAGCTGCTCGACACCATGCTGAACAGCGCGGGCGAGGTGAGCATTTTCCGCGCACGCCTGGATCAGCAGGTGAACTCGATCGATTTCAATCTGGCCGAGCTGGCGCGCACGGTGACCCGCCTGAAAGAACAGCTTCGGGGCCTGGAGATCGAGACCGAGGCGCAGGTGCTGAACCGGCATCAGGACGAGGAGGATCCACGACGGGACGATTTCGACCCGCTCGAGCTCGATCGCTATTCCGCGCTTCAGCAGTTCTCGCGTGCCCTCGCGGAGACCTCGGGCGATGTCGCCAGCATCCAGGGGCTGCTCGAGACCCTGACGCGCGAGGCGCAGAATCTTCTCACCCAACAGGCGCGCATCATCACCGAGCTGCAGAACAGCCTGATGCGCACCCGGATGGTGCCGTTCCAGCGGCACGTTCAGCGTCTCACCCGCCTGGTTCGGCAGTCTGCGAATGACACGGGCAAGCGCGCGGAACTGGTCGTTCAGGGTGCATCCGCCGAGCTCGACCGGCAGATGCTGGAGCGCATGGTCGCACCGCTCGAGCACATGTTGCGCAATGCCGTCGTGCACGGCATCGAGACGCCGGAGCGGCGCTCCGCCCTCGGCAAGCCGGACGTGGGGCGCATCTCGGTCAGCTTGACGCGCGACGGTGCCGAGATCGTGATCGTGGTCACCGATGACGGCGGCGGCATCAACGTCAAGCTCATTCGCGAGAAGGCCGTGGCCTTAGGGTTGGCGGACCGGCATTCGAAACTCACCGACGAAGAGGCCATGCAGCTCATCCTGGAGCCCGGCTTCAGCACCGCCGGCCGCGTCACGCAGGCGGCGGGCCGCGGAGTCGGCATGGACGTGGTGGCGACCGAGGTGAAAAAACTCGGCGGCGGGCTGTTCATCGAATCGACGCTGAACAAAGGCACGCGCTTCACCATTCGCCTGCCGTTCACCCTCGCCATCAGCCAGGCGCTGATCGTACGCGTCGCCGAGGAGGTATACGCGCTGCCGCTGGCCACCGTTGAGGGCGTCGTGCGCCTGCCGCGCAACATCGTGGCGCGCCATTTGGGCAAGGACGCGCCGCCGTTCGAATACGGAGGCCAGAAATATCGCTTCCAGCAGCTCGGATCGTTCGTCGGCTTGGGGCCGACTCGTTTGCCCGAAACCGATGTCTCCATGTCCGTGGTGCTGATCCGCGCGGGCGAGCATTCCACCGCATTGGTGACCGACGAGCTGGTGGGGAGCCGGGAGATCGTGGTCAAGTCGTTGGGGCCGCAAATCTCCGGCATCCGCGGTATCGCCGGCGCGACGATCCTGGGCGACGGACGAATCGTCATCATTTTGGACATGGGCTCGCTGGTTCGCTCGGAATGGCGCGCACGCCCGACCGACACGGCGGTGCTCGAACAGCGCGATCGGCGCACGTTTGCGCTGGTGGTCGACGACTCGATCACCGTGCGCCGGGTGACGCAACGCCTGCTGGAGCGAAACGGCATGCGCGTGCTGACGGCCAAGGACGGCGTCGATGCCGTCTCGCTGCTGCAGGAAAATCTGCCGGATATCATCCTGCTCGACATTGAAATGCCGCGCATGGACGGCTACGAGGTGGCAGCGCACGTGCGCAGCGATCCGCGCCTGAAGAACATACCGATCGTCATGATCACCTCCAGGGTGAGCGAAAAGCACCGGGCGCGCGCCATTGAGCTGGGCGTCGACGATTATCTCGGCAAGCCTTACCAGGAAAATGAGCTGCTCGATGCGATCGAGCCGCTGGTCAACCGCCGCCGCGCCGTCGCGCGCTGAACGCTCCATGTCCGACTTGCGAGATGAGCTCTACAGTCTTCTGGTGCCGCTGGCGGGCGAGCGCCTGATCGTGCCGCGTGCCTGCGTCGCCGAGGTCATCGGTTATCAGCCGCCGGCGGAAATGACCAATGCACCGCCCTGGTACGCGGGTCTCGTGACCTGGGGCGAGCGGACGGTTCCCGTGGTGTCGTTCGAGGGCGCCTTCGGCCAGGCGTTGCCGAGCGTGTCGAGCCGTACGCGGATCGTGATATTTCACGCTCCCAGCGGTTTGTTGCCCGGGGGATACTTCGGCATGCTGACACAGGGGTTTCCGCAGCTGGTACGCGTCAACGCCGACGTGATTCGTCCCGACCCGTCGCGCAGCTTCCCGGAGCGGGCGCCGGTGATATGCCAGGTGCGCATGGTCAATGAGACGCCGCTCATTCCGGACCTGACGCGTCTCGAGCAGATGATTGCCGAGGAGACTTCGGTGATGACCTGAGGTCGATGCTCGGCTTGGGCCATGATCGGATTACGTCCGCCCGTCTCGTCCTACCCTGCAACTGCCTGCAGGTACATTGAATTACGCAGCAGGCAGGAGTAGGTTCATTACACTGACGTTGCAAATCTAGGCGACGAAGTCGGCGATCCCGTGGGAACAGCGGTAGCCGCTGTTCGGGGGGTGCCGGGCTAAAGCCCGACTGAGCGGATTGCTGAATCGATCGTCATTGCGCAGGGAGTGCCGCGATGTTTGAGGTCGAGCGGACGTGGTCCGCGGACGGGTTCATGCCCCATGGCATGTGCTACCTCTGGCGGCCCGGAATTCTCGCGCTCCACGTCGCATCCGACGCGCTGATCACACTCGCCTACTTCTCCATTCCTTTCACCCTCCTTTACTTCGTACGCAAGCGTACCGACCTGCGCTTCGGAGGGATCTTGGTATGTTTCGCCGCGTTCATCATCAGTTGCGGCACGTCGCACCTCATGGAAATTTGGACCATCTGGTATCCGGCGTACTGGCTGTCCGGTGGCGTCAAGGCCGTGACCGCGCTCGCCTCGGTTCCAACGGCGATTCTGCTGGTCAGGCTCGTGCCGACGGCGCTGCGCATGCCGAGTCCGTCGGCCTTGGAGGAGGCCAATGCCGAGTTGGCGCGCGAGCTGGCCGAGCGGCGCGCCGCCGAGGCGCAGGTGCGCAGGCTGAACGAGTCGCTCGAGGCGCACATCACCGCACGCACCGCGGAGCTGAGCGCCGCCAACCGAAGTCTGCTGAGCGAAGTTCGAGTTCGAAAGCAGTCCGACGAATTGCTCACGCTGACGTTGGCAAGCATAAAAGACGGCGTCATCGTGACCGATTCGGGCGGCTGCATCACCTTCATCAACGACGCCGCCACGCGCCTCATCGGGTGCGAGGCGGGCGATACAATCCAGGCGCCGGTGACCTCTGTCCTGAAGGTCCTGCACGGTGCGACCCTTGCGACCCACGACCTGCCTGAAGGATCCGCGCCGGGCGGCGCGACCCCGAGCCCGGGCGACCTGCTGCTGATCGATGCCCGGGGTCGCGAGATTCCAATCGATCTTCGAGCCGCACCTCTGCAAACCGAGCAGGCGGGGGTGGGCGGCTGGGTTTACACCTTGCGGGATTGCACCGAGCTCGAGCTCGCGGAAGAAGTGCAACAGCGAATGACCGCACTGGTCGAATCGGCCGACGATGCGATCATCATGAAAGACTTGGATGGCGTGATCCGCAGCTGGAACGCGGGCGCGGAGCGGCTCCTGAAGTATGGTGCCGCGGAAATCATCGGTCAGCCGATCACTCAATTGCTCCCGGACGATCGGAAGGACGAGGAATCGCTGATTCTCACCCAGATACGCAATGGCCAGCCCGTCGCCCATTTCGAAACCGTCAGGCGCCGGAAAGACGGCACGCTCGTGGATGTGTCGCTGACCATATCGCCGATTCGCGACCGGGTCGGCGCCATCGTCGGCGCATCGAAGATCATGCGGGACATCACCGAGCGCAAACAATATGTCGAGCAGCTCCGCAATCTCAACGCCGAGCTCCAAGAACGCATCCTCGCGCGCAATTCGGAGCTCCGGGAGCGCGACGCCTTGCTGCAGGAAATCCACCATCGGGTGAAGAACAACCTGCAGGTGATCTCGAGCCTGATCAACATGCAAGTGCGGACGCTGAGCGACAGCAGCACGCGGGCAGCGCTGCAGCAATGTCGATCCCGCGTGGAAACAATGGCGCAAATCCACGAAATGCTGTATCAGTCCAAGGACTACTCGAACGTACCCTTCTGCAAGTACGCCAAGGAGCTCACCACCCGGGTGTTGAGCGCCTCCGGGCTCTCGCCCGACGAGGTGACCGTCCATTACGAAATGCAAGATATATCGCTGGGTGTCGACAAGGCGATCCCCTGTGCGCTCATATTGAACGAGCTGATCTCGAACGCGCTCAAGCACGCGTTTCCCAAAGGGGCCGGTGCAATTCGCATCGAGCTGCGGCAGCTTCCCGAAGCACGCATTCTTCTTTGCGTCAGCGACGACGGTGTCGGCGTTGCAACCGGTTTCGATCCCGCGAGATCGAGCTCGCTGGGGATGCAGCTGGTCGTGACATTGGCAGAGCAGCTCGATGGGCGACTGGAGATCGACGCCCCGCCGGGCGCCGCATTTCGCATCACGTTCCCGTCCGGAGATTCAAATGGCCACCCGAGTACCGCCTAAAGTTCTCATCGTCGAGGACGAGAAGATCGTTGCACGCGACCTCCAGGCGTCGTTGAACGAGATGGGTTACGACGCGTTTGCCATCGCCGCCTCGGCGGAAGAGGCACTTGCTTGTGCGCAGGCCAAGTGCCCGGACGTCGTGCTGATGGATATCAGAATCAAAGGACCGAGCGACGGCGTTCAGGCCGCCGATATGCTGAGAAAAAAGTTCTCGATGAGCATCATCTATCTCACCTCCCATGCCGATGCGAACACGGTCCATCGGGCCAAGAGCACGGATCCGCATGGATATCTCGTCAAACCCGTCAAGCTCGCGGAGCTCGGCAGCATGCTCGAAATCGTGCTGCATCGGCGGCACTTGGATCTGGCCTTGCGTGAGGCGCAGGAGCGCAGTCGAGCGCTGGCGGAGCGGCTCGCCGCGGTGCGTGAGGAAGAGCGGCGCGGCGTGGCGGTGCTGTTGCACGACGGAATCGCCCAGGAGCTATTTGCACTGAAGCTCGATCTGCGGCGCCTGCAGGCGTTTGTGAAACGGCGCGGCGCGAAGGAGATATTCGAGGAGATCAACCTGACGGTCAGCAAATGCATGGAGAGCATTCGACAGATGGCGAACGATCTGCGCCCGGTGGCGCTCGCCTATTCATCCGTGTTCAACGTGATCGCGGAGCACGCGAGACATTTCGAAGAACGATCCAACCTCAGGATCAACGTCATCCAGACGACCCCATTTCCACCGCTGGCGGAATCGATTCAGTTGCTGCTGTTTCGCGCGGCGCAGGAAGCCCTGACCAACGTCGCGCGGCACGCGGGCGCGACGAGCGTCGACATCATCCTGCGAACGGACGGCGATCGAGTCGCGATGGAGATCACGGACGATGGCGTGGGAATAGGCGAAGGAGTCGCCACCAAGCCGCGTTCGCTCGGCCTGTTGGCGCTGCGCGAGCGAATTGCCGCGCTCGGCGGAGACCTCACAGTGCGGCGTTCGGAGCCGAACGGGACCTCGATGATCGTTGAGATACCAATGCCTCCAGATGCAAGAAATCATGCCGCGTGATATGCCGGCCCTGCCGGGCATCCTGGTGGTCGAGGATGAGACCATTGTCGCGAAGGATCTGCAGCAGACCTTGCGCGACATGGGGTACGACGCCTATGCGGTTGCCGCGAGTGCGGAGGAGGCGATTGCGCGCGCGTCCGAGCGATGCCCCGATCTGGTGCTCATGGATATCCGCCTCAAAGGCCACAGCGATGGAATAAAAACTGCGGCGATCCTCAAGCAGAAGTGCCGTTCGGCGGTTATATACCTCACCGCCCACGCGGATGATGCGACGATTCAGCGGGCGAAGAAGACGGAGCCCTATGGCTACCTGCTGAAGCCGGTCAAGTCCGCGGAGCTTCGCAGCATGATCGAGGTCGCGCTCTATCGGCGCGAACTGGACGAGGCGCGGGAACGCGCCGCGCAGCTCGAGTCCAATCTTGCCGAGAGGGCGGCGGAGCTGTTGGCCACGAACTCGAAGCTCCGGGCCCTGACCGAGCTCAACCTGCAGATGGCGTCCGAGCGGGATCCCCGCGTGATGCTCGAGAAAGTCTGCAACGGCGCGCGGGAACTGCTCGGCGCTCGATATGCCGTTCTGGTCGTCAACGAAAAGTTCGCGAAATCGCCCTTTTGCGCCACCAGCGGCCTCGAGCCGGCCGAGGGAGGAGCGCCGCTTCCCATGCCGTGGATCGACGTGGGCCCGCTCGGCCGTGTGTATGCCCAAAGGAGTGCCTGGCGTGTCCGCTCACCGCCGAACGAGCCATCCATGCCGGTGTTTCCGGATGGATATCCGGTGTCACGGTCGTACTTGGCCGTGCCCGTCAACTCGTTGGCGCGGACTTATGGCTGGCTGTGCCTGGGCGAGAAGCTGGGGGCCGATGAGTTCTCGCACGACGATGAGCGGATCCTCGGAATATTGGCCGGCCAAGCCGGGCGCATCTACGAGAATGGCAGTCTCTACATGGACCTGCAGCTGCACGCGGCGCAGCTGCAGGTGGAGATAGACGAGCGCGAGCGCTTCGCCGCAAACCTGCGGCGCAGCGAGGAGCGGTTCAGGCAGCTCGCGGAGAACATCCAGGATGTGTTCTTCATCTTGTCCCCCGACTTCCGCGAGTTGATTTATCAAAGTCCCGCCTTCGAGCATATCTGGGGGCGTCCGCCCGATTTGGCGAATGCGATGGACTGGACCACCTCGATACACGCCGACGACTTCGACCGCATTCTCGAGCGTCTGGCGAGCTATGCGGGACAGCCTATCAACGACGAGTTCGAATTCAGGATCGTGAGGCCGGCAGGTGCTGTGCGTTGGATCCTGATGCGATATTTCCCGCTGTACGATGACCAGGGGCGGCCTTACCGCATCGTCGGTGTTGCCACCGATATCACCGACCGCAAGCTGGCCGAGACGAAGATCCAACATTTGAATCGGGTCTACTCCGTGCTCAGCGGCATCAATACGTTGATCGTGCGGGCCCAAACGCAGGCCGAGCTGTTCACGGAATCGTGCCGGCTGGCGGTCGAACAGGGGCATTTCCGGCTCGCCTGGATCGGCTGGTTCGAGGAAGCTGAAGACCGGCTCCTGCCGCTCGCCTGGGCAGGCCAAGGGGACGCCGGCAATCTGCTGCGCGACAGCGTGTCCTTGTGCATCGAGGCCGAGGCCGTGCGGGCGATCCGGCAGGGCGAGCCGTGGGTGTGCAACGATCTGCACGCGGCGCCCGCCTTGTCCGATTACCAGCGCGGCATGGTCGCGCATGGGATGCGTTCCGTGGTCACTCTGCCCCTGTCGATTCGCGGTAACGCGGTCGGTTGCCTGGTGCTGTCGACCGACGAATGCGAGTCGTTCGACGAAACCGAAATGCGGCTGCTGATCGAGCTCGCCGGCGACATCTCGTTCGCGCTCGACTATCTCGAGAAAGCCGAGAAGCTCAACTACCTCGCTTACTATGATTCCTTGACGGGACTCGCCAACCGGACCCTTTTTCTGGAACGCCTTACCCAGCAGGTCGGTGCGGCGAGACGCAACGAGGGCAAGTTCGCGGTGGTCGTGCTCGATCCTGAGCGCTTCGACATCATCAATGAGAGCTTCGGCAGAAGCCATGGGGACGCGGCGCTGAAGGAGATCGCGGATCGACTCGTCAGCTGCATCGGGGATCGAAACTCAGCCGCGCGCATCAGCCCGGGCCAATTTGCCTCGGTCCTGCCGTTCACCGGCGAAGCCGACGCCTTGGCAGGAATTCTCGACGAGCAATACCGTGCCTGGCTGGGGGAGCCCATAGAGGTGGCCGGGCACGAGGTTGCGTTGACCGCCCGGGCCGGCATCGCCATCTACCCTCACGACGGGGGCGATGCTGAAACGTTGCTGCGGAATGCGGAGGCGGCGCTGAAGCGTGCCAGTTCTCCCGGTGATCGCACCGTATTCTTCACCCAGGAGATCGGCGATCGGATCACCGAGCGGTTGTCGATGGAGACAAGACTTCGGCGGGCGCTCGCGAACGAAGAGTTCGTGCTGCACTACCAGCCCAAGGTCGACCTGGAGACGCGCAAGCTGGAGGGGCTCGAGGCGCTCATCCGCTGGCAGAGCCCGGAGTTGGGACTCGTCTCGCCGGTGAAGTTCATTCCGATCATGGAAGAAACCGGGTTGATCATCGACGTGGGCACCTGGGTGCTGCATCAGGCCTGTGTCGACCGCTGCGCCTGGTTGGAACAAGGATTGCCCGCTCCGCGCATCGCGGTGAACGTGTCCTCTGTCCAGCTGAGGCGGCCCGATTTCCTCGACTGCGTGCGCAGCGCACTGAAGCGCGCGACTCGCAATGCCATGATATTCGAGGCCTCGGGCGCCGGCATGGACATCGAAGTGACCGAAAGCCTGTTCGTCGAGAACGTCGAGGCCAACATGGCGAAGCTTCGTGCTGTTCGCAACCTGGGCGTTGAGATCGCCATCGACGATTTTGGGACGGGATACTCCTCGCTCGGCTATCTGGCCAAGATGCCGGTCGACAGCCTGAAAATCGATCGAACCTTCACCGCCTCCATGCTGGAAGATCCGGGCGTCACGACGCTCGTATCCACCATCATCACGCTGGCGCATTCCCTCAAGCTCAAGGTCACTGCCGAGGGCGTCGAATCCGAAGAGCAAGCCAAGATCCTGCGCTTGCTGCGGTGTGACCAGATGCAGGGCTACCTGATCAGCAAGCCGCTACCTGTCGCGGAAATCACCGTGCTTTTGTCCACGAAAGGATTCGTCGACGGGAACAGGGCCCGGTAGCCGCCCGGCCTCATCGGCTCTGCGGTGCTCGTGGCAGAACCGCCAGATCGCCGAAGCGGCTCTGCAGCCATGCAATCCCGGCGATGGCCGCGGTCTCGGTGCGAAGCACGCGCGGCCCGAGCGCTATGGGGGTGAATCCCGAGATCCGGAACGCCTCGAACTCCTCGGCATCGAAGCCTCCTTCCGGACCGACGGCCATCTCGACCGTTGCGCCGATCTGCACCGCGGGATCCAAGCCGGCCGCGCCGGGCTCGAGGATCAGACGAGCGCCGCCCGCCGCCGCGTCGCCCAAATGATGCATCAGGGGCCGCGGCGCCTCGATCACCGGCAGACGGTTGCGTCCACATTGCTCACACGCAGCGACGGCGATGCCGCGCCAGTGCTCCGCCTTGGACGCGGCCTGAGCGGCGTCGAGACGCACGACGCTGCGCCGGCTGATCACCGGCACGATACGCGAGACGCCGAGCTCGGTCGCCTTTTGCACGATGACATCCATCCGGTCGCCGCGCGCGATGCACTGTATCAGCGTGACGGCCAGCGGCGACTCGCGGTCGATCGGATGCGCCTCGCCCACCGAAGCGGTCACGCGCGCGCCGCGGATGCTCTCGACGGCTGCGGCGAACTCGTGCCCATCGCCGGCGAACAGCACGATCTCGTCGCCGATTCGCGCGCGCAACACCTTGGCGAGATGCTGCGCGGCCGGCGCCGGCAGCTCGATCACGCTTCCCGCGCTCAAGGGCGCATTCACGTAAACACGGTTCAACCGCATGCGGGGCGGGCAAGCTCGGGGCGGGCGGGGCGTTTCATATCGCGCGAATTGTCGCATATGCTAGGAGCCGGGAGTCCCCACGGCCGAAACGATGACATCCTTGCAAGCAGATCCGAGCAGCGGCGTGATGAGCGGCGCGCGCCAGGTCCCATCGCCGAATCGCGACGCCCGTCCCGCGGGGATTGCGCCGGATCTCATCGTCGTGCACGGCATCAGCCTGCCTCCGGGAGAGTTCGGCGGCCCCTGGATCGACCGGCTGTTCACCAACCGGCTGCCGGCCGATGCGCATCCTTATTTCGCCGAGGTTGCCGGGTTCACCGTCTCTTCCCATTTATGCATCGGCAGAGACGGTGCGCTGACTCAATATGTGAGTTTCAACGAGCGGGCATGGCACGCGGGCGTGTCCAGCTACGAAGGCCGCAGTGCCTGCAACGACTTCTCCATCGGCATCGAGCTGGAAGGCACGGATACCACCGCCTACGATGCCCGTCAGTATCGGGTGCTCGCCGAGGCCGTCGCGGCCCTTTGCGCAGCCTATCCCACCCTCTCGCCGCAGCGGTTGGTGGGGCATAGCGATATCTCACCGGGCCGCAAGACAGACCCGGGGCCTGGTTTCGATTGGCCTCATGCGCGCGTGCTCATCGACCAGGCCTGTCGGCAAGCCTATCGGACATAACGTGGCGAGTCGCCCTCCTCGAGCGAATCCGATCCCCGGCGCCCGACGCCGGTTGGCCCCTGGCGTGGGCACAACGTGATCGGAGTCACTTTTCCCGCCAGCAGAATTCGAGTCAAAAGCCGACATCCTGGGATGGACGGGCCATCCGTCGCGGTTCCCTCATGCGGAGGCCTCGTTGTTACGTTGGTTCGCGGACCTCCCGATCGAACGCAAGCTCCGGTTGGTGATCACCTTCCCGGCTCTGACGGCGTTTGCGATCGCATTGGGCTTGCATGTCGCGACCAACCTCGTGCACATGCGGGAGGACATGCAGAGCCGCGCCCTGCGGATTGCGGGCGGCTCCGGCGTGGAGGTCATCGAAGCGGCTGAAGCCGGCGATCGAGACGCCGCGCTCAAGGCGCTCAGCGCTCTGCGCAACGAGAGCTTCGTGGACGCCGTGGAGATCTCGCTTCCGGACGGCCGCAAGCTCGCCCGCTATCGTCGCGGGTCCGCCGACATCGAGCTCGAGCCGATCGTTCGCGGCGAGGCCGCGCCCGTACTGCCGGCTCCCGCAGCCTCCGATCCCGGCCAGCGGCCGATTCTGTATCTGAAGGCTGATGGGATTCACGTCACCGTCGCCGCCACCCAAAATGGCAAGCTCATCGGATGGATCCACGTCGTCGCGCCGTTGAGCGCCGTCTATGACGACTGGCCCGGATATCTTTGGATGACTGCGGCCGCGATCGCGGCGGCGCTCTGCGGCGCATTTTGGTTCGCCGCGCGGCTGCAGCAGCAGATATCCGGCCCGATCGTCAATCTTGCCCAGACCATGCGCCGGGTGTCCTCCGAGGAGGATTACACGCTGCGCGTGGAAGGCTGCTCGCAGGACGAGATTGGCGCCTTGATCGATGGCTTCAACCAGATGCTCAACCAGATCCGGCAGCGCGATTCGCGTCTGGAGCGGTACCGGCAATTCCTGGAGCAGCAGGTCGAGGAGCGCACCGTGAATCTCGCCAACGCCAACCGTGAGCTGCAGCAGGCGATTGCTGAGGCAACCGGTGCGAAGGAGGCCGCGGAACGGGCTAGCAGCGCCAAGAGCGAGTTCCTGGCGAGGATGAGCCACGAGATCCGTACGCCGATGAACGGCGTGATGGGAATGGCCGAGCTCCTGCAGGGGACGGAGCTGTCTGGGCGCCAGCGGCGACTCGCGCAGATCATCACGCGTTCGGCCGAGGGGCTGCTCGAGATCATCAACGATATTCTGGATTTCTCGAAGATCGAAGCCGGCAAGCTCGAGCTGGAGACCATCGAGTTCGGATTGCGCGAGATCATCGAGGAGACCATCGAGATCCTGGGCGTCCGCGCTCGCGCGAAAGGCCTGGAGCTCAAGTGCGTGATCGAGTCCTCGGTGCCCGCCGCCGTGCGCGGAGACCCCGTGCGTTTGCGCCAGGTGCTGGTCAATCTGGCTGGGAACGCCATCAAATTCACCGAGTCGGGGGAGGTCACCGTGCGGGTGCGGGCCGTCGATGCGGGAGGGCAGCTGAGATTCGAGGTGACCGACACCGGCATCGGAATCTCACCGGATGCCCAAACTCAGATCTTCAGCGCGTTCAGTCAGGCGGATTCCTTCACCACGCGCAAATACGGCGGAACCGGACTCGGATTGGCCATTTGCCGACAGCTGGTCGGATTGATGGGCGGCGCAATCGGCGTGCACAGCGCGCCCAATCGCGGTTCCACCTTCTGGTTCGAGGTGCGGTTGGAGCCGGCGGCGGATCCTGCCGCGACATTCACGGCGGCGAGCAGCCTGTGGTCGCCGGACTCGAGGCAAGGCGCGGCGGTTCCCGGCACAGGACCCCTCATTCTGCTGGTCGAGGACAATGCGGTAAACCGCGAAGTCGCGGTCGGCATGCTCGAGAACCTGGGTTACAGAACCGAGTCGGCGGGCAACGGAATGCTCGCCCTGGAAGCGGTAAGCGAGGCGAGCTACGCCGCCGTCCTCATGGATTGTCAGATGCCGGTCATGGACGGCCTGACCGCAACCGCGGAAATCAGACGGCGCGAGGCCAAGACGGGCGGCGCTCGGCTCGCCATCATCGCGCTCACCGCGAATGCCATGGAGGGGAATCGCGAACGCTGCCTGGCGGCGGGCATGGATGATTTCCTCACCAAACCATTCACTCAACTCGAGCTTGCGACCATGCTCAAGAAGTGGGCTCCGGCGGGTGCGAGCGCGGAACGTGGCGAGGCGGCCCCGGGCCCGGCCCCGGCCGCGGCGCCGGCCGGCAATGGTTTCGCGACGCCGCTTGTCGATGCGGGCGTGTTGCGCGACATCTCCTCGCTTGGCCGGCCGTCCCTGCTGAACTCGCTCATCGAGCTCTACATACAGCATTCGCCTTCGCTGATCGGCGCGATCGAGACGGCGGCTCGCAACCGGCAGAAAACGGAACTTGCGGAAGCGATTCATACGCTCAAGTCGAGCACCGCGAATCTGGGCGGCACGCGGCTCGCGGCGCTCTTGAAGGAGTGTGAAGCGATGGTGAGCGGCGGACAGGTCGAGGAGTCGGCACTGCGGTTGCAGGGCATCCGCGCCGAATATCGCAACTTTTGCGATGCGCTCAAGCTGGAACAGTCGGCCACGGCGGCATGATGGACGGCACGATGGATAACTTGGCGGAATTGGATCAGGCGGCAACGATCTTGGTGGTCGACGATGACCCGGGTGCTCGGCTCCTGTTGAGCACGGCCTTGGAAATGGCCGGCTTTCGCGTCACGGCCGTGGCGGATGGACCGAGCGCGCTGGCCGCCTTCCGCGCCCAGCCTTCGGACTGCGTCATCCTGGACGTGGTCATGCCCGGAATGAGCGGGTTCGAGGCCTGTATTGCCCTGCGGGCGCTGCCCAATTGCCGCCACGTGCCGATCCTGATCCAGACCAGCCTGGACGATATGGAGTCGGTCAAGCGCGCCTACACCGCCGGCGCCACGGACTTTTCGTCGAAAGGCATCAACCCGATGCTGCTCGCACAGAGAGTGAAGTTCTTGGTGCGCGCGAAAAGGACCCAGGACCAGCTGCTCGCGAGCGAGGCGCGGGTCAGCTACCTCGCCTATTACGACGCCTTGACGGCGCTGCCCAATCGTCAGCGTCTGCGGCAGATTTTGGATGAGCAGGTCGCCTGGGCCGGGCGCGGCAAGCGCGGCGTCGCCGTGTTGATGATGGACGTGGATGACTTCTCGCGCATCAACGACACCCAGGGTCCGGCGGTGGGCGATGTGCTATTGAAGGAGGTCGCGAACCGCTTGCAGCATTGTCTGCGCGATTGCGAGCGCGCCGGTCCTGCATTGGACGACGTTACCCCGGAGAACGTCATCAAGGATTGGGTCGCGCGCACCGGCGGCGATGAATTCGGTCTGGTGCTGCCGGGCGTCGCGACCGTGGACGGCGCCGAACTGGTCGCGCGCCGAGTGCAGGGGGCGCTGGCACGGCCGTTCATGATCGGCGAACAGGAGGTGCCGCTGTCGGCCGCCATCGGGATCAGCATCTTTCCGCTCGATGCCTGCGGCGCGGAGATGCTGATCAACAACGCGGACGCGGCAATGCACCACGCGCAGAAGGCGCATCGCAGCGGCATGGAGTTCTTCAAGAAGTCGATCAGTACGCGGGCGGCGAAGCGGATGTCGCTCGAGGCAGATTTGCGCAAAGCCGTGGAACGCCGCGAACTCTCGTTGAGCTTTCAGCCGCGCCTGTCCCTCAAGGATCTCAACGTCGAGGCCGTCGAGGCGCTGTTGCGTTGGTCGCATCCGCAGCGGGGCATGGTTCCTCCGGATGAGTTCATACCGCTGGCCGAGCAGAGCGGCCTGATCGTGGAGATCGGCGATTGGGTGCTGCGCGAAGCCTGCGCGCAGGTGCGGCGGTGGCGCGATGCCGGCGCGAACGTCTGGCAGGTGGCCGTGAACGTGTCCGGCGTGCAGTTCCGCGACGGAAGCCTGGTGCGCCGCGTGGCTGACGCCATCGGCGCGGCCGGCATCGACCCGCGCATGATCGAGCTCGAATTCACCGAGGGCGCGCTCATCGAATATTCGACGGCGGTCAGCAAGGCGGTCAACGCCTTGAAGGAGCTCGGCGTGACCACGGCGCTGGACGATTTCGGAACCGGCTACAGTTCGATGTCCTATCTGAGGCATTTCCCAGTCGATACCTTAAAGATCGATCGCGTCTTCGTGCGCGACATCACGTCGAGACGTGCGGGCAATGCGCCGCTGGTCGACGCCATCATCGCCATGTCGAAGAGCCTCGGGCTCGCGACCGTTGCCGAGGGCGTGGAGACCGAGGCTCAATGGCAATACCTCAAGGACCGGGATGCGACGCAGGTGCAGGGCTTTTTGTTCTGCCGCCCGCTGCCGATCGCGGATCTGGAGCGCTGGCAAGCCGATTGGCTGCTGTCGCGGCGGCAGCGGGACGCGGGGGCGGCTTAGGTGCGCCATTATGCTCACTAGCATAGTTCCGCGAGGGATCGGCCCGGTATTGTCTTTGCTTGGGCGGACATTACCAGTCGTTCTGTTGCTTTGCACGACGCCAGCGCGTGCGCAAATCGCATCCGTTCAAACGACCGGTCTGTTCGGAACCACCGCCGGCACGAGCGTCACCTCCCCGGGATTCGCTTCCCGACCGACGGTCGGCAACACTTTGATTCTTCTGGTCTGGACCTGGACAGAGACCACCAAAGCCACCCTCAAGGTCTCCGACAACGCCGGTAATACCTACACGGAAGTGTCGCAAGCGCAGTTCTACGATTCAGGCGACAACTGGTATGAAACCGCTTCGGTGTATGCCGCGCCCATCACGGCGACGACGAGCGGCGCGGCGCTGACCATCGCTTTGCCAAACAACGACGGTGCGTCGCAAATCGAGGCGGTCGCGCTGGAGTACTCCGGAATAGGCGCGGTCGATCAGGCGAACGCGTTGACCGGCGTTACCGCAAACGCCACGGTCGCGACTGCTGCAGCCACGAAGTATCCCAATGAGCTCGTGGTGTCGGTGTTGGGCATCGAGAATCCGGCTGACGACTTCAGCTCAATCTCCGCAAGCTCCGGCTTCACCATCGTGGCTTATGACAACAACAATTCCGGCGACACTGCCGGGGCCGGGGCGGTCGAAATTGCGTCCACCGAAGCGGTTCAAAGCAACACCTGGACGGTCAATCCGGCCATGACGCAATGGGCGGCCGTGATTGCCACGTTCGGTCCCTCCAATGGCACGCCGAACCACTACGACGTGTCCACGCCCGGTACCGCGGTCAATTGCGCTCCCGCCGCCGTGACGGTCACGGCCCACACGAGTACCCATTCGGCGCTCGCGACTACCGACACCATTGCCCTGAGCACCAGCACCGGCCACGGTGATTGGACGCTCACGAGCGGCAAAGGGACGTTCACGGCCGGTGCCTCCAACGGCGGTACGGCAAGCTACACGTATGCGGTGGGCGATGATGGCACGGCGGTGTTTGCGCTGCGGGACACTTATCCGGAGACCGTGACGATCAATGTGACGGACGGCACCGTGACGGCCAAGTCCGGCACCGCGATGGCTTCAGAAGACAGCCCGCTCACGTTCGCGGCCTCGGGATTTCGGATCACGAACGGAGCCAATGTGGGTACCACGATCGCAACCCAAACGTCCGGCGTGACCTCGACCCAAGCTCTCGCGCTGCAGGCCGTGCAGACCAATACCTCCACCGGTGCCTGCACCGCGGTGTTCGCGAGCGGAGCCACCGTCAACGTCGGCCTGGCATATCAGTGCAACAATCCGACGGCGTGCGTCGCGGGGCAGACTCTCTCGCTCACCAATAACGGTGTGACCGCGAATCTTGCCTCCAATCCGGCCTCGGGTCTGACCAGCTACACCACCGTTGCGCTCAAATTCAGCACGGCAAACGCCGAGGCTCCCTTTGCGCTCGCCTACACGGATGCGGGACAGATCACCCTGGCCGCGAAGTATTTCATTCCGTTGGGAAGCGGCGCCGCCTCAGGCAACACCATGACGGGAGCCGGCCAATTCGTGGTGCAGCCGTACTCGCTGAAGCTCTCCAACATCAAGAGCACCAGCAGCGGCATCGCGAATCCCGGCGCGAGCACGGCCTCGGGCGCGGCGTTCATCGGCGCGGGCCAGCCCTTTACCGCCACCGTGACCGCGAGCAATTATCAGGGCAACGCCACACCTAACTTTGGTCAGGAGATCTCGCCCGCCAGCGTCGTGCTCACGCCGAATCTCGTGCTTCCGGCCAGCGGCCACAATCCCGCGATCAGCGGTGCGTTCGGCACCTACTCGAGCGGCAGCTCCACCGGACCCACGTTCAGCTGGACCGAAGTTGGCGTGATCACCTTGACGCCTGCCGTGACCAGCTATCTCGGCAGCGGCACGGTCACCGGCACGACCTCGGGCAATGTCGGCCGCTTCGTGCCGAACAATTTTGCCGTCGCCCTCAATACTCCGGTGTTCGGAACCGCGTGCAGCGCGGGCAGCTTCACCTATGTGGGTCAGCCCTTCACTTACATGGTCGCCCCCGTCATTACCGCCACGGCGCAGGCGCTGGGCGGCGCCACGACTCAGAACTACACCGGTCCGCTGATGCGCCTGGCGAATAGCTCACTGACCGGACGAACCTACACACCCACGCCGGTGAGCCCGGCACTGATGCTCACCGGCCTGCCGCCCACCTCGGCCGACCCCGCGATCGCCGATCTGGGTACCGGCCAGGTCACCCTCACCTTCGGCGCCGGCAGCGGCTTGAGCTTCGCGCGCGGCAGCGCGATCCCACCGTTCAGCGCAAACATCGCGTTGTCGGAAAATGTCATCGACTTGGATGGCGTGACCGCACCCAATCCCGTGACCTTCGGCGCGGGCAGCGGCATTTCGTTCAGCACCGGCGCCAACCAGTATTACGGCAGGCTCGCCCTACGCGACAGCTTGGGTTCCGAGCTTCTCGACCTGCCGATGTCGCTCACCACCCAGTTCTATGTCAACTCGGCCGCGGGCTTCACGACGAATACCGCGGATAGCTGCACCGTGGCGCCCGTACTGGCCTTCACGAGTTACCAATTAAATCTGAGTGCGGGCAAACTCTGCGTCCGCGACAGCGGCAGTCCCGGCGCTTCCGGTGTCGGCTGCGCCGCAGCGTCAGGCTCGCGCTACAATCCGACCGCGTCCGCCGGCAACTTTAATCTCATCCTCGCGGCACCCGGAAGCGGCAACAACGGCGCCGTGACCGTGACTGCCGCGGCGCCTTCCTACCTGCAGTATCTGTGGTCGGTGGGGTCGGGCGTGACCGCCGCTCCCTACGGCATGGCCACGTTCGGCCTGTTCCCCGGTTCCGCCTCGCGCATCCATCAGCGCGAGGTTTATTGAGTGCGAGGTCAGCCCGACCCGGGGTAGGAGCGAAATAGGGCCTGGCGCGTGAAGTTCAGATGCTGGAAAGAGCCTCCTGCAGTGTCGCTGACATGCCGGGCGATTGCGCCGTTCGCTGTCAGGTCCCTGATCGTTTCGGGCCGATCCGATACGAAGCGCCACGGCGTCGGGACATCTGGGTCGCCTTCGGCTGCGGTGGCAATGGCGAGCGCCGATCGGAGCGTCTGCCGCGGGGGCGAGTACACCACAACCGACTCGTGTACCAAGCCCGCATCGGCCACCTGCAGGGCAGCGCACAAGCGGATCTTCGCGCCCGCATCGAGCGCGTCCGCAGCTCGCAATCCGCGGATATCTTGCTGCGTCACGCTGCTCAACGCGCCGTCGCTGCCCTGCAGGAGCGGTCGATCTGCGGCCCAGGCTTCGGGAGGACAGAGCTTCGTTTCAGGGTTCAACTCGATCAACGGATTGACTTCGGCCGGATAGATCCGGCACACGAGCGGGCGCTCGCGATATATCCCGCAACGAAAATCGGCCAAAAGATTCGGACAAGGCCCTGTGACATCCGCAACCAACATGGCGATGACGCGTGCCGGCATGGAGCCGCTCATTACGGCGAACGACCTGCGCTCGAAGTGGGCCGCTCGCGGATCCTGGTCGGTCAACCGCGCAGGCCACGGCGACGCCTCGCAGATCAATTGAACCTGGTGACCGCGGTCAAGCCAGGCCATCGCTTCTGCGACGGTCAGCGGAATTTTCAAGTCCCGACAACACTTCCCGCATCGAGTGCAATTGAAATGGATGCTCAAGCCTCTCCCATGGGTTCGTTACTGCCCCGCAGCGATTCGGGGGTCATTCTACTTGAAGCCGCTTGAGGTCTTAGCGATCCAGCGCCAGCGACGTGCGTGCAGCGCGTACCTCGCGCTCGCTGACCGGCGGCGCAGCGTGGCTCCAGCTGTTGCGGATGTAAGTGACCACTGCCGCGACCTGCGCGTCGGTCAACTGCCAACCGAATGCGGGCATCTGCGGGCCGGTCGGCTCCTCGTCGGTGGCGGCCGTTTCGGCTCCCTGCAGCACCACTCGGATGAGCGTGGTGGGCTCGCGCGAGGCAACGGAAGGTGCGTGCGCAATATCCGGAAACAGATAGGGGACGCCTGAGCCGTCGGCCTTGTGACAGGCCGAGCACGCGTCCCAGTAGATGGCCGCGCCCGCCGTCATGACCGGATCGCCGCCGGCCAGCGGACGCGAAGCTTCGCGTTGTGCGGGGAGCCCCTTGAGATATTCCGCAATGGCCTGAAGGTCCGCCTCCGTCCACCGCGAGCTCGAGTCCACGACTTCCTCGCCCATCGGGCCCGAGGCCGCCGAATATTTATTATGACCTCCCTTCAGATACTCCACTATATCAGTGGGCGACCAGCGGCCGAGGCCCACATCCTCGCTGTCGGTAATGTCCGGAGCAAACCAGCCTTGCAAGGCATATCCCTGATAGGCGTGTTTCAGCTCGTCTCCCCCGAGCGAGGTTTTTGGCGTATGGCACGCGCCGCAATGTCCGGGACCTTCGACCAGATAAGCGCCGCGATTCCACTCGGGCGACTTCGAGGCATCCTCGCGGAACTCTCCCTCCTTGAAGTACAGGGCGTCCCAGACAGCCATGAGCGACCGCATCTTGTAGGGAAACGGCAGCTGATTGGACATCACCTCGTGATGCGCGGGCGGAACGGTATTGAGATAAGCGCGTATCGCCAGCACATCATTGCGCGACATCTTGGTGTAGTACGGATAGGGCATCGCGGGGTACACCCGGCTGCCGTCCGGCATGCGTCCCCCTCGAATCGCCGCGTCGAACTGCGCATCGCTCCAGGTGCCGATACCCGTGGCGCCGTCGGGGGTGATATTGGAAGCCCGGAGCATCCCGAAGGGTGTCTCGATCGGCCGGCCGCCCGCGAAAGGCGTGCCATCTGCGCCCGCATGGCATGCCACGCAATCCGCGACTCGTGTGAGATAGCGTCCGCGCTCGATTTGCGCGAAGTCCTGCCGATCGGAGGCGCCGAATGTCGCACCCTGCACCCGGGCGGAGCTGGAAAGCATGAGCCACGCCAGTAAGGCCACGAGCGAGACGCGCGCGGCGCTCGTGCTCATGCATGCACCAGCGGCCCGGGATTCTTGAGATAACGGCTGCGGATGGCTTGAGCCGACCAGAACGCGAGCGCGGCCAGCGTGCCGGTGGGGTTGTAGCCGGCGTTTTGCGGAAAGTTGCTCGCTCCCATCACGAACAGATTGGGAACGTCCCAGCTTTGAGAGTACCGGTTGACCGCACTGGTCTTGGGATCGGTTCCCATGATCGCCCCACCGCACAAGTGGGTGGTCTGATATTCGGTCACGTCGTACGGTGCCTTGCGATAAATCTTGTGCACCTGCTGCGCGCCCATCGCATGGAATACTTCAGCGAACTTGTCGGTCAGAAACGCATTCTGCTTGATCTCGTTATCATGGAAATCCATGGTGATCCGGGCGAGCGGCCGATTGAAGCGGTCGCGGTAAGTCGGATCGAGGTCCATGTAGACATCGCGGTAGCTGTACATGCTGCCGTGCACGCCCGTGCCGGGCTTGAGCGCACTGAGATAGTTGTCACGGACGGCGTCCTTCCATTTCGCACCCCATCGCGGCGTTCCCGGGGGAACCGGCGTGGTCTGAATGGGGCGGCCGCCGGTCTGGACCTGGCCCATGTAGCCGCCGCCGACGAAGCCGTGGGGACCGTGATCGAAATTATCGCCGTTGAACTCATCGATGCACATGCCGATCGCACCGGAGGCAATGAAGGGGTTGAAGTTGAACTTGGATTTGTCGAAGAAGCTTTCCACGTCTGAGATGGTCTGATGGGTGAAATTGCGGCCGACCACTCCCTTGTTGGAAAGCGGGTCATAAGGAGTTCCGATCTTCGACAAGAGCAGCAGCTGCACGTTGAATATCGTGAAAGCGCTCAAGATCACGAGGTCGGCCGGCTGCTCGTATTCGTTGCCGCTCGCGTCGACGAACGTAACCCCCGTTGCCCGCTTGCCGGTCGAATCGGTGTTGATGCGGGTCACCTCGCACAAATCCCGCGCCTCGAAATTCGCCTTGCGCATCAGCACCGGCAGGAGCGTCGTCTGGGGACTCGCCTTGGAATAATTGCCGCAGCCGAACCACTCGCAAAAGCCGCAATAGGTGCAAGGCCCCATGCGCACGTTCAGCGGATTGGTGTAGGCCTGCGACAAGTTTCCGGAGGGTTGAGGAAAGGGCTTGTAGCCCAGTTCCGCCGCCGCCTTGCCGAACAGCGCGTGACTGAATGGCTGCTGCTGAGCCGGCGTGGGATAGGGGCGTGAGCGCGGGCCCTCGAAGGGATTGCCGCCCGGTTGGATCTGGCCGTTCAGGTTGCCCGCGGTTCCGGAGGTGCCGCACAGATACTCGAACCGGTCGTAGTGCGGCTCGAGATCGTCGTAGCTGACCCCCCAATCCTGGATGCTCATGTCCTGGGGCAGGAATTTTGCGCCATAACGCTGCGTCAAATGCGTTCGCAGCACGAAATCCGAAGGCAAGAACCGCCATGTCTCCGCATTCCAGTGCACGCCGCCGCCGCCGACGCCGTTCGGCGGCATGAACGCGCCCCAGCTGCGAATGGGCAGCGCGTTCTGATCCATTTTATTGCGGAAGGTGAAGGTGGTTTGGGCGGGCTGCAAAAAGAGCTCGTGGCGAATGCGATAACGCAGCTCGTCCTGCGCGTAGTTGGGCGCGAAGTTGGTCGCGGTATTGCGCCAAGGTCCGCGTTCAATGGCGATGACGTCGAGCCCGGCCTCGGTCAGCTCGTGCGCGAGGATCGAGCCCGTCCAGCCGAGCCCGATGATGACGACATCCTTCGCGGGCAGCTTCGTGGTCATACGCTCATGCTTGTTTCGGCGTCCAATCGGGGCGGCCGGCAATGCTTACTGGGGCGTGCGGATATCGTTCGTTGTGCCGCCCGATCCAATCGCGGTAATCGTAATGTGCTCCCGGATAGCCGATCATTTTCCAGCCGCACATGTCCTTGTTACCGCCGTAGATCGGATCGGCGAAGAAGCCCTCCTGCATGTTCTTGAGCAGCATGCCGAAGAAGGCTTTGCCGTCGCTTCCCTCGAGTTGCACGCTGCCCGCCTCCAGGCCGCTCAGCAGCTGATCCTGCCGCCCGGCAGGCAGCTCCGCGAAGGGCTTGCCTTCCTGCGCGCGACAATAGCGATCGAGCGCGGCGAGCGATTTACGGTAGGCCACGGCCGGCGGATCCGGCGATTGGGGGCCCTGTTGCTGGGTACCCGTGACGAACGGGGCCCTTGTATAGAGATCCGCGCTGGTGCCGAAAGAGCCGATCAGCTGCCGATCAATATAGACGGCGCAGCCTGCGTCCTTTCCGCCGGGCGTGTTCGGATCCGGAGGAATGATGCGGTCGGCAATGGCCTCGACGGCGGCTGCCTCGTCCGCTGTGAAAAAGAGCCAGCCTGATTGGGTGATCGGCTGCGGAGGCGATCCCGCATTCGCATGCCACGGAAGCTGGCCGCGCACCACGCCGGCTTTGGAGGCCGCATCCCCGATGAGCACGAAAGCCGTGCCTAGTAAAACGTCGCGGCGGCTGGGAGGGGCCATTGGGGCGTAGGACACATATTCTTAGGGAGACAAGCGCGATCCTACGAAGCAACCGACCGGCGCGCTGTAGGCGGAGCGCGCGCGACTCCGTAGGAGAAACGAGGGCCGGGATGCGCCGTGCTAGCGGCGCCGCCACAACACTTCGCTGCCCGATTCATTTCGCGCCAGCACCCGGGCGATGACGAACAGAAGATCCGACAAACGGTTCAGATACTTGAGCGCATCGGGGGCGATTGACTCGACGCGGGCGAGCGACCAGCAGCGGCGCTCCGCGCGGCGGCAGATGGTCCGAGCCATGTGACAGGCGGCCGCGGCCGGGCCGCCCCCGGGTAAAATGAAATCCTTGAGGGCGGGAAGCGGCTCGTTGAAGCCGTCGAGCTCGCGTTCCAGCCGCTCCACATGGGCCGGCACGATCATGCGATGCCCGGGGATGCAGAGCTCGCCGCCCAAGTCGAACAGATCGTGTTGCACCTCGGTGAGGCAGGTCCTGATCGCATCGGGAAGCGTGGGAACCGCGAGCACGAGCCCGATCGCGCTGTTGGCTTCGTCGACGCTCCCGTATGCCTCCACGCGCAGACTCTCCTTCGATACGCGCGCGCCATCCCCCAATCCGGTGGTTCCATCGTCGCCCGTGCGGGTATAGATCTTGCTCAGTCGGTTGCCCATGATGCCGTGCTCTTCCGCGGTGATTCGCACTGCGACGGTAGCATAACGGCGGGACTGCAAAAATCGGCGCCTCGCTTGCGCCAAAACTGCCTAGAATTGCCACCACTTTCCCCGGAGGAGATCCGCGTCACATGAGTCCCTCGCTGGAACTGAAGGCGGCGATAGATGCGTCGGAAGAAGCCTCGAAAATCGCCCTGTCGCTGTACCGGCACAACCTCGAGGTTCGCATCAAGGAAGACAAATCCCCGGTGACCGAGGCCGACGTGCGCTGCGAGATCGCGATCCGAGAGATCCTTGAATCCCGATTTCCCTCCTACGGCTTTTACGGCGAGGAAACGGGCGCGCGGGATGCCGGCGCGGAGAACCTCTGGCTGGTCGACCCGATCGATGGCACCAAGGCATTCGTGCGCGAGTATCCTTTCTTCTCGACTCAGATCGCCCTGATGCGAGCCGGCGAGATCGTGCTGGGCGTCTCGAGGGCGCCCGCGTACGGAGAACTGGCCTACGCTGAACGCGGCGGCGGAGCCCATCTCGACGGCACGCGGATATCCGTTAGCCGAACCGCCGCCCTCGGCGCCGCGGCGCTCTCAGCCGGCAATCTGAAGTCACTGGCATCCGGCCGCCAATGGCCGCGCTACGGCCGGCTGGTGGCCGCGGTCAATCGCATCCGAGGTTACGGTGATTTTCTGCACTATCATCTGCTCGCCGCGGGCAAGATCGACGCGGTGGTGGAGACGGACGTGAACATACTCGACATCGCGGCCTGCGCCGCCATCGTGACCGAGGCGGGAGGACGTTTCACGGAGCTCGACGGCGCGCCGTTGACGCTCGCATCGAGGACTGTGCTTGCGACCAATGGTTTCATGCACCCGCTGGTGCTGCAGGCTCTCGACGAAGACGCGGAGTTTCCCTGACCGCCGCCTATTTTCGCCAACGAATCTCGATCGCGGTCGCGGGCCCGATGACGACCTCGTCTAGGCCCGAGGGCTGTTCCCACAAGGTGGCGGAGAGCATGCGCCGGCCCGCCATCAACTCGGCGAATTTCTGCGGATAGAGGGGCGACTGGCGCGGATCGCCATAACCGTCGGGGAAGACGGGCGCGTCGTTGACAGGGTCGTACTTGTCGGTCGCACCCAGGGTGTGCAGCAACTCGTGTGCGATCACCATGCTGTTGCCGCCGTCCATCGCCGGCACGGCGAATGCGTTGACCACGCCGATCAGGCCCTTCTCGATGCCGAGCGAGTGCGGCACGACCGGCGATAGCGCCGGGTCGTGATACAGCACGAACATGCGAACATCCTCGGGATCCTTGACGTGCCCGCTCATCCGCCAGGCCCAATATCTCAGTCGAAGACTCCAAAGCGCGGTCGCCGGCAGGGAGGCTCCGGGCGAGCGCACCGGCGGCTGCTCGCGAAGCTTCGGCCGCAGCCGCGTCTTGATGGGTTCATCGAGCCCGAGTCGATAGCGCGCGGCCTCGGTTGCGAAGAATTGGTCGATGGGCCGAAACCGCATCGCATCGAGACCCGCCACGTAGGCGCGGGTCACCGGGCTGTCGTCCGCCGCAATGGGGTAGATGGCGACGTACAGCGGTTGCCGCCACGCGACGCTGCGCAACCGATCCTCGCAGGTGGTGACGCTGACCAACAGCAGGACTGCGAGCAGAATCGCGATGCGTACCGAGCGCCACGGGGTGCGTTGGGCCGCCGGCGGGGGTCTCGTAGGGGTCACGAGGCGCGTTGGCGCGGGCTCAATCGGCAGATTCGACGCTGAGCTCCGCGACCTCGCCGTCGACGGCGACGTAGGAGACGGCCATGGGTTTGCAGCACACCGGACAGTCCTCGATATAGGACTGTTCCTCCACCGACAAGTCGAGGGTGAGCTCGATGGTCTCCCAGCAATGCGGGCAAGTCGCCTGATGTCCGCGGAGCAGATCCATGAGCCGCTACGGTTGCAATCGCTGCACGGTCCAAGTGGGCGCTCCTCCCCCACCCTCGAGGCGCGTCCAGCGCGCGCGCTCGTGAATGCGAAATTCCCCCTCCACCCAAAGCTCGACGGCATCGATCTTGAGGCGAAATCCTCCCCAGTGAGGGGGGCGCGGCACCTGCGCCACGACCGTCTCGGGTTCGGGGGTGCCGGGGCCGCCATACGGGATGCCGAAGCGGCGTGCCGCCGCGGCGACGTTCTCTCCGATGGTGCCGCGCGACTCGATCGGCTCGCTCTGACGGCTCGCCCATGCCCCGAGACGGCTTTGCCAGGGGCGGGAATCGAAATAGGCGTCGCTGACGCTCTCGGGCACGCGTTCGACGTGCCCCTCGGCGCGCACCTGGCGATGATGATGGTCCCAATGAAAAACCACGGCGGCACGCGGATTGGCCTTCAGGTCGCGTCCCTTATGGGACTCATAGTTCGTGTAGAAAACGATGCAGCCCTCTTCGGGGACGATCTCCTTACAGAGCAACACCCGCGCGGAGGGTTGGCCTTGCCCATTCACCGTCGCGAGTACCATGGCGTTGGGATTGGGCTGTGCCGCATCGGTCACTGCTTCGGCCAACCAACGCGCCGCGATCTCGAGCGGGTTTGCCGGCAACGGGTCGGGCAACGTTTCGGTCCACAAAGGCTTTATGCTTGTATTCATAACCGAATGGTAGCCGCGGCGGGGTTCTGGCGATAGCCGCCCGGACGGTGGATGCAACAACAGGGGATTGATTCTCAGATGAATTTGGATGAATTGCGATCCGAGCTCACCACGCTCGATGCTGAAATTCTGGCGCTCGTTGCGCGCCGTCAGGCGTTGAGCGGAGAGGTTGCAGCCGTCAAGCGCGCAACCGGCCTGGCGACCCGGGACTTCGCGCGCGAGCGCGAGGTGATCCTTCGCGGCCGAACGGCCGCCGAACGGCTCGGCCTCGAGCCCGATCTGGCGGAATCTCTTTTGAGGCAGCTGATCCAATCCTCGCTCGCCACCCAGGAACAAGCGCGTGTTGCGGCGCAAGGTCAGGGCAGCGGCAAGCGTGCGCTGGTGATCGGCGGCCGCGGCAAGATGGGCGGGTGGTTCTGCGATTTCCTGGCATCTCAGGGTTTTCAGGTCACGATCGCCGATCCTGAGGGCGGGCTGCCGGGATTCGACCAACTCGCGGATTGGCAGGACCATCCGCTCGACTCCGATCTGATCGTGCTGGCGACACCGCTGAGTGCCACCGCGGACATCCTCAAGCGCCTGGCGATGCGTGCTCCGCGCGGGCTGATTTTCGACCTGGGCTCATTGAAAACACCGCTCCGGGCCGGGCTCGATGCGCTGGTCAAGGCCGGTTGCCGGGTGACATCGGTCCATCCCATGTTCGGACCCGACACTCAATTGCTGTCCGGCAGGCATGTCATCTTCATCGATCTCGGCGACAAGGCGGCGCTGCAGGAAGCACAAGCGCTGTTCGCACCCACCATGGCGGAGCGTGTGGTGATGGGATTGGACGAGCATGACCGTTTGATCGCGTACGTGCTGGGCCTGTCCCACGCGCTCAATATCGCGTTCTTTACCGCGCTTGCGAACTCGGGAGAGGCGGCGCCGCGCCTGGCGAGACTGTCGAGCACCACCTTCGATTCGCAGATGGAGGTCGCGAGCCGCGTGGCGGCCGAGAGCCCGGAACTGTACTTCGAGATCCAAAGCCTGAACGAATACGGCGCGGAGTCGCTGATGGCGCTGCAAGAGGCGGTCGCGCGACTGGTCACGGCGGTGAGATCCAAAGATGCGGACGCGTTCACTGCACTCATGCTTCGAGGAAGAGCATATTTCGACGTACGCGCTCAAGCGCGCGGGGGCTGACCCCCAGGGATAACACGGCATGAGAAGGGCGCCGACCGGTGGATGACATCATTCAGGAAAATGAAACGCTCAAGAAGCGGCTCACGGAATTGACCGCCGAGGCGGCCAACAACGAGTCGATATTGAAGCGAACTCAGGCGCGCGAGCTCTCATTACTGCGTGCCGACGGGTTGCCGCAGCTGCTGCACGCCCTGGTCGACGGTCTGAAGGAATCCTATTCGCTGGACGTGGTGAGCGTCGTGCTGTTGGATCCTCAGCACGAAATCCGCCATTTGCTCGTTGCGGGCGGAGACCGGCCCGAGGAATTCAAGCAGATCTTTTTCGTCGATTCGCTGATCAGCCTCGCGCCGCAACTCGCCGCGCTGCACAGGCCCTGGCTCGGCCCCTTCGTCGGCGCAGACCATCACCTCTTGTTTCCAGGCAATCCCCATCTGAAAAGCGCAGCTCTCGTGCCGCTGCCCCGCAAGGACCTGTCCACCGGGGCACTGTGTTTCGGCAGTCGCGACCCGACCCGGTTCACGCGCCACCATGGCACCGACTTCCTGTCGCACTTGGGCGCCGTCGCCGCCGTGTGCATCGAAAACGCCGTGAACAGGACCCGGCTGCTGCGCGCGGGAATCACCGATTTCCTGACCGGGTGGCACAACCGCCGGTACTTGCAGCAACGCTTGAAGGAGGAGCTGGCGCGCACCCAGCGGCGCGCGGGGAGCATCGCGTGCTTGATGATGGACATCGATCACTTCAAGGGAATCAACGACGGCTACGGACACCTGGCGGGCGACATCGCGCTCAAGGAGGTCGCGCAGCGGGTCGAGTCGCAGATTCGCAGCATGGACACCGCGGCGCGTTTCGGCGGCGACGAGCTCGCCATCTTGTTGCCTGACACCGGCGCCGCCGAGGCCGCGAAGCTCGCCGAGCGCATCCGCGAATGCATCGCGGCGCAGCCGATCGCGCTCACCGCGCAGGTCGAGCGTAACTTGACCGTTTCGGTGGGCGTCGCGGCGCTCTCGCCGGGGCGGCATGAAACCGACCTGAAAGCGGCCGCGGACCGGCTCATCGCCGATGCCGATGCCGCGCTTTACCGAGCCAAGGCATTGGGCCGAAACCGTGTGCAAGTGGGAGCCGGCTGAGGGCACAATGAGCCATGCCCGACACGCACGCCAATGACTACATCGACCGGCATGGCTTTCGAGCCAATGTCGGCATCGTATTGACCCGCGGCAACGGCGAGCTGTTTCTCGGCGGACGCGTGGGTGGCCGCGGCTGGCAGTTCCCCCAAGGCGGCGTCAACCGCGGCGAGCAGGTGGAAGATGCGCTGTTTCGGGAGTTGACCGAGGAGATCGGTCTTGGGTCCGGCGACGTGGAGGTGCTCGGCTCGACTCGCGGATGGCTGCGCTATCGACTCCCCCGGCAATACGTGCGCGACCGCTGCATCGGCCAGAAGCAGCGCTGGTTCCTCTTGAAGCTCACCGCCGACGAGGCGAAGTTTCGCTTCGACAGCACCGATCAGCCGGAATTCGATCGCTGGCGATGGGTGGACTTCTGGACGCCGGTGCGCGAAGTGGTGTATTTCAAGCGCCGCGTGTACGTGCGTGCGCTGCACGATCTCGGCAAGCTGATATTCACCGAGGGCTTGCCGTCCTATCCGGAATGGTGGACGGGACTCAACATCCCGGCCGCGAAAGCCAAAGCCGGTTGACCCGAGGCTGCCGCGAACTCAGGGCTTGACGACCGCCAAAATGACGATGCCCATCAACAAGAGCGATGGCAGCTCGTTGAACATGCGGTACCACCTGGATGTGCGTACGTTGCGGTCCTGCGCGAATGCGCGGGTGAACTTGTAGCAATACAAATGGTAGATGATGAGCAGACCCACCAGTATCAGCTTGAAATGCAGCCAGCCCATCGCAAGGTACGCGGGCACCGCGATCAGCATGGCGATGCCCAATGCCAAGGTGGCGCATGCACCGATCGTCATGATCGCGAACAGGCGGCGCTCCATCACCTTGAAGCGCTCCACGCCGATCGCATCACGGGCGTCGGCGTGATACACGAACAGGCGCGGCAGGTAGAACAGCCCGGCGAACCAGGTTACCAGCGCGATCACATGAAAAGCTTTCAGCCACAGCAACAGCAAGGGTCGTTCCCCGGACACAAAGGCGGATCATAGCGTGGCGGACCTGTTCGGAAAACTCGTGGTGCGGGCGGCGCCCAGAAGGCACGCCTGGTTGTTGGCGGGTATCGTGCTCGCGTTGCTGTTTGCGGTGTACGCCATATTCGAGTTCGGCCGCTATGAGGCGGGCTTTCGGGTGATCGACTCGGTGCGCGGCGCATTGGCGGCGAGCTCGCGCATCCGGGCGCTCGAGGCGGAGAATTCACGGCTGCACACGCAGCTCGAGGCTGCGGACGTGGCGCGTCGAGTCGACCAGGAGGGCTACAAGCAGGTGCAGCGCAGCCTCGGCGACATGCAGAGCCAGATCGCCCGGCTCAATCAGGATCTTTCCTTCTATCGCGGATTGGTGCAGCCCGATTCCCTGGTTCACGTCAAGGTCCAGCAGATGCAGATCGTGCCCGAGCCCGCCGAGGGGCAATTCCGCCTCAAGTTCGTGCTCATGCAGACCGGTAAGCCTGACAAGGAGATTTCGGGAAGCTCATCGATCGTGATCGATGGCCTGCAAGGTGCCAGGCCGCAAAGCCTCAAATTCGCGGAGATCTCGCCCAACCGGCACGAGAGCCTGGCATACTCTTTTCGCTATTTCGAGGACTTCGACGAGCTCGTTCGGCTGCCGAAGGGATTCGCGCCGACCCGGATCGGGGTCGAGCTGCACACCGGCAAGGATCAAAGTCGCGGGTTCCGGCAGGCATTCGCCTGGAAGGCGCAGGGAATGTCGGTCGAGATGGAGGCCAACGGCGGCACTACGCCCAAGGAAAGTGCGGATGTTCAAACGGAAACCGAATAACAACGCGACGGTCGACACGCTGATCGGCGTGAAAACCCGTATCAATGGCGACGTTGAATTCGCGGGCGGCTTCCATCTGGACGGCCATATCAATGGCAACGTCACCTGCGACGGCGCGGCCGATGCGTTCTTGTCCGTGAGCGAGCACGGCTGCATCGAAGGGTCGGTGTACGCCCCGAACGTGCTGCTCAACGGCACCGTCAAGGGCAACATCGATGCCACCGCCCGGGTGGAGCTCGGTGCCAAGGCGAAAGTGCTCGGTAATGTCGCCTACACGGTCATTGAAACGGCCGTTGGCGCCCAAATAAGCGGAAAATTGATCCATCGGGGCGTCGTCTCCGCCCCCAAGGCCCCTGAAATCGCGGAAGGCGAACCCGGGTCGCAAACTTAGCGCCTTTGCTTTGATTGACGCGGGGTGCCGAGTAGACTATGTCCATGAACGCCACTTCCGAATCTGCCGTCACCGAGGCTGCCCCGCCGCCGCCGCCCGATGTTCTCGTCTTCACCGATGCCGCCGCCGGCAAGGTGGGTGAATTGATCCGCGAGGAAGCCAACCCGAACTTGAAGCTGCGGGTCTTCGTATCCGGCGGCGGATGTTCGGGTTTTCAGTACGGATTCACGTTCGACGAGAAGATGGAAGAGGGCGATTTCTGCGTCGAGAAACAAGGCGTGCAGCTCCTCATCGATCCGATGAGCGCGCA
>Ga0182030_10002815_pt1 | contig 37048 bp, 29 predicted proteins | sample 812S3MmetaG_FD_121299 | JGI IMG/M metagenome (GOLD analysis project Ga0182030, IMG submission 121299) | Permafrost microbial communities from Stordalen Mire, Sweden - 812S3M metaG (Illumina Assembly) | ecosystem: Environmental > Terrestrial > Soil > Wetlands > Permafrost | place: Sweden...
GATCCGCTCGATCAAAGGAGCGCCTTTGCTGCTTGGCGCGCGCGGCCGCGCCAAAGCCGACGTGAAAGCGCTGGCGGAGACGTTGTCGCGCCTGTCAGCCTTCGCCGCCGCCGCCGGTCCGCGGTTGCAATCCATCGACCTCAACCCGGTGTTCGCGATGCCCGAGGGCGAAGGCGCCTTAGCGGTCGACGCGGTCATTGAAGTAGGAGACTGATCCATGCGGCGCATTCTGCTCGTGACCTCGGCGGTATTCACCGTGGCGGGATGCGCCGTGTACGGACAATCCTGGTCCCGCCCGGGAGCGACGGAGGCGCAATTCGAGGCGGCGGCGGAGGGGTGCGACAGCGCCGCCACCTCGCGGTTTCCGCCGGTGACGGCGGGCCGCGCGGGGTATTACAGCGCGCCGAACGAGTGGTGCGAACCTACCGCGGGCGGAACGAATTGCTCGATCATCGGGTCGGGATATCTGCCGCAGGCTCAATCCACCCTCGATACGAATGAGGCGCCGCGGGCGCACGCGTTCCAGGCGTGCATGACGGCGGCTGGCTGGCAACCGGGGCACCAGGCGAACGGCTTTATGTTCACGCCGCCGTCGCGGGTTCAGGAGGGCTCGGTCGGCCAGGCGCTGACGTATTGCGAAGCGCTGTTCAAGGGAACGGAGAACACGCCGCGGCGGACGTCACAGTTTCATGAATGTGTCACCAGCCGCGCGCGAGACCTGAGTGGTTCGCGTCCGCCCGCGTAAATGGCGGCTCGGATCGGGCGGCGCCGGCGCAGGCCGTCAATCGTGACATGCGCGTATCTTCGTCCTGGCATCACGAGATGACAGAGTCAGACGCCAGGTCGCACCGCGACAGTCAGGCTGTAATACCGACTTGCCAGGACAGCGACGTACCGGCCTCTCAACCGTCATCCTCGGGCTCGACCCGAGGATCGCTCGACGCAGGCACCGCGATTCCGAGGCGGGCACCGACCCTGTGCGGGCTGATCCTCGGGTCGAGCCTGAGGATGACGGCACGGAGACGGCTTGCGCGAGAGTCGGAGTCTCCGCCGGCGGGTATAGGGCCGCCATGATCATCGCGCTCGCCGGACACGTCGATCACGGCAAGACCGCGCTGATCCGAGCGTTGACGGGGATCGACGCGGACCGTCTGCCGGAAGAGAAAAAGCGTGGCATGACCATCGACCTCGGCTTCGCGCACGCGCGGATGCCGTCCGGCGCGACGGTGGGTTTCGTCGATGTTCCGGGGCACGAACGGTTTCTGTCGAACATGCTCGCGGGCGTGCTGTCGATCGAGACGGTGCTGCTGGTGATCGCCGCCGACGACGGACCGATGCCGCAGACCCGAGAACATCTGGCGATTCTGTCGCTGACCGGCGTCACCGACATCACAGTGGTGATCAGCAAGATCGACCGGGTCGATAACGCGCGCCTCGACGCCGCGCGATCCGCGGCGCGCGCGTTGCTGGACGGCGCCGGCTACGCGGCCGCGCCGGTGCTGGAAGCCTCGAGCGTGACCGGCGACGGCATCGCCGCCGTGCTGGCTCATATCGAAGCCAAAGCGGCGGCGCACCAGGCCCGCGACGCGTCGGGCTGTTTTCGCCTGGCGATCGACCGGAGTTTCTCGCCCGCCGGCGCCGGTCTGGTGGTGACCGGAACCGTCGCCTCGGGCGTTGTTTCGGTCGGCGACCGGTTGCTGCTGTCGCCGTCGCGGCTGGCGGCGCGGGTGCGCGCCATTCAGGTGCACAACGAAACCGCCGCCGCCGCGCGGGCCGGCGATCGTTGCGCGCTGGCGATCTCCGGTCCGCGCATCGAACGCGCGAGACTGAAACGCGGCGATTTTCTGATCGATCCCGCTTTGCACGCGCCGACGTCGCGGATCGACGCGCTGTTGCGCGCGACGGAGGACCGCGGTCCGAAACACGCGGGTCGCGTGCACGTTCATTTCGGTTCCGCGAGCCTGACCGGGCGCGCGCTTGTGCGAAACGGATCCGATCTGGCGGCCGGAGCAACCGGCGTCGTGACCATCGCGTTGGATAAGCCCAGTGCGTGTCTTTATGGTGACCGGCTGATCCTGCGGGATGAATCGACCGGACGCGTGGTCGCCGGCGGCCATGTCATCGATCCATTTTCACCCGACCGGCGCGTGCGGCGGGAGCAGCGTACGGCCTCGCTGTCAGCGCACGCTCTGGCCGATTCCGGCACGGCGTTTCAGGCGTTGCTGGCGGCGGACGGATGGGCCGACCTTCGGCGCTTCATCGTCGCGCGGAACCTGCCCATTGGGTTCTCCCCGGCCGCGGACGACGGCACGCTCCGCATCGGGTCCGAGGCGGCGCCGATTTTCGTTTCCGCGGCAACGATCGCGCGGGTTCGCGACAGCCTGACCCGGCATTTGGCCGCGTGGCACCAGGCGCATCCCGATCGCATGGGTCTGGGCAAAGCCGAACTGTTGCGTGGGGCCAGCGAAGTGCCGCCCAACATCGCCGAGGCGGTGCTGAACGTGCTGCACGCCCGCGGTACCGTCGCGCGCGACGGATTGTCCTGGCGATTGCCCGAACACAGTCCGGTGCTGGCGCCGGAGGACGAGGCGCGCTGGACGCGCGTCCATGCGATTTTGGCCGCGGCCGGACTGCGGCCGCCCAGAGTGCGCGAACTGGCGGCGGAATTGCGCCTGGCACCAGAGGACATGGAAGCGCTGCTGCTGCGCATCGAGCGTTTCGGACGTTTGGCGGCGGTGGCCAGCAACCGGTTTTTCCTGCCCGAAACGATCCTGACGCTTGGCGAAGTCGCCGATGCGTTGGCCGCTGAATCGGAAGAGGCCGGGTTCACGGCGGCCGAATTCAACAAACGCTCCGGCATCGGACGCAATCTGACGATTATCGTGCTGGAGTATCTGGACGCGATCGGCGTCACGCGGCGCGCCGGCGATCTGCGGCATGTGGCGCGGCGGCCGCGGGACGCGATGGGGTGAACGCCGGTGGCGATTTTTTCAACTGTCACTGGCGCGAGAATGGGCGACCCTCGGCCGGAGCCGCCGTGCGGTTCTGGTGCCATGGGCTGGTGCGTGCGGCGAAGAAGCGCGAGGGCTCCGCCCTTCGAACCCGCCAGGGGCTTTGCCCCTGGACCCCACCCCGCGCGTCAAGCGCGTGGGCAGGCTCCGGGCGAGGCCCTCTGGACTCTATCCATTGGGGGGAATGAGGAGGGGGCGCCGACCGTGACCTCTCGAGGTCCGTGTCGGCGCCCCCTCCTCATTCCCCCCAAATTGACGGGTTCCTAAGGGCTATCGCCCTTAGCGGGTCCAGGGCAGCGCCCTGGTCGGGGTCCGGGGTGAAACCCCGGCGCTTCCTCCCCCACCCACCAGCCCATGGCACTGGAATTGCACGGCGACATCGGGCAGGCTACCCGTTCCGGGACGCCGGCGGCGGTTTCACAGAGGGCGGCGAGGAATACGAGCCAATGCGACGACGCGATTTTCTGCGTACCACGACGGGCGCGGCCACACTTCTGGCGGCCCCCAGGATCAGCCGCGCCGCCGACAGCAAAGTGCTGCGCTTCGTCCCCCAGGCGAACCTCGCCAACCTGGACCCGATCTGGACCACGCAATACGTCGTCCGCAACGGCTCCCTGCTGATCTGGGACACGCTGTACGGCGTTAACAGCAAGCTCGAGCCGCAACCGCAGATGGTCGAGTCGCATGAAGTCACCCCGGACTTCAAAACCTGGACCTTCAGGCTGCGCACGGGCCTGAAGTTCCACGACAATGAGCCGGTTCTCGCGAAAGACGCCGTCGCCAGCATCAACCGCTGGATGCCGCGCGACAACAGCATGGGCGTGAACATCAAACAACAACTCGACGCGCTGGACGTCGTGGACGACCGCACATTCCGCTTTCGATTTAAAAGTCCCTATCCCAGGCTGCTGTTCGCTCTGGGCAAGAGCAGTACGCCCTGTCTGTTCATCATGCCGGAGCGGATCGCCTCCACCGATCCGTTCAAGCAGATCAGCGATTACGTCGGCTCCGGGCCGATGAAATTCAAGAAAGACGAGTGGGTCCCGGGCTCCAGCGCGGCATTCGAACGCTTCGCGGGCTATGAGCCACGCGCGGAAAAAGCCAGTTGGCTGGCCGGCGGCAAGCGAATCAACTTCGACCGCATCGAATGGCAAATTCTGCCGGATGCCTCGACCGCGTCGGGCGCGTTGCAAAACGGTGAGGTCGACTGGTGGGAAACGCCATCCCCCGATCTGGTGCCGTTGCTGAAGAAGACTCCCGGCGTGATGGTCGATATCGCCGATCCGTTGGGCAACATCGGATCGTTCCGTATCAATCATCTGCATCCGCCGTTCAACGACGTGCGCGTGCGCCGCGCGGTGCAGATGGCGCTCAGCCAGGAAGACTACATGCGCGCCGTGGTGGGCGACGATGAAAGCCTTTGGAAGGGACTGCCGGGTTTCTTCACGCCCGACACGCCGCTTTACACCGAGCAAGGTGGCGAACCCTTGAAAGGGCCACGTAAATACGCCGAAGCGAGGAAATTGCTCGCCGAGGCCGGATATAAAAATGAGCCGATCATTCTGCTGGTCGCGACCGACGTCGCCATCACCAAAGCGCAAGGCGACGTCACGGCCGATCTGTTGAAGCAGATCGGCATGAACGTGCAATACACCGCGCTCGACTGGGGCACCGTGGGCCAGCGCCGCGCCAGCAAGGAGCCGCCGGACAAAGGCGGCTGGCATATTTTCCACACCTGGCACGCCGGCGCCGACTGCGTCAGTCCGGCGCCGTATACGGCGCTGGACGCGAGTGGTAGCACGGCCTGGTTCGGCTGGCCGAAATCAGACGCCGTGGAGTCAAAGATCGTGGAGTGGTACCAGGCCTCCGACCCGGCGGCCGAGAAAAAGATCATCGGCGACCTCAATCAGGCCGCGATGGAAGACGTCGTTTACATTCCCACCGGCTTCTTCAAATTCTATCAGGCGTGGCGCAAGAACCTGAGCGGGATCGTCGACGCGCCCTTCCCCGTGTTCTGGGACGTGAGCAAAACCTGAGATGCTGGCGTATTTTATTCGGCGCGTGATCGCCACCGTCCCGGTCATGCTGTTGGTGGCGCTGTTCGTGTTCAGTCTGCTGTATATCGCGCCGGGCGACCCGGCCGCGATCATCGCCGGCGATCAGGCCTCGCCTGACGACGTGGAACGCATCCGCGCCTCGCTTGGCCTGGACCGTCCGTTCCTGGTGCGGTTCCTCGAGTGGTTGTGGCACGTGCTCCACGGCGACCTCGGCACCTCGATCTTCACCAACCTGCCGGTCTCGCACATGATCGCGCAGCGGATCGAGCCGACCGTGTCGCTGATGTCGTTGACCTTGATCCTGTCTCTGACATTCGCGATTCCGATGGGCGTGATCGCGGCCTGGAAGCACGGCACATTGCTCGACCGGGCGGTGATGACGCTGGCGGTGTTCGGCTATTCGACGCCGGTGTTCGTGGTCGGCTATCTGCTGGCGTATTTCTTCGCGTTGCAACTCGATTGGCTACCGGTGCAAGGCTTTACCTCGATCACCGAGGGCCTCGGTCCGTTCCTGCGCAATCTGATTCTTCCCGCGGTGGCACTGGGACTGATCTACATGGCGCTGATCGCGCGCATCACGCGGGCGACGATGCTGGACGTGCTGTCGCAGGATTACGTGCGCACGGCGAAGGCGAAAGGCGTGGCGCAGAAAGGCATCCTTTTCGTGCATGCGCTGAAGAACGCCGCGGTGCCGATCATCACCATCGTCGGCATCGGTTTCGCCACGCTGATCGGCGGCTCGGTCGTGACGGAAAGCGTGTTCGCGATCCCCGGCCTCGGACGGCTGACGGTGGACGCCATCCTGCGGCGCGATTACCCGGTCATCCAGGGCGTCGTGCTGCTGTTCAGCTTCATCTACGTCGTGGTGAACCTGGCCGTCGATCTGCTTTACACCGTGTTTGACCCGAGGATCCGGTATTGAGCGCATTCACCGCCGATGCAGTCGATGGCCACGCCGTCGCGCCCGCCTTGCCCAACGTCCTGCCGGAGCCAAAAAAGCGCGGCAAGGTCATGGGCTTCATCAATCGCCATCCCACCATCGTGCTTGGCGGTACCGTGGTCGGACTGATGATCCTGATGGCGATTTTCGCGCCGCTGCTGTTTACCGTCGATCCGACCGCGTTGGCACCGGCCAAACGCACGCGTCCGCCGTCGGAGATCTATTGGTTCGGTACCGATATGCTGGGACGCGACGTTTACTCGCGGGTGATTTATGGCTCGCGCGTGTCGTTGACGGTCGGCTTCTCGGTCGCCGCCGTGGCCTCGATCATCGGCACGTTCCTTGGCCTCGTCGCCGGGTTCACCCGCTGGATGGATACGATCGTGATGCGGATCATGGACGGGATGATGTCGATCCCCGGCATCCTGCTCGCCATCGCGCTGATGGCACTCACACGGGCCTCGATGAAGAACGTCATCATCGCGCTCGCCGCGGCCGAATTTCCCCGCGTCTGCCGCCTGGTGCGAGGCGTCGTGCTGTCTCTGCGCGAGCAGCCCTACGTGGAAGCCGCGATCGCCTCCGGCACGCGCGTTCCGGTCATCATCTGGCGCCACATCCTGCCCAATACGCTGGCGCCGCTGATGGTGCAGGCGACCTTCATCTGCGCCTCGGCGATGATCGGTGAGGCAACCTTGTCGTTCCTCGGCGCCGGCACGCCGCCGATCATTCCAAGCTGGGGCAACATCATGGCCGAGGGCCGCGCGCTGTGGCAGGTCAAGCCGTACATCGTGTTCTTCCCGGCGATTTTCCTCTGCCTCACGGTCCTCGCCGTCAACATGCTCGGCGATGGGCTTCGAGACGCGCTCGATCCCAGACTGGCGAAACGACTCTGATGGCGCTTCTCGAAGTCGAGAATCTACAGACCCATTTCGCCACGCCCGACGGCGTCGTCCGCGCGGTGGAAGGCGTTTCGTTCGAGGTCAACGCCGGCGAAACAGTGGCTATCGTCGGCGAGTCCGGCTGCGGCAAGTCGGTCACCTCGATGTCCATCCTGCGCCTGATCGCCGAACCACCCGGCAAGATCGCCGGCCGCATCACCTTCGAAGGCCGCGATCTGCTGTCGCTGTCCGAGCCCGAAATGCGCGACATCCGCGGCAACGCCATCTCGATGATCTTCCAGGAGCCGATGACCAGCCTCAACCCGGTTCTCACGGTCGGGAAACAAATCGGCGAGACGGTGCAATTGCATCAGGGCATGAATTACCATGACGCGGAGAGGAAAGCGGTGGAGATGCTGACCCTGGTCGGCATTCCCGCTCCGGCGCGCCGCGTGAAGGAATATCCGCACCAGTTGTCCGGCGGCATGCGCCAGCGCGTGATGATCGCGATGGCGCTGGCCTGCAATCCGCGCCTTCTCATCGCCGATGAGCCGACGACCGCGCTGGACGTGACAATCCAGGCGCAAATCCTCGATCTGATGCGCGACCTGAAAACCCGGCTTGGCTCGGCGATCATGCTGATCACTCACGATCTGGGCGTGGTCGCCGAAATGGCCGAGCGTGTGATCGTCATGTACGCGGGCCGCAAAGTCGAAGAAGCGTCGGTGTTCGAAATCTTCGCCCGCCCGCTGCATCCTTACACACGCGGGTTGATCGGCGCGGTGCCGGTGCTCGGGTCCTCGCTGGTGGAGGGCCCGCGCGGCAGGTTGGCGGAAATCGGCGGCCTTGTGCCCAGTTTGCGACAGCGCATCGTTGGTTGCCCGTTCGCGGGACGCTGCGATATGGTAACGGATTTCTGCCGCCAGGTCGCCCCGGCGCTGGAAATGAAGGCGGACGGCCATTGGGCGGCCTGTCATTACGCCGAACGGCGGATGGCGGCATGAGCGGCAACCGGCCACTGCTTGAGGTCAATGGCCTCAAGAAACATTTCCCCATCTCCGGCGGCATGATGGGAATGACCACGGGCTACGTCTACGCGGTCGATGGCGTCAGTTTCGACATCAGCAAAGGCGAGACGCTATCGCTGGTCGGCGAGTCCGGCTGCGGCAAATCCACCGTCGGAAAAGCCATCCTGCGCCTCTATCCGATCACCGAAGGCGAGGTGTACCTGGACGGCGAGCGCATCGACAACATGCGCGCCTCGCAATTGCGGCCGATGCGCCAACGCGTGCAGGTGGTGTTCCAGGACCCGTTCAGCAGCCTCAATCCGCGCATGAAGGTGCGCGACATTCTGGCCGAGCCGATCACCAACTTTGGCCTCGCTCATGGCCGCAAGGAGGTCACCGAACGGGTCGAGGCGCTGATGGACAAGGTCCGTCTGCCGCGCGACGCGATCAACCGGTTTCCGCACGAATTCTCCGGCGGCCAGCGGCAACGCATCGGCATCGCGCGCGCCCTTGCGCCCGGCGCCGATCTGATCATTTGCGATGAGGCGGTCTCCGCGCTGGACGTTTCGGTTAAAGCACAAATCATCAATCTGCTGGTCGATCTGCAGGACGAACTCGGCCTCGCGCTGCTGTTCATCAGTCACGACCTGGCGACGGTCGAGCATCTGACGCATCGCGTGGCGGTGATGTATCTCGGAAAAATCGTCGAGATCTGCGACCGGCGAACCTTGTTCGCCGCCTCGCATCATCCCTATACGCGGGCGCTGCTGTCAGCCGTGCCGGTGCCGGATCCGACGGCGAAACGCCAGCGCATCATTTTGACCGGCGATGTGCCCAGTCCGATCAATCCCCCAAGCGGCTGCCGGTTTCACACCAGATGCCCGTTCGCGTTCGATCGCTGCCGGGTCGAGGAACCGCTGCTTCGGTCGGTCGGCGATGGGCACAATTCGGCGTGCCATCTGACGCATGAGCCCGGAGCCGTGATCGAAGCGGAGCGCGTCGCGGCCTAACGACACCGGTTCCCAGCCAGGCGCACCGATTTTCCGGCCACGCCGTCCGTCAGGCGACCGGGCATCCCAGCCGCGCGAGACCCTGACGGCCAGGCATCCCAGGAGTGACTCCATCCGGCCGTTGAACCTCGGCGCGCCAGAGCTCCGCGCGGAGCGTGACAACCTTGTCCCAGTATGGCATTGACCCATCCGCCGGTGGTGGGAGCCACGTAGCGAAAACGGTCCGCAAGGCAAACAATGCCTTAACCCTCCGACAGAAATTCCGGCCATATTGACATGGCTTTCGCCCGCTGCCGGTATTGCCTTCCGAAAGCCGTTCAGGGTGGGTCGCAAGATCATCACGAAACGAGACAAACATGCGTAGAGCCTATCATCCACCTGGAAACCGCTTCGCCTCACGAGCGAACGCGCGGACCTGACGATGACCGCGGTCCACCGGACGATATCAACGCGGGGCGCGACGGATCCAAGATTTCGGCTGCCTGAACCACTCTCATTATACCTCGACATAATCAGGCTCGGCGCCGCGGGCCTGGTTTTCCTTTCGCATGTTGGCAGCCGTGCGATAAGCGGGGGGTTCCTTTGGCGGTTTGGCGATCTCGGTCCAGTCGCCCTCGTGATTTTCTTTGTATTATCTGGATATGTTGTCGCCTTCGCGTCCGACCGGCGAGATTATACCGCGCATGACTACATCGTGGCCCGCTTATCGCGGATGTACTCCGTTGCGCTCCCGGCCATCATTCTCTCTGTTTTGCTCTACGAATTTATTGGCGATCAATTGCCGCGCGGCTACGACCCCGACTGGCATGGCTGGACGCTTTCATTACACATTACGATGTCGATGCTCTTTCTGAATGAAGCCTGGGGCGCGTGGCTGGTGCCGCCACTGGACGGACCCTTCTGGTCTCTCAGTTACGAGATGGCTTTTTATATCATGTTCGGCATATGGCGCTTCGCCCCTCATCCTTGGCGCATCGCCGGTATCTTGCTTGTCGCCGCTGTCTTCGGCCCTCGTATCACGGCCTTGTTTCCAATGTGGCTGCTGGGAGTCGCATGCTACCACGCCAGCAAGACCCAGCGGCTCCGGCCGGGATTCGGCTGGATGCTCACCACCCTGACCGCCGCCGGCATCGTTTGTTTAGGTATTCTGAGCTGGGATAAGGGAATTTTCCAGGCGGACCGCGGCATTGCGACCCATTCGCCAATGGAGATCGCCGAGGACTACCTGTTGGCTTGTTTGTTCGGTTCGCACATCGTTGGCTTTACCAGAGTCGCGTCAGGTTTCTCATGGATCACGAAATTTGGCCGGCCGATACGATGGGCGGCCGGGGGAACGTTCAGTCTGTACCTCTTCCATTATCCAATTCTCATTGCGATGCTGTCATTGCTCCCCTGGCCCGTTGAATCCTGGATGTTTCGGGCAACGCTGGTTCTGGGGACGCTTGGAATCGTATTCGCTCTCGCGGAACTCACGGAACGCCGCAGACTCCTGTGGCGCCAGATGTTTGACTTCCTGATCGGACTAATTTCAGTGCGGGCCGGATGGCTGAACCAAGGTGTGGGCACACCGCCGTTGCCATCCGCTTATTCGAGCCCGCGCGTGAAGCCGCCGGGCCAGGCCTGATAAAGGCGCGGTCGCTGACTTTGCTTACCGCGCCCGGCTGACCGTGAAATCCGCGACGTCCGCCAGACGGAACGCGATCCCCAGGTTCATAAGGTCGGAGCCCTCACCTTTCAGTCAACCATCAGCGGAACCCGCGGCGCGCCCCGCGGACGTCTCCCCGGAGACAACCTCAAGGGCTTTCGCATGAGCGACGTCGGGGCCAATGGCCGACGGCGGCTGGGGCGGATGGACGATCAACGCGTCACCCCGGAAACCAGGGTGCGCAGCCTGGAGGATTTTTCATCGTAACGAACCCGTCGCGGCGACCGTGCGCGACGCATGCGACGGTCACGTTAAGTTTCATAACGGCCCCTGGGCGCCAGGCTTAAATTTGCGTAGTCCTGTGTGATCGCGCGCGAAATTGTCTGTCCTGCTCATCCGGGCCTGGATCGGCGGCATCGCCGAATTAAATGGCCGGGGAAACGAATTGATAAAAGGCAGGACAGTACCCGCGGCAACGCCGCGGCTGAACGAAATCGTGCAAGTCGATTTGGCCGCCCAGCCGGCGGCCCCACGTTGCGACTGATCGATCCCGGGCAATTCGCCGGCACTCTGTACAACTTCGAAACACCGGGCGACACGCTGGAACTGGTTGGGCAGACCGTCACCGGAGCAAGTATCACCGGCACCACTCTGACCGTGACCCGCGCGGCGGGTGCGCCGTTAAACTTCAACCTGGGCATGGGCGAGGCGCAAACCAGCGAACTCTACGTCAGCGGTCCGGACGTCATCGTCCTACCGTCCCGCACTCTGGATTGGACCGGCACGGTCGATGGCGATTTCGCCGACGCCCAGAACTGGAACGACGTAACGGACGGCCTCGATCCGGCGGTCACCGCGCCGGGCACGCTCGACGCCGCGTCGATCACCAATGGCGGCACCATTTCCGGAAGCGGAACGGTCTACCAACTGGACTTTGAGGGAACCAACACGGTGGCCGGCGCCCTGACCGCGATCGGCCCGGCGACCGAGGACGGCGGGAGCCTCGCGGTGACCGGCACGCTGAGCGCAAGCGATGGGTTAACCCTGTACAGCGCGATGTCGGTCTCCGGCACGGTGACAGCCACCGATATAAATCTTTATGAGACAGGCGCTTTGTCCGCGGTCGCGGGCGGCCAGATCGTCTCCGATGGGACGCTCGCTCTTTCATTGAGCGGTCTCGCCGCTTTCGGCGCGCCACCTCCCGGGGTGATTTCGGTCGATAGCCTGTCATCGATCGAGATCGGGAACGCCAATACCGCGACACCAGGCGCCATCACCGTCGATGCCACGGGCAACATCAACGGCAATGGGACCCTGGCCGCGCCAGTCGTCAACAATGGCACCATCTTCGCCGCGGGCGGCAACGGTTTTCCGGGCGGAAGCAACACGATCGAGATCACCGGCGCGGTAACGGGTGCTGGCTCGCTGATGATCGGGAGCGGATTTGTCGATCCTTTCGGGGGTTTATCCGGGTCAGGAGCCGTGTTGCGGCTGGAGTCGTCCGTTGCCAGTTCGCAGACGGTCTCATTCGCGGCGGCGGGCGGAACGACAACCGCTCCCAGCCTGGTATTTGCCGATCCGTCGGCCTTCGCAGGTGTGTTGTCCGCGTTCGATGATGCCGGCGATACGCTGGAGTTGGTTGGCGAGACCGTCACGGCGGCGGCCATCAATGGCTCGGTGCTTACTGTATCGGTGGCGGTTGGAAACCCGCTGACGTTCAATTTGCAGCAGACGCCGGTTACCACCGCGCTGACGGTCTCTGGCGACGAAGTCACGGTCAGGGAGCAGCCAAGAACCCTGGTCTGGGTTGGAAACAACGAATTTGGGATCGATCCAGGGGCTTTCGCGTCCGCGACGAACTGGAATGATCCCGGCGACGGGCTTACTCCGGCCGCGACGCCGCCCGACGCGCTGGACCTGGCGGAATTCACCGGCAGCGGAGGGTCGATCACCGGAACCGGCACGGTGGCGGATCTGCTGTTCGCCGGCTCGGCGCAATGGCAGATGAGCACCGGGACGACCTTGCAGTCGGTCGGCACCGCCGGCGTGACGATCGGCGGAGGGTTCACGGGATCGCTGGAATTGAGTGGCGGCGCCGCGATCATCAGTCAGGGCGCAACGGATATCGTTTCGGGCAGCTCGGTTCTCGCGGCGGGTCTGACGGCGTCCGGCCCAGGATCCACCTGGAACTCAGACGGGCAGTTGATGATCGGAGATCAGGGGGTTGGCGCCCTCATGATCCAGGCCGGCGGGACGGTGACCGCCGGGGCTGGCGTGGTCATCGCCAACTCGGCGACCGCCGATGGCTCCGAGGTCGATTTGATCGGCACGGGCTCAGGCCTCACCGTCAGCGGGCTGCTCGACGTCGGTGCCGGCGGCTCCGGCGCGTTGTGGATCGAGAGTGGCGCGGTCGTCAGCGCCGCGACGCTGGACGCGGCCACGCTCGCGTCCGCCGACGCGCAGATCGATCTGTCCGGCGCCGGATCGGAATTGACGGTCAGCGGCGCCGCGACCGTGGCGGACGACGGCACCGGGGTCATGTCCGTGCTGAACGGTGCCAGCTTCACCGCGAGCAGTCTCACCATTGGTGCGCTGGCGGACAGTTCCGGGGCGCTGGTGGTTTCCGGCGACGGCTCGTTGTTGAGCATCTCCGGGCAGTTGAACGTTGGTACCGCGCTTGGCACTGGCGATCTGACGGTCGGACCGGGGGCGGTGGTCAACGCGTCGGTGGTGAATCTGCTGGGTGGCGTGGTGCTGGAAGGCGGTGTGCTCGATCCGACCGTTTACATCGAGAATGGCGGCAGCACGACCGGTGGTTTCGGCACGATCGCGTCGGACTTTATTTTGCTGGAAGGCACGATTCTTTCGAACGGGAGTAAAACGGGCAAGCAGACCGAGGTCGTGCAAGGCACGCTGGTGGGTGGCGGCACGGCCGATATCAATGGGTCCGTTTCGGTCAATGGACCGGGGATTCTGCAGATCGGCACACACGATACGATCGAACTGACCGGCGCGGTCTTAAACGCGGCGACCACGACGTTCACGGATAATTTAACTCCGACCGGCACCTATTCCGTGCACAACAGCGTGATCGACGTGGTGTTCCAGGACACCACCGGCATGCTGCGACTCGATGACATCGCGGGCTTCGCGGGCACGGTCGCCACATGGCGCGCCGGCGATTCGTTTGTCGTCACGGGCGGGACATTGTCCAACCTCGCCGTGAGCAACGGCAACACATTGACCGTGAACGACAGCGGCACCGGGGCGGGAGCCGGCGGGATCGACACGATCGTCTTCGGCTCGACGATCGACGCGGACGGCTTCAGCGTCGTCAACGGCGACACCCTCGTCGCCTGCTTCGCTGAAGGCACGCGTGTTCAAACCGAGGACGGGATGGTCGCGGTGGAACACCTCACCGTGGGAGATCGCGTCGTCACGCGGGAGACCGCCGCGAGCGCGCACCCGCCCGCCAGGTGCGAACCAATTGTTTGGATCGGCGAACGGATCGTGAATTGCCGCGCGCATCCCAGGCCTGAAACGGTTTGGCCGGTGCGGGTGCGCGCCGGCGCGTTCGGCGAGAACGTTCCGGTGCGCGACCTTTATCTGTCGCCCGATCACGCGGTGTTCGTCGATAACGTATTGATACCGGTGAAGTTGTTGCTGAACGCAACGACCATCGCCCAGGTGGGCAACGACCGCGTGCGGTATTTTCATGTGGAACTGCCGCGACACGCGATCATCCTCGCCGAGGGTCTGACGGTGGAGAGTTACCTCGACACCGACGCCCGGGCGAACTTCCAGCGGACGGGCGAAACGATCCGGCTGTTTCCGGACTTCGCGCCCAGACCGGAAACCGCGCTGGCGTGGGAAACGCGCGGCGCGGCTGGTGCTTTCTGGACCAGATCTCGAGATAGCGAGGCGAAGCGTGGCGCGACTCGCGGCGTGCCGACGGTACCCGCTCAGCGCGTCCGGCTGACGGCGATTTCAGCGACGTCCATCCGTCCGGCTTACCGCGCCCGGCTGACCGTGAAATCAGCGACGTCCGCCAAAATTCGCCGCACCGGGCCATCCGGAAACACCGCCAGCGCGCCTCTCGCGGCCGACGCGAAACCGTGCGCCCGAGCCAATGTCGCCTCGATCGCCCCCCGCTCCTCCATCAGTCGCAGCGCGCGGTCCAGATCGCCCTCATCCTGCGCGCCTTCCTCGATCGCGCGGCGCCAGAACGCGCGTTCCGTCTCGTCGCCCGCCTGATACGCGGCGAGCACCGGCAGCGTCACTTTCCCCTCGCGGAAATCGTCGCCCACTGTCTTGCCCAGAGTGGCCTGGTTGGCGGCGTAATCCAGCGCGTCGTCCACCAGTTGGAACGCGATCCCCAGATTCATGCCGAACGCCGCCAGCGCGTCCCGCTCGCGCGCCGGGCGGTCGGCGATCACCGCGCCGACCTCGCACGCGGCGGCGAACAGAGCGGCGGTCTTGCCCTGGATGACCTCCAGATACTGGTCCTCGGTGGTGGTGAGGTCGTTCTGCGTCTGCAATTGCAGCACCTCGCCCTCGGCGATCGTCGCGGCGGCGCGCGACAGGATGCTCAACACGACCAGCGAGCCGTCCTCGACCATCAACTGGAACGCGCGCGCGAACAGGAAATCGCCGACCAGCACGGACGCCTTGTTGCCGAAGATCGCGTTGGCGGAGGCGAGGCCGCGGCGCAACTGGCTCTCATCCACCACGTCGTCGTGCAACAGCGTCGCGGTGTGGATGAACTCCACGCAAGCCGCCAGATCGACGTGGCGCGCGCCGTCCAGCGGACCGCCCGTCGGTCCAGGATAGCCGCACAGCCGCGCCGCCGCCAGGGTCAACAAGGGCCGCAGCCGCTTGCCGCCGGCCGCCACGATATGCGCCGCGAGCTGCGGGATCAGGGCAACCGGGCTGTCCATCCGCGCGATGATGGCCCGGTTGCAGGCCTGAAGATCGTCGCCGACCAACTGCACCAGAGCGGTAAGCGCGTCTTCGCCTCCGCCCGCCGGAACGGCTGGAACGGGGACGGTCTCAGCCGCGCGAGGACTGGCGAGGCCGCCCAACGTCGTCTCCTTCACAATTGTTTCCGAGAGGCAGGCCACCATATCGGTGCCGTCGAAAACGGGTCAAGCAGCGTTTCGGTCGCGGGCCACCCAGCGCCTGAAGAAAGCATCTCCTCGGCCCTGGGAATCGCCGAACGGGATGGGCGAAACCAGTTGCCCGCCCTCGCCACCTGGGCCTCGGGCGGATCGCCCGTTGCGCACCGATGGCGCCATCGGCCAGCATGCGTCATGGCTCCGACCACCCCATCCACCATCGCCGCCCGTGCATGACCGTGAACCTGGACGGCGACGCGCTGACCTCGGATCACCTGCTGGGAGGGCGCGTCAAATATCTGCAACCGCGCGACGGCCTTCGCGCCACAATCGATCCGGTGCTGCTCGCGGCGGCGATCCCCGCCCGCTCAGGAGAGCGGGTGCTGGAAGGCGGTGCCGGAGCGGGGGCGGCGCTGCTGTGCCTCGCCGCCCGGTTGCCCGGCATCGAGGGGCTGGGGATCGACCGAGATCTCGCGTTGCTGAGCCTCGCCCGCGCTAACGCGGATGCGAACGCCTGGCCGAACCTGATGTTCGCCGCCGCCGATCTGGCCGCCTGCCCGGCCGCCGGCGAGCGCTTCGATCATGCGTTCGCCAATCCACCTTATCATCCGGCTGATGGCAGCCCCTCACCGTCCCACGCGCGCGACGCGGCCAAACGTTTCACCCCGGACCTGCTGCCGGTGTGGGTGGAGGCTTTGTCCCGCCCGCTACGCCATCGCGGCACGCTGACGCTGATCCTGCCGCCCCGATTGCTGGAAATGGCGCTGACGGCGATGCGGGCGGCGAATGTTCCGGGAGAATGCATCTTTCCGGTCTGGCCCAAAGCGGGGCGCCCGGCACGCTTCGTTCTGCTACGGGGACGCAAGAACGGCCGTGCACCGCTTTTGCTGGCGGCGGGCCTGATCCTTCACACCGATACCGGAACATTTCGGCCAGAGGCCGACGCGATTTTACGCGGTGGCGCAGCGCTTTCGCTGAGCGAAAACGGCGCTTAGGCCGGGATAGGCCGCCTAGTACTCGTCGGTCGTGGGATGCCGGAGATGCCACAGCCGCTCATGCGCGGCGACGAGGCTCTCCATGTTCCGCCGCCTCGTGCCATCAGGCGTCAGCGGGCGGCGGGTCAGCATCATCTCCAGGATGTGCAGCAACTGTTCGGCCACCTCGAAGTCACTCTGATCGCAGGCGTGATGAAACGCGATCAGGATCTTATCCGACAGCCGCCTGCTATAGCGGGGCGCCCCTCCTGGGCCTGTTTCGCGACCTACCTCCTCGTCCGTGTGACTCACCACCATCCTCGTATTCGTTCGTTCGGTTAAAAAAGCCTCAATCGCGGTCGTTCCCATGAGTGTACTCCATGCCAGGCCCCAGGCGGATCCAGCCTCGGGAAGGCCGGACTTAGCTTTGAAGGATGAACACTTCGTTCACGTTCTTCATTTTTCCGCGATACCCCAAAACCCGGGATGACTCCGTCACTCTCATGTGACGCGGCCATCATATTTGTCCCTTTTCCGGCCACGCCAGGCGTTTAAGCGACTCCATCCTCTCACGACAGCTTCATCTCACGCCACCGGAACGATCGACACGGCCTTATCTGGCAACGTGGTTATCAAAGCGGGAGCGGTCAACGGCCCAGGGTGCAATCTCATTTCCTGGCGCGGCTCTATTGTAGACAGTCAACGGCTCCCAGGCCAAGAATTATTCTCACAATCAGCGCACAACCCAAGATTGCCTCTTTGTCGGAATATTATCTCCTTTTTTGAGAAGAACTCAGCCGCCAATTTCGGCACCTTCCAGCTGAACCTGTGGCGCATCGAACGCCTCTTCCCACGTTCCGGTTGTAGAGGCCTTACTGTATTCGGTGGAACGATTCTCGAAAAAATTCGCGTGCTCGACCGCGTTCAGCATCTCATCCAGCCACGGCAGCGGATTGTTCATGACGTGGAATAACGCGTTCAATCCCAGTTGGACCAGGCGTCTGTCGGCGATGTAGCGGATATATTCCTTCACCTCGCGCGCGGTCAGCCCCTCGACCGGTCCCTGCTCGAACGCGAGGTCGATGAACGCGTCTTCATGTTCGATGATCGTGGCGCAGGTCAGATAGAGCTCTCGTTTCAGATCCTCATTCCAGATTTCGGGATTTTCGCGCACGAAGGTCCGGAACAGCCGGATGATCGAATCGCAGTGCAGGCTCTCGTCCCGCACGGACCATGAGATGATTTGGCCCATGCCCTTCATTTTTCCGAATCGGGGGAAATTCAGCAGGATCGCGAACGAGGCGAACAGCTGTAGCCCTTCGGTGAAGGCGCCGAACGCGGCCAAAGTGCGGGCGATGTCGAATTTCGAATCGACGTTGAAGCCCTGCATGAAATCGAATTTGTCCTTCATCTCCTTGTATTTCATGAAGGCCGTGTATTCGATTTCCGGCATGCCGATGGTGTCCAGCAGATGGCTGTACGCGGCGATGTGAATGGTTTCGGTATTGGAAAACGCCGACAGCATCATCAGCACCTCGGTGGGTTTGAACACCCGCGCATAGTGCTTCATGTAACAATTGTTCACCTCGACGTCGGCCTGGGTGAAGAAGCGGAAGATCTGCGTCAGCAGGTTGCGCTCCGAGTCGCTCAGGTTGCGGTGCCAGTCCTTGACGTCGTCGGCGAGCGGCACTTCCTCGGGCAGCCAGTGAACGCGTTGCTGGGTCAGCCAGGCTTCATACGCCCAGGGATAGCGGAACGGCTTGTAGACGGGATTTTCGGTGAGCAGGTCGAAGCGAACCGGGTGTTCGTCGGCGGTGCGAGGGGTTCCGTTCACCGTCGAGGGGCCATTCATCGAGGTTGGGCCGTCCATTCTGGGTTTGCTCCGTTCATGGTGCACAGCGGCGAATCCGGGCCGCGCGTTACCACTGATTGTGGTCAGATCGTAATCTGGACGCAAGGTGTAGTAGGCGTGTGGAGCGCCATTCTGACACAATCCCCCCACGGATCATATCGGAGAGATACCGGAGACTGCGCCGATCCGCCGACCTGTTGGCGCCCGCGGGCGACCAGCCGCTCATGGGACCGATCGGTCACCACCGCGTACCGGAGACTCAGGTCATATGGATCGGAATAACCGAAACGGGAGGCTGAATGCCCAGTATTCGTCATGGCGATCGTTGGAGTCGCGAGCCTCGCCGTCAGGCGGAAGCGCTGGCGCGGGACAGCCTGAGCGCGCGCCCCGCCGAGCTCGATCCTGGCGGCACCTGGCCAGGACCACTACTCTCAGCGGGGCAGCGCCGCGTGCTCCTCCGGCGTGCGCAGCGTCAAAGCCAGCGCATGCATGCCACCCGCTTCCACCTCCCCGAACTCCCCCGCCAGCGCGACGTGCACGGCGCGGGACCGTGCCACGCGGGTGACGCCTCGGAACGCCTCGCTGACCATCAGAACATGATAATGGGTCTGGCCTATATCCCCCTGGCCAGCGCTTCCCCGAGACCCCACATGACCGGCGTGATGCGCGCTATCGTCAGTCACGGTCAGCACCGCCGGCGCGAACGCGGCGGTCAGCGCGACGATCAGGCGGTCAGCGCGATTTCCTTGCATCGCCACAGCTAACCAGCGGGTTTCGCCATTGCCAATCCCCCATGCCGACCGCCATAGTCCCCCCATGACGACGCGCCGACCTGTCCGAGCCAGGGCCTACGCGCCCGACCCGGCCGCGCCGGGGCGGTGTTGCGACATGCCCGATTGCGGCACGCCCGGCGAATACCGCGCCCCCAAATCCCGTCGCGACCTGCGCGAATATTGGTGGTTCTGCCTGGAGCATGTGCGCACCTACAACAGCTCCTGGGACTATTATAAGGGCATGAGTCCGGCCGAGATGGAGCGGGAACTGCGCTCCGACACCGCCTGGGGACGCCCGTCCTGGCCCCTGGGCCGCCTCGGGCCCGCGGCCTGGGATGAAGATTCGTTGCGCGACCCATTGCACATCCTGGCCAATGGCGGGATCAGCGGCGCGAACAACACGGCGCGCCGCGGCGCCAACGGCGCCGCCAACCACGAAACGCCAGGCGATTTGCGCGCGCCGTTATCGACTTTGGGATTGAGTTGGCCGACCACGCTGGACGCGGTGAAAACGCGCTATCATGAGTTGGCGAAACGCCATCATCCCGATGCCAACGGCGGCAGCCGGGACGCGGAAGAACGTTTGAAAACCATCAACCTCGCTTACGCGACCTTAAGGTCCCGGCTGGTCGCGGAACCGCGGCTGGCTTCCACCGGATAAACTCGCGGTCGCTTCGATGTCGCGGAAAATAGCTGGAAAGAACCGAATAACGAACGCGCAATGAACCCGACCGAATCGTCAGGCTTCGCCGCCTGACCGCCGGTGGCCTTGCGTGGCCGGACGATCGGCGTAAACTTTCCCAAAATCGCAACAGGACACTCTGGCCTATGAATGACGCCGTGGAATTACGCCCGACCTCCGCGATCGACCTGCCGGACATCAAACTGTCGGTCCGCGAGTTGTTCGACATCGATGTCGATCTGGAGGTGCCGGCGTTCTCGGTCCGCACCGAACACGTCCCCGATCTTGATACGTCCTACAAGTTCGACCGCGAAACCACGCTCGCGATCGTCGCCGGCTTCGCGCACAACCGCCGCGTGATGATCCAGGGCTACCACGGCACGGGCAAATCGACCCATATCGAGCAGGTCGCCGCACGCCTCAACTGGCCCTGCATCCGGGTCAATCTGGACAGCCACATCAGCCGTATCGATCTGATCGGTAAGGACGCGATTGTCCTGAAAGACGGCAAGCAAATCACCGAATTCCGCGAGGGCATCCTGCCCTGGGCCTTGCAGCACGCCTGCGCGCTGGTGTTCGACGAATATGACGCGGGCCGGCCGGACGTGATGTTCGTGATCCAGCGCGTGCTGGAAGTCGAAGGCAAGTTGACGTTGCTCGATCAGAACCGTGTGATCCGGCCGCATCGGTCGTTCCGCCTGTTCTCGACCGCGAACACCGTCGGTCTGGGCGACACCACCGGCCTGTATCACGGCACGCAGCAGATCAATCAGGGCCAGATGGACCGCTGGAACATCGTTGCCACCTTGAACTATCTGCCACACGCGATGGAGACCGGGATCGTGCTGTCGAAGATGGCGATCGATCCGAAAGACACCGCGATGAAGAAGCGGGTCGAGAGCATGGTCGCGCTGGCCGACCTGACGCGCGCCGGGTTCATCAACGGCGACATCTCCACCGTCATGTCGCCGCGCACCGTCATCACCTGGGCCGAAAACGCCCGCATCTTCGGCGATGTCGGGTTCGCGTTCCGCGTCACGTTCATGAACAAGTGTGACGAAGCGGAACGTTCCACGGTGGCCGAGTACTACCAGCGCTGCTTCAATGAGGACATTCCCTCCGGCGGTTTCACCACCAGGAAGTTCGCTTGATCCTTACGGTTCTCGTCATGGCCCGGCCTGACCGGGCCATCGGCATCAACGCGATGTGCAGAGGGATGGCCCGGTCGAGCCGGGCCATGACGGAATTGGGTATCACGGACAAAAAACGATGAGTGGAACGGCGAACAAGGACAACGCGCGCGCCGAGGAATTCAAGCGCGCCACCGCCGGCGTGCTGCGCGCGATCGCGGAACAAGCGGACGTGCAGGTCGCTTTCCAGCCCGGCCCGTCCGGCGTGTCCGGCAAGCGCGCGCGGCTGCCATTGCCGACACGGGCGCTGCCTCCGGCGGAGATGGCACGGTTGCGCGGCCAGTCCGATGCCATCGCGTTACGGTTACGCCATCATGACGACCGCGTCCACGCGGCCCGCATGCCGGCGCGGCGCGAGGCGAAAGACGCCTACGACGCCCTGGAACAGGTCCGCGTCGAGGTCGTCGGCGCGCAACACATGGCCGGCGTGCACGGCAATCTGCGCGCGAAACTCGCCGAGGAATGCGAGCAGGAAGGCTTCGACCGCATGACGCGGAAGGACCAGATGCCGATTGACAAAGCTCTGGCCTTGCTGGCGCGCGAACGCCTGTCGGGAGAACCCGCCCCGGAAGCCGCGCAACGTATCCTGTCGATGTGGCGCGAGACGTTGGGCGAAAACGCCGACACCGCCTTGGCCGAAATGACCGAGGCGCGCCAGGATCAGGGTGCTTTCTCCCGCGCCGCCCGCAAGCTGTTGGCCGCCCTGGATCTGGCGGAAGCCGAGGTCGAGTCGGAACCCGACGACAACTCCGACGACGGAGAGGATGGCGGCGAACAGTCCGGCCAGCAGGAAAACTCCGAACAGGGCGAAGGCCAGTCGGAATCCGAATCGGAATCGATGCTCGGTGCCAACCCGGAGGAAATGGAAGGCGAGGCGTCGGACGACGACGGCTCCGATTCCGAGGAAGAAGCCGCGGTCGCGGAGGGCGATGACCGGCCGGGCGGACCGCAGCCGCGCCGCGATCGGGGCGGGCCGGACGCCGAGGGCGCCTATCGCGCCTATACCCGCGCGCACGATGAGGAAATCGACGCCGAGGAACTGTGCGACGCCGACGAATTGTCCCGATTGCGCCAGCAACTGGATCAGCAGTTGCAACATCTGCAGGGCGTGATCTCCAAGCTGGCGAACCGGTTGCAACGGAAACTACTGGCGCAGCAAACCCGCGCGTGGGAATTCGATCTCGACGAGGGCATGCTGGACGCCGGCCGTTTGTCTCGCGTCGTGGTCAATCCGCTGCTGGCGCTGTCGTACAAACGTGAGCTGGACATGGAGTTCCGCGACACCTGCGTGTCGTTGCTGATCGACAACTCCGGTTCGATGCGCGGGCGGCCGATCACCGTGGCGGCGATGTGTGGCGATATCCTGGCCCGCACGCTGGAACGCTGCGCGGTGAAGGTCGAAGTGCTCGGGTTCACGACGCGCGCCTGGAAGGGCGGACAAAGTCGTGAGAAATGGGTGCAGGACGGCAAGCCGCGCAATCCCGGGCGGCTGAACGACCTGCGGCACATCGTTTACAAGGCCGCCGACGCGCCCTGGCGCCGCGCGCGAAAGAACCTGGGGCTGATGCTGCGCGAAGGCCTGTTGAAGGAAAACATCGACGGTGAGGCGCTGCTGTGGGCGTATCGCCGGTTGCTGGTGCGCCCCGAGCATCGCCGCATCCTGATGGTGATCTCCGACGGTGCGCCGGTCGATGATTCGACGCTGTCGGTGAACCCGGGCAACTACCTGGAAAAGCACCTGCGCGAAGTGATCCGCGACATCCAGAACCGCGACCAGGTCGAGTTGATCGCCATTGGCATCGGCCACGACGTCACGCGATACTACCAACGCGCCGTCACCATCGTCGATGCCGAGGAACTGGGCGGTACGATGATGAAGAAACTCACCGAGCTGTTCGATGAGGACGCCCAGGCGGCCTGGGCGCGCGTGGCGGCGGAACGCTCGGCGGTGGTGGTTTAGGGCGGTATCCGATCAGGTCCAATTGCCTTCAATCGTCAATCGTCCGGCTCGACCGGACCATCAGTCGAGCGACCTTGGGTATTTGCCGATGGGCCAATCCGGTTGGCCCATCAGAGTCGCTGTATCAACCCCATCGAAAACCGCACCAGGGCCCGCGTAGTCGTTTTTAGAACGTCATGACCTTCTGAACGGCCATGAGATCTTTCAACCGTCATGGCCGCGGTCCGCGCATAGCGTCGTGAATCGCCCGATCATAACGCTGAAAGGCAAATGCCGCGGCACCCAACAGCGAAACCCCACCGCGTGCCGGAACGCGAAACCGGGACCCGAGCGTCGAAAACCTCTGACCCTGATTATCGGTTCGCCACGGTGATGCAAGTCATCGCGACCAGGTCCGCGTACTTCGACTGGGCCATCGATTTTTCAATCGCGCCATTCGTGTGCGCATTGAGAATGTTGACGCCCACATGTGGCAATTCGATCACCGGTCCAACATGGCTGCCGGCTGTCAGCTTGCTGACAGGATCCCAACTGATCCTGAAGTTGAGACCCAGCTTGAATTTGGTCGCTCTGCTCCCATCCGCGAGGTTGCCCGAAAACGTCCCAAGCGCCGGAGGGGCATTGTAGGTGATGAACGGCAGATTGCATTTAACCCCGATGACCTGCGCGAGATAACCGCCGAGAGAATGTCCGACCACTAAAATGAACGAGTTCTTATATTGCTGTTTCAATTGCTCCGCGTAGGTGACGCAATCCGCCGCGCGCTCTGGCGTGACTCCGGCGGCTATAGCCGCGTCGTCGACGGTCCAGTCTTTCCGTCCATCTCCCTTTGTGAACGGGCTGTTCGAGCTTCCCCGGTAGCTCAGGATATACATGTCCTTGTGGCCATTGAACTTGTAAATCCCGGCGGATGCACCTCCGGCGTCGCCCTCTTTTTCCCAGCCAAACCGGTTGGTATTTTTGGGGTCGAAGAAGCCGCCCAGTAAGCTGTACCCTTCAAAGTCAACGTTCTTATAGATGGATTTGGCGGCTTTAGCGGTGTCACTGACGGTGATAAACGGCATTGCTCAACCCCCTCAACCGGAGTGCCTCATTCGCCGTGGGCCTTCCGAGATTGCTGATCGTCTTAATAACCGTTCCTCGCCGCTTATTGCAAGCCCCGTCCCGTAAAAATGTCACGGCACTGCCACGAGAGACTTTTAGCAAATTTGTTCTATCAGAGGCTCCCGCCGGCCGCTCGCGGCGATCGAGTTAGCGACTCCAGCACCGCCTCAGTGTCCGCCCCCAGATCAGGCGCCGGTCCGATCGCGCGACCAAAGCTGGCGCGCCAGGGCAGCCCGGGAACGATGCCGTCGTTAAGGGGATCCCAGAAACCGCGGGCGCGAAGATGACCGCTGCCGGCAAGATCGATCGAACTCGCCAGCGCCGACGCCGGCACCCCGGCACGCCGCAGTGCCGCCTCCGCCGTCCTGGCATCCTGTGCTTGCGCCCATGCGGACAATATCGCGTCGATGTCGGCCGCGCGCGCGACACGGGCGGCGAAATCGAGTTCCGGCTCAAGTCCGGGTACAATTTCGCACAGCGCGCGCCAGTCGGTATCGTCGCGCACGGCGATGCTGATCCAAGCATCCTCGCCCATGCAGCGCCAGGCGCCGTGCGGGGCGTGACGATCGGACCGGTTGCCGATCGGTTCGGCAGGCGAACCAGTTTGCGTCGCCAGCAACGGATCCGCCAGGCACCACAAAATCGCTTCGATCATGGAACAGTCCACCTGGGCGACCTCCCCCGTTGCCCGCCGGCACCAGAGGCTCGCGGCGGCGGCGAAGGCCAGCATCATCCCCAGCATCGGGTCGAGCCAGGCGAAACCGACGCGCGGCGGTAGGCCCGGATGGCGGTTCAGGCCGGCGAAACCGGCGTAGCATTGCAGCAACGTTCCATAAGCGACGGCGTGCGCCTCGGGGCCCGTGCGGCCCATGCCAGAGGCGGAAACGTAGATCAGATCGGGGTTTTCGGCGCGCAATGTCTCGGCGCCAAGGCCGAGCCGGTCCATCACGCCGGTGGCGAAATTTTCCACCAGGACGTCGCTGGTTTTTACCAAAGCGCGCGCGGCGTCCCGATGATCCGGTCGTTTCAAATCCAGCACGATGGCCTTTTTCGCCTGACCGAGAGCGGTGTGCAGTTCGGTGCCGCGGCCGGGATCGCCGCGGCCGGGCGCCTCGACCTTGATCACTTCGGCACCCATCGCCGCGAGATATCGCGTGGCGGTCGGGCCGGCAATCACCCAACTGAAATCCAGCACCCGCACGCCGGATAACGGCAGCGGACCATCGCCGCGCCAGGCGGTCGTTCCGGTTCCCGGGTACAAGGTCAATCCAAACGGCGCCCCCGGCATCTTCACAGTGTCACCGCGCCAGAATCCGCGATGACGAAGTTGCGGAGAGGTCAGATGCTCGGACAATTCGCGCAGCGGAAAGCTCGGCACGTGCGCGGCCTGCGCGATATCGGCGATCCATTGCTTCGGATGACCGCGGCTCCAGTCCGACATCAGCGCGTGCAGCGCGTCCCAGTTGGCCACGCGATCCGGTTTGGTCACGAAACGAGGGTCGCTGCCCCAGGCGGGCGAGCCCATCGCCTCCAGCCAGGCCGCCCACTGCTTTTCCTCGCGCGGTGAAATGGCGACATAGCCGTCACTGGCTGGCAGGATGCAAACGGTGGCGCCGTTGCCATCGGTCAGCCGTTTGCGCCGGGCGCCGCGTCCGGTCAGTCCGGCGCGCGTCAGTTCGGTCATCGCCAGCGTCGCCAATGCTTCCTGCATCGAAACGTCGATGGTCGCGCGAGGCTCCGCCGCCAGCACGGCGTGCATCCCGGCGCACGCGGCGGCCAACCCGCCGATGAAGGCTGATTGTTCCCCGACCGGACGGATCGGCGGCTCCGCCAGGTCGTCCACCTGACCGGTCAGCAATCTCGCGATGCCGCTGGCGTATAGCATTGTCAGGTCGGTGGCGGGAACGTTCGCGTCCGGACCGAACCGGCCGAACGGGGTGATGACGACGATCGGGGCGGTCGCGTTGCGGTCCCGGATCGATACGGCATCCGGCCAGTCGTGGCACAGGATCAGATCGGCCCCGGATATGGTATCAATGGAGACGACCGCCTTTCCCTCATTCAGGTGAACCGCCAATGGTGTCGATGTATCGGGATCGATACACGTTACCTCGGCGCCCAGGTCGGAAAACATCCGTCCGCAGACCGCGACCGCGAGGCCGGACCCAAGCTGACTTACCTTTAATCCCGATAGCAACGACACGATGTCTCCTCCAGACATGGACGATGGCCGATAAGCGGGGGTTGTGGCAATGTCCACGTCCGTCGATCGGAAAGGAACCCGCATGCGCCCCCAGGCCGCCGCCATGAAAGCGCTGTTGCGACAACCCGGCCTTCACGTCATGCCCGGTTGCGGCGATGGCATGGGCGCGCGCCTGATCGAGGAAGCCGGCTTCACGGTCGGGTTCGCGTCGGGCTCCAGCATTTCGGCGATGCGGCTGGCGATGCCGGACATGGATCTGCTGACGTTCACCGAGATGCGTGACGCGATCGAAACGATCATCGGCGCCTCGCCCAACGTACTGTGGCTGGCCGACGGGGACACTGGGTATGGCAACGCGCTGGCCGTGCAACGCACGATCCGCGCCTACGCGCGCGCCGGGGCCGCCGCGGTGTTGATCGAAGACAAGCAGTGGCCGCGAGCCATGGGCCACGGCGGCGCCAAACTGGTGATCGAACGCGAGCCCGCCATCCTGCGCTGCCGCGCCGCGATGGAAGCCTGCCGCGAAGAAGGTATTTTGTTGCTGGCCCGTACCGACGCCAGAACGTCCCGAGGCTTCGAGGAGGCTTTGGCGCGGATCAAGGCCTTCGTCGCCGAGGGTGCCGACATATTGTTCTTGGACTCGCCGGCGTCGGAGGCGGAGATGCGCGCCGGCATCGAAGCCTGCGACGGCCGCCCGTCTCTCTCGGTGACAGCACCCGCCGCGAAGCACTTCATGCCGGACGACGCGGAACTGGAATGCATCGGCATCAAACTCGCGGTTTATCCGCAGGAGATTCTCGCGGCGACCGTGCACGCGGTGCGCGCGGTGCTGGCCGGACTGAAGGGCGGCGCGAAACCACCAATGGCCGGGGCCGCGGAACTGGCGATCGCGATACGGTCCGCGGACTATGTGGCCCAGGATGCGAAATGGCGGGATCCGCGATGATGGTGCCACTTTCAGTCCTCGATCTCTCGCCGATCGCCGAAGGCAGCGATGCCGGCACGGCGTTGCGCAATTCGCTCGACCTCGCGCGGCATGTGGAGGCTCTGGGCTATCAACGATTCTGGATGGCGGAGCATCATAATCTGCCCGGCATCGCCAGCGCGGCGACGGCGGTGGCGCTGGCCCATGTCGGTGCCGGAACGGAGAGGATTCGTATCGGTGCCGGCGGGATCATGTTGCCGAACCACTCTCCCCTCGTGATCGCCGAGCAATTCGGCACACTCGCCGCCCTGCATCCCGGCCGGGTCGAACTGGGCCTGGGACGCGCGCCTGGATCGGACCAGATCACGGCGCACGCGATGCGGCGGAATTTAACTGGCGGCGAGGAGTTTCCTCAGGACGTCGTCGAACTGATGGCGTATTTTCAGCCGGTGCAACCGGGACAGCGCGTGCAGGCGGTGCCGGGCGCCGGCCTGAACGTGCCGATCTGGATTTTGGGTTCCTCCACGTTCGGCGCGCAACTCGCGGCGATTCTTGGGCTGCCGTTCGCCTTCGCCTCTCACTTCGCGCCGGGCATGATGATGGAAGCGATCGGGATTTACCGGGAGCGGTTCAAGCCGTCGGCGCAACTGGCGGCGCCAAACGTCATGCTCGGCGTCAACATCATCGCGGCGGACACCGACGCGGAGGCACGGTTTCTGTTTTCCTCGCTACAGCAATCGTTCCTGAATATTCGCAGCGGACGGCCGGGAAAACTGCCGCCGCCGATCGAGGATTTCGACCAGCGGATCGATCGTTACGGCGCCGCGATGCTGGCCGACGCGCTATCCTGCGCGATCGTCGGCGCGCCGGACGCGGTGCGCCGCGGGATTGAGGCGTTCGTCGAGCGCACCGGCGCGGATGAGTTGATGGTGACAGCGAACATCTTCGACCACGCGAAACGCAAACGATCGTTCCACATCGTCGCCGAGGTGCATGGCGGGATGACCTAATTCGCGGTCATGCCGCCATCGATAACCAGTTCGCTGCCGGTGACCCAGGCCGCCTCGTCGGACGCCAGGTACAAACATCCGAACGCGATATCGATCGGCTTGCCGAAGCGGCCCAACGGCGTCGCGTCCATGCGGGCCTTGCCGCTCTCGTTGCCTAAAAGTCCGGGCCGCGCCATCGGCGTATCGACAAAGCCGGGATGCACGGAATTAACCCTGATCTGGTCTTTGGCGTATTGCAGCGCCGCCGATTTGGAAAAGATCCTCACCGCGCCTTTGGACGCGTGATAAGCGGCGTTGGCGAACGAGCCGACGATCCCGCAGATCGAGGAGATGTTGACGATCGATCCGCCTCCGGCCCGTTGCATCGCCGGGATCACGGTTTTGGTACCCAGAAACACCCCGGTCGAATTGACCTCCATGATCGCGTTCCAGCTTTCCAACGTCTGATCCGCCAGCGCCATGCCGGTCATCACCCCACTCGCCTGCACTGTCATGCCGGGCGGGCGACCGGAAATACCCGCGATATTACACAGAATGTTGATCTTACCGTATTTCCGTTCCACGTCCGCGACAAGTGCGATCCACTGATCTTCATCGCGGACATCCAACCTGCGATATTCCGCGACGCCGCCGCCATCGGTGATCGTGTGCGCGACGCCGTGCCCGAGGTCATCCTGCACGTCGCACAACACCACGCCGGCACCGTGATGCGCGAACAAATGCGCGGTTTCCTCGCCGATGCCTGAGGCGCCGCCGGTCACGATGGCGACCTTGCCGGATAGCCGCTTGCCTGGCTGCATGATGTTCCTCCTGTTTGATCGCAGAATGAATCCGGGACGGCGCGCTGGTCAATGGGCCGCCGGCACGGGAACTCCCGGGTTGATGTGGCGTTGCTCGTTCGTCGCTCCCCGGTGTGAAAGGCCTGTCATCGTGTCCGAAGCGCGTGTATCGAAATCTTCCGCGGCCCGGACGAAATTTCGGCCGTCATTGAATCGGAGAAATCTGTTGCGCCCGTCTGGCATATTGGCCAGTGCCACGACGATCGGGGTTGAATCCGCGGTGGCGCGACCTTTAACTCCCACGCCGGCACGCGCCCCCGACCCCAGGACGCCCGCCGCCGACACCCTTCGCAAAGGCATGATCGGCTTCATCCTGGCGCACGAGCAATTCACCGTCCCCGATCTGCTGCGCTTCGGGGAGCATGCCGCGCGTTCGGGATTTCAATTGCTGGCCACCAGCGATCATTTTCAACCCTGGCAGGCAAACGAGGCGCATTCCGGCGCGGCGTGGGTCACGCTTGGCGCGTTGGGCAATCAGGCGCCGGAGGTTTGGATGGGCACCTCGGTCACCTGCCCGACCATGCGCTATAACCCAGCCGTCGTCGCGGAAGCCTTCGCGACCCTCAGCCACATTTATCCTGGACGGATTTTTCTTGGTGTCGGTTCCGGCGAGGCATTGAACGAACAAGCGGCCACCGGAAATTGGCCGAAATGGCAGGAGCGTTGGGCTCGTCTCGCGGAAGCGATTTCGGTCATTCGCCAGTTGTGGACCGGAGAACACGTGTCGCACAAAGGCGACTTCTATACCATCGACGCGAAGTTATATGATCCGCCAGCGAAACCGATCCCGTTGTTCACCGCGGCCAATGGCAAGAAATCGATGCGGCTGGCGGGCCAACACGGCGACGGATTGATCACCGATCCGGATACCTGGAAGAAATTCCGCGGTGAATGGGAAGCCGGCGCGCGTGACATGGGCAAAGACCCCGACCAAATGCCGGTAATGGTCGAGCATTTCGTTGTCGTCGGCGATGAAACGGAAGGGTTGCTCGCGGCGGAGCAATGGCGGTTTATTCCGAAAGCGTTCAAAGGCTATTTCAACATCATGGATCCGGCGGAAATTCAGCGGCGCGCCGAGACCGAGGTGTCGCTTGAGACTTTGCTCCAGCAATGGCCGGTTTCGATGGATCCCGAGGTGCATATCGCGGCCATCAAGGAGTTGTTCGACAGCGGCGTCAGCATCGTAAATGTGCATTCCGGCCAGTCGGATCAGACGAAAGTGATCGATTTCTACGCGTCGAAGGTGTTGCCGACGTTCCGCCCCGACTGAAACATCAGCCCCGCTTGCGGCGGCGAACGCCCAGGAGACCAAGCAGAGAGCCGCCAAGGATCGTCATCGAGGCGGGCTCAGGCGCGGGGATCGGAGGATCGATCGTCGTAAATCCGCTGACCCCGCTGATGGCGATCGTGGCCTGCGCATTCGTCGTGAGGTTGGTTGTCGCATAGAGGGTAAAATCAAACGGTGTGCTGCTGGTGATACTGTATTCGGGACCCGTCACATCGATAAAGGCGCCAGGAGCGCCACTGGGCTTCAGTTGCGGGTTGCCGGCGTCGGACGTCATCACCTGACCTTCGCTCCAGCCGGAGGGCAGGCCTGGCGTGCCCGAACTGAGTATTGATACTTCGGAGATGAACTGGCCGGACTGCAACTGCGCGGGGAATTGCGATGTCTGAATCACGAAAGAGCCCGCCACGACCTCCGGCAACTCGATTTCCGTCACATTGACCGGCGACCCAGTGGTCGTCAGGGAATAATTGTAGTCATACAATCCGGTCTGGGCGCCGGTGCCGGCCGTGATGCTGACCAGACCCACTGCATATGGAAGCGTCGCGCCCGCGATCGCGGGCGCGACCGGTATCGCCATCGGGAGAAGCATGGCCACCACGGCGCCGCACAGGCGCGCGAGGTTCTTGCCCGCTTTCGATTTGGATCGCGATATCGTCATGATGATGATTCCTGAAGTTCTTTTGCCGAGGGGCCCTGGCAGGTGCGATGCAAGCCATCGGCCAACTCCAATTTTCGTGTAAAATCAATTGTTTACTGCAGCACTCTTTCAAAATGTCGGTGATGGTGTAAGTTTTTCTGACACTTCGACGCAACCGGTCATGCGCATTTTGCGTGCATTTTTTACGACGATCGCTGGGCTGAGTATATTGTAAGCACTGCAAGGCTCTATTTTAGTCAGCCCGTGACAATCTCTTCGCGGGCAGCCCCATCCAGCGCGGATTGAGCAAGACTCGCCTCTGGCACGGAAATGGCAATGGACCACGCAGGGAGGGCCGTCCGCCGAACGAGGACGCCTCAACAATGACCGCGACCATCGCTCAATCCCAGGTTTTCCGGGTTTCCGCCGCGCGTTGGGTGCGGAAGCCGAGTTCCGCCGTGTTGATGGGTGTCGGGCTCGCGTTGCCGGCGCTGTGTTTCCTGGCGCTGTTCCTGATGATCCCGGCCGTGCGCCTGATCGCGGCGGGGTTTCTGACACAGGATTCCCGAGGCGCTCTGGGCGGGCCGGTGACGCTGTCGCACTTCACGCATTTCTTTGCGACGGCGCTGTATTCGCATGTGCTGGTCGTCACTTTGCGCATCAGCCTGTGGACGGCCGCGTTGGCCGCGGTACTGGGCTATCCGGTGGCGATGGTGATGACGCGGTCGCACCCGGCGATCACGCGCATCGTGACATTCATTACGATCGCGCCGCTGATCGTCAGCGTCGTCGTCCGCAGTTACGGCTGGCAATTAATCCTGGGCAATGGCCCCGCCGGATTGCTGAACTACGTGCTGCTGTCCACGGGAGTCATTCAAACGCCGTTGCGTCTGCTGTATTCGGAGACCGCTGTCGTTATCGGGTCGTTGCACGTGTTTCTGCCGATGATGGTGCTGCCGTTGGCCTCGGCTCTGGGGCGCATCGAACCGCATCTGGAGGAAGCCGCGCGGACCCTCGGCATGCCCGCCTGGCGGGTGTTCCACCGGATCACGCTGCCATTGAGTCTGCCTGGGCTGGCGGTTGGATTCACCCTGGTATTTTCGCTGACCGCCGGGTCATTCGTGACGCCGGCGATGCTCGGCGGCACCAACGCCCAGATGCTGGGGAACCTGATCGACCAGCAAATCACCGCCGTCTATGACTGGCCTTTTGGCGCGACCATCGCCACGGTGCTGGTCGCGATCGTTGTCAGTGTGAACCTGTTCTCCATGCGAGTGCTGGACGGCAAACGGCGCGCCTCCGCATGAGCGCGCGACTGACCGGCGGCATGGCCTGGCTGTTTTATCCGCTGACCGCGGCGACGATGCTGTTCGTGCTGGCGCCTCTGGCGGTGATCGTCGCGATGTCGGTCTCCGCCAACGCCTTCGCCGCCTTCCCGCCGCGCGGCTTTACGCTCGCGTGGTATGGCCGCGTGCTGGCCGATCCGGATTTTCTTTCCTCGTTAAGTTTCAGCGCGATGCTGGCGGCGGCCGCGACCGCGGGAGCATTGCTGTTCGGACTGCCGGCCGCCTTCGCGCTGACCCGTTGCGCGGTGCCCGGACGCGAGGCGTTGCGCGTGATCCTGCTGTCGCCATTGATCTTTCCCGTGCTGGTCGTCGGCGTCGCGTTGTTACGACTGTTTTCCGACTGGAACTCCAACAGCGCGCCGTTCAATTTGCTGATCGGGCATATCCTGGTGACGACGCCGTATGTCGTGCGCACCGTCACCGCCAGCCTGCTGTTGGCCGACCTGTCGCTGGAGGAAGCGGCGCGCACGCTTGGCGCCGGTTGGTTTCGGGTGTTTCGCCGGGTGACGCTGCCGCAAATCGCCCCGGGAGTCGCGGCCGGGACATTGTTCGCGTTCATGGTCTCATTCGACAATTATCCGATTTCCATGTGGCTGGCGGACGCGCAATACGTGCCGATGCCGATGCTGATTTACCGCCAGGTGGCGAGCATCTTCACTCCCGCGGTGCCGGCGACATCGACGTTGATGATCCTGTTCGCCTTCGTTGTCGTTGTTTTGATGGAACGGCTGGCCGGCCTGCGCCGCGCCATGGCCATGTGAGAAGGAAAATACGCATGCGACGTCGGCAAGTACTGGGCGCGGCGCTGCCCTTGGTGTTCATTCGCGGCGCGACGGCGGCTCCGCGGTCGATCCAGGTCGGCATCTACACCGCGCAGCAGGGCGAGTATGTGCGCAAGCAGATCATTCCGAAGTTCGAGACCGATTTCGACTGCAAGGTGTTCACCACCGAGGGCGTCACTCTCACGCAGATCGCCGCGTTGCGCGCGACACGGGAAAACCCGCGCTACAGCGTCATGTTCATGGACGACATCGGTGTCGAATTGTCGAAACGGGAGAGTCTGATCGATCCGCTTCCGGCGGATAAACTCCCCAATCTGCCGGGCGTGTTGCCACGCTTCATGTTCTACGACGGCTATGGCGCGGCCTTCGCGATTTCCACCGGCGGGATCGTTTACAACCCGCAGGTGACCAAGCCGCTGGCGTCGTACGCCGAACTGTGGGAACCGCGATTTAAACAAAAATTTCTGATGACGACGCCGAAGTTCACGCAGAGCCTGTATCTGCTGATCGCGGCGGCAAGCCTGATCACCGGCAAGCCATTGAAGGAAGCGCAGTACGAAATCGACAGCGTCTGGCCGAAGATGGCGGAGTTGAAACCCAATGTCGTCAGCACTTATGAAAATCCATCACAGGTGATGATGGTGGCCCAAGGCCAGGTCGAACTCGCCGGCATCGAATATTCGAAAAACCTTTTCCCTTACACGGTACAAGGCGCGCCGCTGGACATGTGCTTCCCGAAGGAGGGCACGTTCGCCGGCGTCAATTGCCTGACTTTCGTTAAGGGCGGACCGGAACCCGACCTCGCGGCGGCGTTCATCAACCGGATGCTGGAACCGGCGGTGCAGCAGGGACTCGCCGCCGCGACACTGACATCGCCGTCGGTGAAAGGCGCGACGTTCGCGCCCGACATCGCGAAATACATCGCGTATCCGGAATCGAAAATGAACGAGATGGGTTTGTTCACCGCCGACTGGACCTTCATCAATCCGAAACGCCCGGCATGGTTGGAGAAGTATAATCAGGTGTTCGGGAGCTGAGAGGTGGACGCCCAGGTCGCGGCGCCGCGAACGCGATCGACCACCGTCAGGCTGGCCGAACTGAGTAAACGTTACGGCACGCAACTGGCGGTGGACTCGCTGACACTGACGATCAAGCCGGGCAGCATGGTGGCGCTGCTCGGGCCGAGTGGATGCGGCAAAACCACCTGCCTGCGGATGATCGCCGGCCTGGTGCGGCCGACCTCCGGCGATATTTATGTCGATGAGAAATGGATCACCAATACACCGGTGCATAAGCGCAACATCGGCATGCTGTTTCAGAATTACGCGTTGTTCCCGCACATGACCGTGGCGGAAAATGTCGCGTTTGGGTTGGAGGCGCGCCGGCTGCCGAAGGCGGAGACCACGGCGCGGGTGGCGGGCGCGTTGCAACTGGTGCAGCTCGGCGGTTACGCGGACCGGGTCCCGGCGCAATTGTCGGGCGGCCAGCAACAGCGTGTGGCACTGGCGCGGTGCCTGGTGGTGGAGCCGGCTTTGCTGCTGCTGGACGAACCCCTGGGCGCGCTGGACAAAAGCCTGCGCGAGAGCATGCAGGTGGAGTTGCGCGCGCTGCAACAACGGCTCGGCATCACCACGATCATGGTGACGCACGATCAGGATGAGGCGCTGACCTTGTCGGATCAGATCGCGATCATGCGGGGTGGCCGTCTGGAACAACTGGGGTCGCCGTCGGAGGTTTATCAGGCCCCGGCTTCGCGTTTCGTCGCGGGGTTCATTGGCGTATCGAACTTCTTTCGCGGCCGTGTCGATCGGCGGGACGGTCAGACTGGGCGCGTAACGACCACGACGGGACCGGTGCTGACCGTCGCCGATTGCCCGCCTGGGCGCGATGAGGTCACCGTCGCCGTGCGCCCGGAGGCCATCGTCATCGAAGCGGGTTCGCTGGCCAATGCGCCAAACAGCGTCGCGGGTGTCGTCGAGCAGGTAGTTTATCGCGGTTTCATCAGTCACATTTATGTGCGGATGGCCAATGACGAAACCTTGATCGTCTTCCAATCCAATGGTCCGCCGCCTCCTGGGCCTGGCAATCCGGTGGTGGCCCGCTGGGACGCGAAAAGCAATCGCGTGGTGCACGACGAGGAAACCGCGACGGCTTGCGCACAGGCGAAGTCTCTCCCATAGAGTGGGCCCTCGGCTCGGGAGAAAACGGAATGACCAAGGGATATCGGGGCGCCGCTCTGGGCGCGCTGTTGCTCGGCCTGTCGATATCGGCGGCCAACGCGGAAACGCCAGGTATCACGGATACCGAAATCAAGATCGGCCAGAACGCGCCATTCAGCGGGCCGGCCAGCGCTTATGGCCAGATTTCCACCGCCGAAACCGACTACTTCAAGATGATCAACGATCAGGGCGGCATCAACGGCCGCAAGATCACTCTGATCGCGTTCGATGACAGCTACAGCCCGCCGAAAACGATCGAGGTGGTGCGTCGGCTGATCGAGCAGGAACAGGTTGCCATCCTGTTTCAGACCCTCGGCACCGCGCCAAACACGGCGATCCGCAAATATGTCAATCAGAAGAAAGTCCCGGACATCTGGCTGGGCTCGGGCGCGTCCGAGTTCGTGACAAACATCAAGGATTTCCCCTGGAGCATCCCGTTTCAGCCGAGCTACCGGCTGGAAGGTCAGATGTACGCGAAGTTCATTCTGGCCACGAAACCGGACGCGAAGATCGGCGTGTTGTATCAGAACGACGATCTCGGGCGCGACTACGTCGCCGGCCTGAAGGACGGGCTCGGCGACAAGTACGACAAGATGGTTGTGAAGAGCGTTTCCTATGAGATCACCGACCCGACCATCAACTCGCAGATCCAGGACCTGAAGGCGGCCGGCGCGGACGTACTGTACGACGCGAGCACGCCCAAGTTCGCCGCCATGTCGATCCGCGCGGTGGCCGACATCGACTGGCATCCGCTGCACATCATCGATTCCAACGGTTCGCAGGTGAAGCCGGCGCTGACGGGCGGCGGGTTGGATAAGTCGGTGGGTGTGGTGACCGCGCTGTATCTGAAGGACCCGACCGATCCGGCCTGGAATGACGATCCCGGAATGAAGGAATACCAGGCCTGGCGCGCGAAATATGCCCCCGAGAGCGACCCGGCCAATCCCATCTGGGCTTATGGCTACACGATGGCGCAGGCTCTGGTCGTGGTGCTGAAGCAGGCCGGCAAAGACCTGACGCGTGAGAGCATCATGCAGGCGGCGACCAATCTGCCGGAAACGACGATTCTGCCGATGGTGCTGCCAGGCATTAAAATCAGCACCTCGCCGAACGATTACCGCGCGATGAAGGGGGTGCGCCTGGCGCGCTTCGACGGGACGATGTACAAGTTGTTGCCGGAGTAACAATCATGGCTGGCGATTCGAAGAATGCGTACCCTGGCCTCGCTTATCGTAACGAGACCGACCTGAAGGCGTGGCTGGCGAAACGACCGGCGGAAGCGGCGCTGGAGCCCGATCTGCCGATCATCGATCCGCACCACCACTTCTGGGACACGCCGCAACGCGGCCGGTATTTCCTGCCGGAACTGCTGGAGGATATCGGCGGCGGGCATAACATCGTCTCGACCGTGTTTCTCGAGTGCCAGTCGATGTATCGCAAGCATGGCCCGCGCGAGATGGCGCCCATCGGCGAGGTCGAGTTCGTCAACGGCATCTCGGCGATGAGCGCGTCCGGCGGTTACGGACCCTGCCGCGTCGCCGAGGCGATCATCGGCCACGCCGACGTGACGCTCGGCGCCCGCGTGCGCGACGTGCTGGAAGC
>Ga0182030_10002816_pt1 | contig 37048 bp, 38 predicted proteins | sample 812S3MmetaG_FD_121299 | JGI IMG/M metagenome (GOLD analysis project Ga0182030, IMG submission 121299) | Permafrost microbial communities from Stordalen Mire, Sweden - 812S3M metaG (Illumina Assembly) | ecosystem: Environmental > Terrestrial > Soil > Wetlands > Permafrost | place: Sweden...
CTGCACCGCAGCCAGCTTGAACTCCTTCGTGAACATCCTTCTCGACAACCCCATGACTCAATTCTCCTTTGGATGGATTTTGAGTCTTAACTGCTTGTGTCAAAAATGGGGGCAAGTCCAAGGACAATCTCACAGGCTGGGGAGGCCGAGCCTAGCAAGAGCTATTCGACATGCTTAAGGCGTCTCCGGCGATGCAGGAATACCTGGATCTGTTTCTCCGACGCTCCTATCTCAACCACTACGAAGAGCTCTACAAAAAGCGGCCAAAAGTGAGTGAGGCGGAAATCTGGATAGGGGGAAACGCTGCCGACTATGGCTTGCTCGTCGTGCCGCGCTTCGTCGATGGCGATTGGGAGAACGACAAAAGCGAAATTCGCCACTTTAAGCCCCGATACTGGAGCAGCGGCCATGTCCTTAAGACCGGCCTGGTCGTGCCGGGCAACGAAGATATCATGGAATTTTCCACGGTCGATGACTACCTGAAGTTTTTCGAACACGTCCTAAAGGAACGTCGAGCGGTGCCTTGGCAGCACATACAAAATCCGAATACATCTCGGCACTTTTCTTCTGGTGTGAAGATTTGGCACCACGCACGGTCCTGCTTTGGCGAATCTGAGGGAAATTAGCCACCGTCCCTCTCAAACCAATTAAGGATGTCAGCAAGAAGGTCACATGGCCCGGACCCTTAACTTGCACTCTAGTGCTGAAGGTTAGGGTGTGGGGCAAGCTATGGCGCATATCCGACACTGTATGCGGGCACATCTCGTCTCGTTTCTTTTGCGGGCTTCGATCATCTTCCATCCTGGCATCCTGGCCTCTTGACTTATTCTATATTTCGAATACTATAGAATCATGGAACCATCTCGATTGAAGATTGCGCCGGAGGCCGACCGGACCGCCGCATATGCGGACATGTTTTCAGCTCTCGGGGCGGAGCCCCGATTGCGGATTTTGCGAGTGCTTTTGGCGGCGCATCCTGAGGGGATGGTGGTTGGCGAGATTCAGAATGAACTGGGTATTGCAGCCTCCACGTTGTCGCATCACCTCGAAAAGCTGAAGAATGAGGATCTCATTGTGGTGCGCCGTGAGAGCACCTTCCTCCGGTACACCGCCAATACTCCGGTGCTGGAGGAGTTGCTCGGGTTCCTTTACGCCGAGTGCTGTACTCGAAACAAGGCGATCAAACCTACCAAGATCACTCAACTTTGCAAGTAGTAGCTCGGACAATGGCGGAGGCGTTTCTTCGCGGGGAGGTCGGCGCTGAACTAGAGATCGTAAGCGCGGGATCGGAAGCGGGCCAACTGGACCCGGAGGCGGTCGCCGCGATGAGGGAGGTCGGCATCGATATCTCGTCGGCCCGGACCAAGAAAGTTGATCCATACATGCACGAACGATTTCACTACGTCATCACGCTCTGCAATCGAGAGGCGGAGCGGTCTTGCCCGGTATTTCCTGGAGCGATCTGGCGCCAAACATGGGAGCTTGACAGCCCAGCCGCACTTGAGGCCGATGGCCTTAGCCACGCGATGGCGGTGCGCTATGTGCGTGACAAGATCCGACGCCACGTCACAGAGTTCGTAGAAAAGCACCATCGCGCCGAGTCAGGGAAGGGAAAATCGTCATGGACGTAAAAGAAACAGTACGTGAGAAATACGGCGAAGCGGCACTTCGCATCAAAACCCGCGGAAGCTGTTGTTGCGGAGCAAGCGCAGCTGTCGACCGCTGTTGCGTCGATCCGATCACATCCAATCTTTACGATGCCGAGCAGACTGGGCAAGTCCCAGGAGAAGCCGTGGTGGCTTCGCTAGGTTGTGGAAACCCGACTGCACTCGCCAAACTTAACCCCGGCGAAACTGTTCTCGATTTAGGCTCCGGCGGCGGCATCGACGTGCTGCTTTCCGCCAAGCGCGTAGGGCCGAGCGGCAAAGCGTACGGCATCGACATGACGGATGAAATGCTGGCCCTCGCACGGGAGAATCAGCGCAAAGCCGGAGTATACAACGTCGAATTTCTGAAAGGCGAAATCGAAAACATCCCGCTTCCTGACAACTCCGTCGATGTCATCATATCGAATTGCGTGATTAACCTTTCCTCCGACAAGGACAAGGTGCTCCGCGAGGCGTTTCGTGTGCTCAAGCCAGGCGGAAGATTTGCGGTTTCCGATGTCGTTGTCCTCGGCGACGTGCCCGAGCAGGTTCGGCACAGTATGGGGTTGTGGGTCGGATGCATTGCGGGAGCACTTCGCGATTACGACTATGTCGCCAAGCTCGCCAAAGCGGGCTTTGATTCCATCGATATCGAACCTACCCGCGTCTACAGCATTGAAGACGCCCGGCAGTTTCTGGCCGGTGAGGGCATAGACGCCTATGCGATTAGCAAGGAAGTGGAGGGAAAATTCATAAGCGCCTTTATCCGCGCTGAAAAACCCTCCTCAACCGCGAAGTCATGCTGCGGTCCGACCTGCTGTAGCTAGAAACCGCCCGAAAGGAACAAGACCAAGAGATGACTCGCATTGGAATAAATGGATTTGGGCGAATGGGCCGCCTTGCTTTCCGCGCCGCGTGGGATTGCAGGGATATCGAGGTGGTGCACATTAACGAAATCAAGGGAGGGGCGACGACCGCCGCGCATCTGCTCGAATTCGACAGTGTTCATGGGCGTTGGTCGAAGTCGATCAAGGCAGAGGCGAACGGCCTCACAGTCGAGGGGCGTTCGATTGTGTTCACGGCTGAATCGAGACCGAACGAGGTCCCTTGGGAGGCTAGCCATGTCGATATTGTGCTGGAGTGCTCAGGAAAACTACTGACACCTGAAGTCCTGCGACCGTACTTCGAACGTCAGGTGCGCAAGGTGATCGTCGCAGCGCCGGTGAAACATCAGGGCGCACTAAACGTGGTTATGGGCGTGAACGACGGGCTCTATTCACCATCGGAGCACCACATCATCACCGCCGCCTCATGCACAACCAACTCTCTGGCCCCCGTGGTGAAGGTGATTCATGAAGGAATCGGAATTCGACACGGCGTGATCACGACCATTCACGACGTCACGAACACGCAGGTAATTGTTGATCTCCCGCACAAGGACCTGCGGCGCGCGCGGTCCGCCCTTATGTCCCTCATTCCGACGACGACCGGTTCTGCAACGGCCATAGGCCTCATCTATCCGGAGTTGCAGGGCAAGCTGAACGGCGTGGCTATACGGGTACCGCTGCTTAACGCTTCGCTTACGGACTGTGTGTTTGAAGTGGCGAGGCCCACTAGTATTACCGAAGTAAATCAGCTCTTCAAACAGGCCGCTGAAACAACACTCCATGGAATTCTCGCGTATGAGGAGCGGCCCCTGGTCTCTATCGATTTCCTGAACGACCCGCACTCCGCGATTATCGATGCGCTCTCCACGATGGTCATCGACGGCACCCAGGTGAAGATCCTTGCCTGGTACGACAACGAATGGGGCTACGTGAAACGAATGATCGAGCTCGCGCAAAAAGTCGCGGCGCAGCTACCAGATCGCCCGACCGCATCGTGATTTTCCCATGAACAGCATTCGCAGCTACGCACTGGTAACGGGAGCCTATTGGGGGTTTACGATCACCGACGGCGCTCTGCGGATGCTTGTGGTCCTGCACTTTTACAAGCGCGGCTATGACAGCATTTCCATCGCGTTCCTGTTCCTGTTTTATGAGTTCTTTGGGATCGTAACGAATCTCTTCGGTGGCTGGATCGCCTCACGCTCAGGCGTCAAGGTCACGCTGTACGGCGGATTGGCGTTGCAGATCTTCGCCCTGCTAATGCTTGCGCTCCTCAACCCACATTGGTCCGAGGTCGTTTCCGTGGCCTACGTAATGGCGGCTCAGGCGCTGTCCGGCATCGCGAAAGATTTGACGAAGATGAGCGCCAAGAGCGCCATCAAAGTCATCGTGCCCGATGGTACCGACGGCGCACTGTTCAAATGGGTCGCGCGCCTGACCGGCTCCAAGAATGCGCTCAAGGGCGTGGGCTTCTTCGTTGGCGGCGCGTTGCTTGCGGCGTTCGGGTTCGTCGGGGCGTTGGTTGGAATGGCCGGAGCGCTCGTTGTTGTACTTCTCGCTACGGTAGCTTCCCTCTCGGGGGACCTGGGGCGTTCGAAGAAGAAGGTCAAATTCACTTCGCTCCTGTCGAAGAGCTCGGAGATCAATTGGCTTTCCGCCGCACGGTTGTTCTTATTCGCAGCCCGAGACGTCTGGTTTGTGGTGGGCTTGCCGGTGTTCCTGAGTCAACTGGGCTGGTCCTTTTATGCAGTAGGAACTTTCTTGGCCGCTTGGGTGATTGGCTACGGTTTCATCCAGGCGGGCGTTCCTGAAATCTTGCACGCGCTCGGAAGCCGCGATACCGTCGACGGAGCCGCCGCTCGTCAATGGGCGTTCGTCCTTCTTCTCGTTCCGCTCGGGCTTATCGGTGCGCTGCGGTTCGGCGTAGAACCAGGGCTTGCGCTCATGGTAGGTCTCGCCATCTTCGCGGTGGTTTTTGCAATCAACTCGGCGGTGCATTCTTATCTGGTGCTGGCTTACACGGACGAGGATAGCGTGGCCCTAAACGTCGGCTTCTACTACATGGCGAATGCCGCAGGCCGACTCCTAGGCACCTTGCTCTCCGGCATTCTATTCAAGTTCGCGGGCTTTCAGGGTTGCTTGTGGGGATCGGGAGCGCTTGTACTCGCAGCTGCAGTTTTGTCGCTGGGTCTGCCACGCGGGCACGCCGTCTCACTAGCTACTGTGGATGTTGGAGGCAGCGAATGAATCCCAAGATAGAGGAAGCCTCAACACCTCCGAAAGCCGAAGACAGGCGGATCGGCTTCTTCGAACGCTATCTTTCGGCCTGGGTCGTCCTTTGCATGGCGGCAGGCATCCTGCTGGGCAGGCTCGTGCCATCGCTTACCCGCACCTTACGCGGGATCGAGCTTGGACAAGGCAGCCAGGTGAATCTGCCGATTGCCATTCTCATCTGGCTCATGATTACTCCCATGATGATGAAGGTCGACTTCACCTCGATCCGAAATGTCGGCCGTAAGCCCACGGGACTTCTCGTAACGCTGCTCATCAACTGGATCGTGAAGCCATTCTCCATGGCGCTTTTGGCCACGTTCTTCTTCCGGGTTGTCTTCGCCAAGTTGATCACAGGCGCGGAGGCCGATCAGTACATCGCTGGCTGCATCATTTTGGCCGCAGCGCCATGCACGGCAATGGTCTTTGTCTGGAGCCACCTGACGGGCGGAGATCCCGCCTACACGTTGGTGCAGGTCTCGGTCAACGACCTGATTATGCTTTTTCTCTTCGTGCCCATCGTTCAATTTCTGGTAACCGGAGCTTCGTCGCTCACCGTTCCGTTCGGAGTACTTATTACGTCGGTTGTCGTCTTCATCGTGGTGCCGCTTTTGGCCGGGGCTGTGCTCCGCTTTTGGCTCGTGCGAAGGAATGGCATCGAATGGTTCGAGCGCGAACTGCTGCCGCGCTTTGCCCCGGCGACCATATTTGCGTTGCTTGCGATGTTGACTCTGATCTTCGCTTTTCAGGCCGACAACATCACCGGCCGGTTCTTCAATGTAGTGCTAATAGCAATCCCGATCACCTTGCAGGTTTACTTCAACTCTTCCTTAACGTACATGCTGATGCGATGGCTCAAAGTCGAATATAGGATCGCAGCTCCGGGCGCATTGATAGGCGCCAGCAACTTTTTTGAACTCGCAGTTGCGACCGCGATCGCGCTATTCGGGCCCGAATCAGGAGCAGCTCTCGCTACCGTAGTGGGGGTTTTGGTTGAAGTTCCGGTCATGCTGTCGGTCTGCGCCGCGTGCAACCGCACGCGACACTGGTTCCCGCAGTCGAATGCCTGTCAGTTCGTTTCATCTGGGATATGACAACCGATGGGAGCCGACCGGAGCTGGCGGCATGTCATTACCGATGTCCGCCGAACTTGCGGCGCAAATCCGGCCAAAACTCTTTTAGGACGTTCGATGTCATATCGACACCAATCTGAGAGCCCAGTTTCACAACCGCGTTGCTCGCATTACGCCCGTCTGGATAGTACGCCATCGAAATCGCGACGGCGGTCGAATTGCCTACGATTTCCGAATAATTGAATTGCGTGCGCCCGGAATCATTGTGAGTCCAAAAGATCTGGCCCATCGCGTAGCCGAGCCGTGACCACCCGCTCCCAGTGCCCTTGCGAAAATAGCGGGGGTCCTGATGAAGGATCGTTGGGTAGATGGCTTCCGTCATATAATTGCCAACGACCAAATCGGCATACGCCGTGCCGAAGTAGTGGGCGTATCCTTTCACGCCCTGCCCGAACGATGCATCCGAATTCGTCAACTGGCCCTCACCGGCGAACGCTGCGGCAAGCGCGACCGTGCCGCGGTCCAAAGAATCCTGCGTCGCGATGCCAAATTTTTCTTTCGGTGCGATCGGCTTATAGTTGGCGGGGAAAGGGAACGTCCTGTAATTCGGGATAATCCACAGGACCCGCTTGTCATTTTCCCCGTGGGGGTTGTCCGGAGGCGTCTGCTGGGCGGGTGGATCCGCTGATGTTTGCGCTGCCGACGTCTGCCCCGATAACGATGCCGCAAAAAGCACTGCAAATGCGCATACCGCGCCGATTCCCGTACGATCACCCATGGGGGTGGGATGAGGGTCAGCCGCCCGGCGTTTCAATAATTATTGTGGCAGTACGATTACTTTTCGCTTTCTCCTCGAGCCACACGCGGTGTTATGGCACTGGGAATCGGCAGATTCACCTGGCCGCCTTGTCCAAGCTCGATCCCGCGTAAGGTGCGCGTAAGCGATGGCACGAGCCTGCCCAGCAGGACGCCTGCCGCCAGGCAAAGGGCGACCCAGGCCGAAAGATAGCGTTCGAAGAAGCCGATCCGCCTGTCTTCGGCCTTACGAGGTGTAGAAGGTTCCTCTATCTTGGGATTCATTCGTTGCCTCCGACATCGACGGCGGTTAGTGAGACGGCGTGCCCGCGTGGCAGATCCAGCTACAGAACCGCGGCTGCGAGCACGAGCGCCGCCGATCTAGGGAAGGCCGTTCAGCAACTCAAGTGCGAGTCGGGTAAGGGACTGTTGGTGGGCGGCGTCAAGCTCCCGTTGGCGTTGGCGGAGCTGGGATTGATTGATGAGTACGAGTTCGTGGTGCACCCCAAGCTAGCCGGCCAGGGGCCAACGTTGTTCGCAGGGCTATCAAAGTGCGTCGACTTGAGGCTTGTAAACCGGCTGGAGTTCGGCTCGGGGGCGGTCGCGATGCGGTATGAGCCGAGAAGGTAGCCATTGGGCTTGTTAAGCGCGAGTCGGCCGCATCATGGAGCAAGTCGGGCCAATCCTTCCAAATTCTTGACCCAACTTGGCGAATGCTCTCGACGCTACCGATAACGGCAAATAACGGGCCGTTAAGGTCCGGGGCACCGTCATTCCGTTCTTTCAAGCTCCTGGACACGCAACGCGAAGAGCACTGCGCCGGGGTCACAAGTAGCGCGTCGATCTTCCCGCCCACTGCGGTGACGAGATGAATCATACGCCGAGCGAGTTACTGTTTGCGGCGGCGGCGCAAGAGCGCTCCGAAAAAGGCGAGACCCGCAGCCATCAAACCGACGCTTGCCGGTTCCGGCGTGCTGCTAGGGACCTGAGCCCCATTGAAATCGAACGAACTGCCCGAGATTACGTTGACGAAAATGTTCCCGCTTCCATTTCCACTGGTGTCAACCGTCAGTAACGCCGTTTCGTAAATATTGGACGGAGATCCTCCGACCAGATTCAGCGTGTCGGCACCCTGGAATGTGCCGGTTCCACTTCCCGGTTCGGTGACGCTGCCGAGGTCGCCGTTGCCGACTGCGGCGTCACTCATCTCTAAGACCAAAGACCAACTATTCACCGTGATCCCATTAGGGGCACCGATGGTAAAGTCCCAATCGACCGGAATCGATGCGGGCAGAGAGCCGGAAGAGGCTCCGTAGGCGCTCATCGTCAGCGTGAGGTTGTAGGCGCCGCCTGAGGTGTAGCCAATACTCTGGCTTCCTGAGGTGTAAAACGAGGCGCCCGTGATGCCGCCGGAATTGCTGATCGGGCTCACACCGCCGCCCGAGCAGGGGTTGAGGCCGGCAGTGCAGACAAAATTGCTCGTAGGCAGAGCCGTGATAACCGGAGTGGCCTGAGCGCTGACAGCGGCGGCCAAGGGCACAATCACCAGGGCCGTGGTCCGGGCCGTCCGGAGCATCAGGTTCTTCGCCTTATCGACGTAATTCGTGCGGTCCATATCCCTCCTCGGGTGAAAGGACTACCTTAGCAGCTACGTGGGGGCGGGTCAAATCAAAAAGTACTATGCGATGTATAACTTAGCGTGGCTGGGTGTCAGCGTTTCGGAATTTCCAAAGTCTTGATGAAATAGTCGACGTACCTGCGCGAGAGCTCTTCGCGGGAGTACATGCGAGCGGCGAGGCCGGTCTTCTCGACGGCATCGGCATAGAAGGGCTCGTCAAAGGCGATCTTGGCGATGACCTCGACCCAGGGCTCGACGGCGGAGGCATCCACAGGGCGGCGGGTGGCTGTGGTCAAATCCGGAGGAAGGGGTAGGACAAAGCCGGCTCCGTTGCAGCTTTCGGCCAATCCTCCGCGATTGCTCACCAGGGGAGGAACGCCGTTGACCAACGCTTCGGCAACAACGCGTCCGGAGGGCTCCTCCCACACCGAGGGCACGAGAAGCGCGCGGGCATTGGTGAAAATATCGCGCGGCTTGGGCACGGCTCCGGCGATCATGACGCCTTCATGTCGGCGAAGATCGAATCCGCCCATGAGTCCGGCGTCGAGAACCATGCCGGCAGTTCCGCGGGACTCGATGGCGAGGATGGCGATTTCGGGATAACGTTTTCCGATTTCCTCGGCGAGGCGGACGAAGAAGAAGAGTCCTTTTTCGATGGAGGGATTCACCATGGTGATGAAAATGGGATCGCGCTCCGGGGCGAGGACGTCTTCGAGATCGAGAGGCGTGGGAAGAGGCGTGCTCTTCATGCCGATCTGATCGCGGTAGCGCTCGGCCAGGAATTCGGAAGGCGTGAGGACGGAATCGATCGGATCGAAAAAGCCGGGCTGCAAGTAGCCCATGTTGAACACGCAAAAAGCAATGCGCGCGCCTTTCAGGTGGGCGCGCTTGTGGCGGCGGAGGTCGCCAGGGAGTCCTCCGTAGGTGAAGACGATATCCGGCTCGAAGGCTTCGAGTTCCGCGTCGAACAAAATATCGTAGTAACGTCCGTGGGCGTGTTCCCATTCGGTGACGCCCTGGGTGCCGGTGTCGAGCAAGGTGTAGTGAATTCCGTGCTGCGTGAAGCGAAGCTCGCGGCGGTTCTTGCCGGAGGCCGGAGTGACGTCGACCTGGAGACCGATACTCTGGAGATACGCAAGAGGATCCGCCTTCGCTCCGCGTTCGGTGGCAGTGGCGCCGAGGGCGCGGACGTCGAATCCGCCCTCATGCGCCATTTCAAGCGCGGTTTGCGCTGTGCGCGCGGCGCCGCTGGCAGGGTCCTGCGGCATCTGCGGTAGAGCCATCAGAATCCGGGGCTTCATCTTTACAACGGTACACAATCCTCGGAGCCTTACGCTTGGATTCGGGGCAGCCTCGGTGGGGGCTGCCTTGGCTGAAACTCCGCGCCAGCGGTATTCGCGTGCGCGGCCCAGAGCAAGGGGCCAGGGTCAGAGGGCGAAGGCTCTCGGATACACTACCGACCATGATACATAACGGGCGCCAGGCGTGTCCTCGGAGTCGCCAACTCATAGATTCAATGTGTCTTGTCGGCAGAGACAATTCTCCTTATGGCTGAGCGGCTTTCCATAATTTTGTTAATGGACGGTTGCCCGACCATCCATTCCCTATCATGCCAGCGTGATTGCTACGCCCACTTTCAACAGCAGCGATCGAGGTGGCCCTTCGGGCTCTTGGCGGTGTTCGCCGAAATGCCGGCCAATGACTGATCTGGCCTTTCCCCCAGGCTCAAGGCCTCTAAGGAACCAGCGCCGTTGAGCCGGACAGGTCTCCCGGAGGCAGCGATGAGATCACAGGAAACGCTTCGGCGTTCAGTGACAAGCTGACGATCGGAATCGTCGATGTGATCTTCACAAATCCAGTGAAACTGGTCAGCCCGAGCAACGGTCCCAGGTTCGCGGCGCTGTGTGCCAACGGACCCAGAGTGACGGTCTGGCTGCCCAATCGCGTACCCGCTGCGCTGTACACTTCAAATGCAATCGAGGCCGACTGCGTGGTGGAAGGATTGGCATAAGCCACTCCCGTGGCTGTCTGGGCGAATGTTGCGAACTCCGTGGTCGGCGCCGTTTCCGCGTTTACGCCAGCCTCCGACGTCGCGACTCCATTTGTATAGAGACGATATAGCAGGCTGGCTTGAACCGGGCCGGTGCAGGAGGATTGCGCCCAACCCTCGGTAACAGCAGCCGTCAGACTCGCGATGGTCTGGTCATGAATGGACCCATTCGGCGGGAGGACATCGGTGCGCGTTGAAATCGTTCCTTGGCTGAAGGGAATGGACAGCGGCGCCCCGGAATCCGAATAGAATTTAGTCGTACAAGTGACCGCTTGCGGCGAATAGTTGATCAGAGTGAGAGTCGTCTGAAAACCGCCCGCAAACGCGAGATCGGAAAAATAGTAGGTTGTCGCACCGCCACCTCCCCCGAATCCAGATGGGAGATCGCCCGGGGGCAGCGAAGAAATCACAGGAAACGCTTCGGCGTTCAGCGACAGGCTGTTGATCGGGATCGTAGACGTTATCTCCACCATTCCGGTGAAGCTGGTCAGGCCCAACAACGGACCCAGGTTAGACGCGCCATGAGCGAGCGGGCCTAGCGTAATACTCTTGCTCCCCAAATTCGCACCCGCATTGTTGAAGACCGTGAAGGTGACGGTTGCGGACTGCGTTGTGGAGGGATTGGCGTAGGCAATGCCCGTCGCCGTCTGCGCGAACGTGACAAAAGAAGTCGTCGGCGCGGCCTCGGCATTCACGCCGGCCTCCGAAGTAGCTACGCCATTTGTGAAGAAACGATAGAGCAGGCTGGCCTCCACCGGCCCGGTGCATGTCGAGCGCGCCCAACCTTCGGTAACCGCAGCCGTCAGACTCGCGATGGTCTGGTCATGGATGGAGCCGCCTGGCGGGAGAACATCGGTACGCGCTGAAATCGCGCCCTGGGCGAACGGGACCAGCAGCGGGCCGCCGGAATCGGAATAGAAGTTCGTCGTGCACGTGACCGCTTGCGGCGAATAGTTGATGAGAGTGAGAGTCGTCTGGAATCCGCCCGCGAACGCGAGGTCGGAAAGATAATAGGAGCCGCCGCTGTTTGCCGGCCCGAGGGGATACGGAGCGATCCCGAAGAAAGCGTTTGACGAGCCAGCCGGCGCGGTCGAAACCAGGGTCTGAACGCCGGTTGAGGTGCTGATCGTCCCGAATCCACCACCGTAAAAATTCGCCCACAGAGTGCCCCCGGTGAAGACCATCGAAAAAGCGTCGCCCGTAGTGGAGTAGCCATTAAATGTATACACTCCCATCAATGTGGCCGCGCCCGTCGATGTGTTGATGCTGTAGAGAGTATCGGTGTAGCCGTTTTGAACTTCCCAATAGAGTTTGCTGGAATCGTTCGAGGCCGATAGGAAGCCGCTGCCGCCTCCAGCGACGACGCCCGTCGATCCGACCTGCGTCGGGACGCCGGTGGCGGGATTGACGGACCAGAGGTAATTGACGCCGCCGGGAATGGCTCCCGCCATCGCAAACAGGCCATCGGTAGTGGAGCCAAAGCCGTTCAACACGCCGAAGCCACTTGCATTTTGTTGGAAATAGGTCGGCGCGAGAGTGACAGCGCCGGTAGACGTATTGAGCTGAAACAGGCCGCCAAACTGGGTGTTGGCTCCATAGAGGACGCCGCCGTACACGCCGAGTTCGTAATCGTTCACGGCCTGCGTGGAAATTTGGGTAAAAATCCCGGTGTTGAGATCGAGCGTCCCGAGCACGTCGTTGCCGCCTTGGATTGCATACACCACGGTGTCGGCGCCTAGAGCATCCGGCATTAGAATCACACCCGCGATCCAAACGAAGCTGGCGAAAAATATCGTCTTGATTAGTTTGTGTTCCATAACATTTCCTTTGAACGTCGTCTCCGTCGAGTCGAGCGATGCAGCCTTGCGAGGGGCTAGGCCAGATGGCGATGGATGTAACGGGAGAATGTACGTCGGACGTCCGCCTCTCCTAAATCGGTCTCCGGTTCCGGAGGCTGCACCCCTAGAAGTGGACGTCTCCACTATAGTCTTTTCTCAGCGAGCGCGCCGAACAACGGAGCTTGGGCCACCGCCCTCACTGCCGCAGTGAAGAAGACTTCGTGTGCTTCGCCAGGAGGAGTTAACTCGCGATCCGTCGCGTAGTGTTTGCCGACCGTTTAAGTCCCGGACGGCGCATCCGGACAGAACTTGTAAAAAAAGAAAAATCCGAGTGCCGGACCATTCGGGAGCTATCCGCCCAGTCGATTTTCACCGCTGTCCTCGAACAGAGGGGAGCAAGAATCGCTCCTATCATTTCGCCAACGCCGGCAGCGTGGTAAACGTCAGCGCTGGAGGACTGCGGATCCCCAGCAGGCTGATCTCGGCGGCGTTGTACGATCCAAACCCCGGCGCATCGAACTCCGCCGTGCCGCGCAGGCCTGCCGTTTGCGGATTTTGCGTCGCCAGCAGAAACGAAGTGTGCCCGTTGCGGGACCGTCCGCGTCTTTGCTGTGCACGAGGAGGTAGTCGAGATAGATGAGCTTTTGCAGGTCGAGCGTTGCGGGATAGTTCTCGACGAGGAGGACCAGGGAGCGGAGTGCTGATTCAATGGGGTTGTTGAAGACCGTGATCCCGTTCGTTGTTTCGGCTCCCGCACCCAGGTGATTTTGTCATCATTTGCGAGCTGATCACAGATGCCGGCGCGGTCGTTTGTCAGAAGCACACCGATGAGTGGGTTGCTTGTGAGTTGGATATCGCGTGCTTTTTGGACGGTTTTGACGGCCCGCTTGTAGCCGCGGGTGTGATCGTCGTCTTTGTAGACTTCCTAAATGCCGTCGTGGAGCTCGTCCTGGAGGAGTTCGAAGATGCCTTTGTGGACGTTGTCTCTGCTGAACGTGCGTAATGATTCTGCGCGGAAAAATTGTTCCCGTGACCGATGCAAGTGGTCGCCGAGTTCTGGCGCTTGTTGGTTGAGGGTGTCAATCGTCGGGAATGGTTTCTTTTTCTCGTCTTCGTATGCGTCGAAGAGTTTCTTGATGTAGACGCTCTCGTGTGGCTGGAATCCAGCTCGTGGCTTGGGAATCGGGAGTGCTCTGCTGGGGAGTCCTCCGCCGAACCGGAGGACGAAGTACCGTGTGTGTTGGTGGTCGTCGATGATCTTGGCTGGCGATGCGACGGAGATGGTGGCAATGTCATACGCATCAAGCACTGCTTTGATCACCGGTGTGAGGGTGATGACGTTGGTCTTCGTGATGCCCGGCGCGACCTCTTTGTCCCATCGGGCGCACACTTCGTCTTTGAGTTTGTGTTGCTGCAGGCACTTCAGGAGGTCGGTGCTCGGTCCTTTGGGCGTCACGAACACGTACCGGTCTGGGGTGGTGAATTCTCCCTGCGCGATGTAGTAGCAGAGTTTTCCGAGTTCCTTGGCAGCGTTCGCAACTGAGAGGTACCGGTAGTTATGTTTGCACTGGTAGTTGTCCCACGGGGTCGTCGGACCGATGGGACCTTTGAAGCCGATGACGTCCGTGCCCATGTCGCCTTTATTCCCGCAGCGATGGACTTCCGTATAGACGTGCTTGTTGCGCAGGTAATCGACCCATTCTAAGGATGAATTCTTCCCAATCATCCTCTTCCATATTGGCAAGGCGACGGAGTGGAGAAACTTGGATCACTCGAGTGCCCCGAAAATGCAAGTCAAATCCGCACCGAAAACTCTGGTGTTTTTCCACTTGCTTGTGGCGCGCCTGCAGATCTTGACGGAGGAAGGGCAGATCGACCAGGACGACATGAGCTCCCGTGACTCGCAGCAGGAGGAGAGCCTCCCTCAAATCGGAAGCCCGGTGGACCCGAAGTGAGATACACTTCGCGACCGTCTGCAGTTCGACGGCCACCGCGATCGAGCGCGTAAGGTAGACACATCGAAGGAGATATCTTTCCCGCATTTCGCCCGCGGAATGATCGATCTCGTAAGGAATGCCGGCACCCGTCACAATCGCGAATGAGTGTTTGCAGACAATCGCTTCAACCATTTCCAGCTCCCGTCCAATGCAGATTGTCGCAAATGGATCTTTGCAATCTGGCCGTTTTATGTCCTACCTACCCTTACGGTGGGCGCTATGCTTCGTTGCTACCGAGGTTTGGGGATTCGGGGCGCCGACGGATCGGTATGCACCATACGCACTTTCGCCATCGGACAAAAGGCCGAAACAGCGAGCTTGCAAGTCGCAAGCCGTAAACGGATAAAGGAAAACATAATACTTCCCTTATGCTGCCGTGAGCCTTCGCGTGTACGTTGGTTACTGAGAGTACTCCACAGCCGCCTGCTGGAAGATCAAGTTGCGGCTGCAAGGGGAGTTTGCTTTTCTCCGTAGACGCAGCGGAGGCGGAAGGGCTCCGACAAGAAGGTGACATGTCCGATCGCTGGTTAAGAAGGCGTCTGCTTACTTTTGCGTGTTGCTCGTTTTTGGGGGCGGCGCTTGCGCGCTAGGGGCGACAGCCATCTCGCCCGATCAGATTGCGCGTGAAGTACGGCACGAAATCGTGACGCTGGAAGGGGTGGTGAATAGCCCGGATGACAAGGACTCGGCCGGCCTTGCGCGAAGGGAGTCTCCGGAGTGTTTAAAGTGACCAACAATCTCAACCCGCTTCCCGACCATTCCGGCATTTTGGCCGGTTTGGGAGGCATCGTCTCATTCGGTGAGAATGTCGGACTAGCTCCCCGGACGCCTGGATGAACGGGCGTGGGAGATACTGGGCGGACATCGCTAATTCGAAAAGGCGGGGCTCGTCCGGAATAGAACTTCAACAAATTCGATTTAGATAAGGAAAGAAAGGAAAGCAAGTCATGCCTGAAACAAACTCGGTTGTAGCGATTTACGGAACCCACATCCAAGCGGAGCAAGCGGTCAAGGAACTGCAGCGGTCTGGGTTTGATATGAAGAACATCTCGATCGTCGGCAAGGATTATCATACCGACGAGCAGGTCGTCGGTTACTACAATACCGGCGACCGTATGAAGGCCTGGGGCAAGATGGGCGCCTTCTGGGGAGCGATCTGGGGATGGCTATTCGGAGCCGCTTTCTTTGTCATTCCAGGGATTGGACCGCTATTGGTAGCCGGCCCATTGGTCGCCTGGATCGTCGCCGCACTGGAAGGCGCCGTTGTTGTGGGCGCATTGAGCGCGCTCGGCGCGGGGCTATACAGCATAGGCATCCCCAAGGACAGCGTCGTGAAATACGAGACGGCTCTAAAATCCGACAAGTTCCTCCTGATGGCCCATGGCACGGCGGACCAAGTGGACAAAGCGAGGGACATCATGCAAACTACGCAGGCCGTCGAGGTCAACATGCACGCGTCGAAAGGTGAACGAGCCGTCGGTGTCAGCAGTAGATAGCCTGGCGATCGACAGTGCGGACAGCCAGCAGGCGTCGGCTCTAGCTGTTCCGAGGAGACCGGCACTTGCTGCATGCGACGGGAGTGGGCGCTGCGCCTGCGCGCGGGGCCGCTGTTTCGGCCCTGCCTCAGGGTCAATCGAGGGTGCGATGCAATGCTGAGCATTCGAAAAATTCTTCTTCCTATTGTGTTGGCGGACGCCTCCCGGCACATCGCGCAGCAGGCCGCGTGGCTGGCGCGCCGTTTCAACGCCGAGGTAATCTTGCTTCACGTCGTGACGCCTTTCAGCTATCCTGTCGGACTGCTGGAGAGCGGGGACGAGATCACCGCGCGGGATTTGCATTCCCGCGTCGTCGAATGGGCGCAGAAAAATCTCGATCAGGCGTTTGGCACAGAGCTTGACGGAATTGCAGTCACGCGCATACTACTCAGAGGCAATCCCGCCCGCGAAATCGTAAAGACGGCTCGCGACCGGAGCGTCGATTTGATCATGATGTCGACCCATGACTATGGAGCGTTCTACCCGCGTCTGCTGGGCTCCGTGACTGCGAAAGTCTTGCACGAAACCGATTGTCCGGTCTGGACAGGCGCCCACCTGGAAGAGCCGCCGGCGCGCGAATTCTGGATCCGCCACGTCCTCTGCTCGGTGAATCTGAGCCCTCACAGCAACCGCACTGTTTCTCTGGCCGCCGAAATGGCCACTGCCCTCGGCGCAACGCTTACGCTCGTCCACGTCACTGCGAGCGTAGAAGTATTCGGCCCTGGCGGATTCTACGTCGACGCCGAGTGGAGGGACAAGATCGTCGGCTTCGCGGCGGAGGAGATCGCCAAGCTGCAAAAGGAAGTGAGCACGAAGGCCGAAGTCATCATTGAGAGCGGCAACGTCCTGGAGTCGCTAAACCGAGCGGCAGAAAGAACGAAGGCCGACGTCCTGGTCATCGGACACATCCCTGGACGCAGCCATTTGGGCGATAACGGGAACGGATATGGAATCATTCGGGCGTCGCATATCCCGGTCGTGAGCCTATAACGTGGATGATCACGGACCCAGCCGCGTTCCGGCGCCTGAATCATGGAGGGAATCAGAATGAGAAGTAGTTCCTTTTCAGCGTTGATTTTCATTGTCATTCTTGCCATCGGCGCAGGATTGGCATTTGCCACGTATGGCGTCACTCCTAATACTGGGGGCCTGTGGATCGAGGCTATCGCCTTTGTTGTCGCCCTCGTTGTTTCCCTCGCGACTAAGGTGGCCAACCAGTGGGAGAGGGTCGTGATATTGCGTTTAGGCAAATTCCGCGACTTGAAGGGACCCGGGCTGTTTTTTATCATCCCTATCATCGACGTAATCCCTTACTGGATTGACACCCGCGTGATCACTGCTTCTTTCAAGGCGGAGAAAACTCTCACCAAAGATACTGTTCCGGTAGACGTCGATGCGGTGCTGTTTTGGAAAGTCTTGGACCCTAAAAAGGCGGCCCTTGACGTAGCCGATTATCAAGGCGCTATAAATTGGGCGTCCCAAACGGCCCTGCGCGATGTTATCGGCAAAACCATGCTGTCGGACATGCTCGAAGGCAGAGAAAAGATCAGTAGCGAACTGCAGAAGATTATTGATGTGCGCACTGAACCATGGGGCGTTAATGTTATTTCGGTGGAAATCAAGGACGTCCTTATTCCGCCGGCCTTGGAGGACGCGATGTCGATGCAGGCGCAAGCGGAGAGAGAGCGTCAAGCCAGGGTGATTTTGGGAGATTCGGAGAGGCAGGTCGCAGAGAAGTTTGGCGAAGCGGCGAAGACTTATGCCAACAATCCTGTCGCTCTTCACTTGAGGGCCATGAACATGCTGTATGAGGGGTTGAAGGAGAATTCAACGATCGTAATTGTGCCGAGCTCGGCCGTAGAGACGATGCAATTGGGCGGTCTCGCCGGAATGACCGCTCTGACGATGGGGTTGGGCCAAGAGCGCGCAAAAATGCAGGACGGAGGCGAGACGAAAATGACCGGCTAGCTTTGGTAGACGGAATGCATTCATAAAATCGGATCAGCCGATTCCTTCCGGCAATCACCCTCAGCCGATCGTGAGGCGCTATGACCGAAGCAATCCAGCAGCGCGCAGGAGGCGAACAACATGAGCGATCAAACCCGTGTCAGTCATCCGCTATACAATCTCCTGCCCACCGACATAGAAGGATTCGATTCCTTAGCGGAACTTGCCCTGGATATGCGCTGGTCGTGGAATCACGCAACCGACGAAGTGTGGCGGAAGTTGGATCCAAAACTGTGGGAAATCACGCACAACCCATGGGTGGTTCTGCAGACTGTCTCACGTGACCAGATTGAGCGCGTGTTGACCGATCCGGTCTTCCGCAAAAGTGTCGATGGTCTGGTCCAAACGACACGGGATGCCGCGAAGGCGCCGGCTTGGTTTCAGAAGAATCATGCAGACGCTCCATTGACGTGCGCCGCGTATTTCAGCATGGAATTTATGCTGAGCGAAGCTCTGCCGATTTACTCGGGCGGGCTGGGCAATGTTGCCGGCGACCAACTGAAAGCGGCCAGCGATCTCGGCGTGCCCGTGGTGGGGGTGGGACTGCTCTACCAGCAAGGCTACTTTCGCCAGATGATCGACCAGAACGGAGCGCAGCAGGCCCTTTTCCCGTACAACGATCCCGGGCAGCTACCGATCGCGCCGCTGCGTCAAGCAAACGGCGAATGGTTGCGACTGGAGATCGCGTTGCCGGGATACTCGGTTTGGCTACGTGCTTGGCAGGTCCAGGTCGGCAGAGTTAAGCTTTACCTGCTGGACAGCAATGACGCCGCGAACTTTCCGGCTCATCGGGGGATCACGAGCGAACTTTATGGCGGCGGCCCGGAGTTGCGTCTGAAGCAGGAAATGCTGCTCGGGATCGGCGGATGGCGGTTGCTCGCCGCGCTGGGCATTCAGCCGGAGGTCTGTCACTTGAACGAGGGACATGCGGCCTTCGCCATTCTGGAACGTGCCCGCAAATTCATGGAAGAGACTGGGCAGCCGTTCGAAGCCGCACTGGTGGCAACGCGCGCGGGAAACGTCTTTACCACCCATACCGCGGTGGCCGCCGGCTTTGATCTTTTCGATCCCGCCCTCGTCGAGCAATACCTGGGTGGCTACGCCGACCAGAAGCTTGGCATAACGCTCCACGATTTGCTGGCGTTGGGCCGTCAGAATCCGAATGACTCGTCGGAAAAGTTCAACATGGCGTATCTGGCGGTCCGCGGAAGCGGCGCGGTCAATGGCGTGAGCGCCTTGCACGGTCAAGTGAGCCGGCACATCTTTTCGCCTCTCTTCCCGCGCTGGCCTGAGGATGAAGTCCCGATCAGCCACGTGACCAACGGCATCCACACTCCTACCTGGGACTCGGCAGGCGCCGATGAACTTTGGACGGAGACTTGCCACAAGGACCGTTGGCTGGGCACAACAGAAACTCTGGAGCAGGATATCCGCAAGGTCCCCGACGCCAGGCTTTGGCAATTCAGGACTGCATCCAGGCAGTCTCTCGTGATGTACGCCCGCGAACGTTTGTCCCAGTCATTAGCGGCCTCCGGGGCATCCACCGAAGCGGTCGAAGCGGCGAAACATCTCTTCGATCCCAACGTCTTGACGCTCGGATTCGCGCGGCGGTTCGCCGCTTACAAAAGGCCCAATCTGCTTTTGCACGACCCTCCGAGATTGCTCCGGCTTCTGACCAATCGCGAGCGTCCCGTGCAACTCATCATTGCCGGCAAGGCGCATCCGGCGGATGAAGCGGGAAAGGCCATGATTCAGGAATGGATTCATTTCATCCGCCAACCGCAGGCGCGCCCCCACGCCATCTTTCTCAGCGACTATGACATGCTTTTGACCGAACATCTGGTGCAAGGGGTGGACGTCTGGCTGAACACGCCGCGCCGTCCCTGGGAAGCGTGCGGGACGAGTGGCATGAAAGTACTCGTGAATGGCGGACTGAATCTTTCCGAACTCGACGGCTGGTGGGCGGAAGCGTACACGCCCGAAGTCGGATGGGCGTTGGGGGACGGTCAGGAACATGGGAATGATCCCAATTGGGATGCGACCGAAGCCGAAGCGCTTTATGACCTGCTTGAACGGGAGGTGATCCCCCAGTTCTATTCCCGCGACGGTCAGGGCATTCCCACGGCCTGGGTTGCGCGGATTCGGGAAAGCATGGCGGAGTTGACGCCGCGTTTCTCCACCAATCGCGCGGTTCGGGAATACACCGAACAACGCTACCTGCCGGCTGCGGCAGCGTATCGTGCCCGCGCGGCGAACAAGGGCGCCGTCGGCAGGCAAGTGAACGAGTGGCAACAGGCGGTAAACCGGGAATGGGGCTCGCTGCGCTTCGGTGAAATAAAAGTCGAGACCAACGGGGATCGCCATCGGTTCGAGGTTCAGCTCTATCTCAATGACGTCACCCCCAAGACGGTGAGAGTGGAGCTTTACGCAGATGGAATCAACAGTGCTGCTCCCGAGCGCCAGGAGATGACGCGCGTGCGGCCGCTGGAAAATGGCGGTCGCGGGTATGTTTACGGCGCGCAGGTGCCCGCGACGCGCGCAGCCGCGGACTATACGGCGCGAGCGATGCCGAACTTCTCCGGTGCGATTGTCCCGCTGGAAGCTCCTCAGATCCTGTGGCAACGTTGATGGTCAACCCGACTTGCGCTGGAACGAAAATTGAAGGAGGTTTTTATGCCCATTGAACTCAAAGAAGAAAACGACAGTAAGATTTTAGTCGTTCACGTGACAGGGAAGCTGGTAGCGGAGGACTATGGAAATTTCGTGGAAGAGTTCGAGCGCCTGCTCCAGCAAAACGGAAAACTGCGCTTGCTCTTCGATATGACTGGTTTCCATGGCTGGGACGTCGGCGCGGCGTGGGAGGATCTCAAGTTCGAGCTTAAGCACTTTGCCGACATCGAACGTCTCGCGGCTGTCGGGGATATGAAGTGGCAGCACGGCATGGTGGAGTTTTTCAAGCCATTCACCATGGCGACCATCCGCTACTTCGATCACACTGACATCGCGGAGGCTCGCGAATGGTTGTCCGAATCGCCACCGGATGAAGGTGCTACCGTGGCTTCGAGCGTGCTCTTCTAGCCGCAGCCGGAGATCGCATCGAGAAAGGTATTTACCCCAATTGAATGAGAATCAGCACGCCAACCACGGGAACGAAGGGCCGACGGGCGGTGGAGTTCGTCGCCACGCTGGCCCCTACTGGAAACGTGCGCATCACGACTGGCGTTTCTGGGTGGGCCTGGTTCTCATGCTTGCTGCAATTACGATCTACGTACTCAGTGAAGACCTGGCGTTTCTGCCGCGCGGCAGGACGTAGCAAGTGGTGTCAGGAATCCCCGCCGGAATGCCTTAACGTTTAACTATGCCGTCTGGTGGCCTGGTCTCTCCCGAGGCGGCCATTTCAGTAGAATTTCTTTCACTTCGGCGAGCAGTTCAGCCGCCTTGTATGGCTTGGGAAAGATCCCAAAGTTGTGAAGGATCTCGCGATACTCAAGGCTGGGGTCGTCGAGGATACCGCCTACGATAAGAACCGGAAGCCCGGGACGTATCGAGCGGAGATACATAGCGGCCTCATGCCCCGGAACATTCTCTATAAGGTGGCGGACGATCAGCAGGTTGATTTCGCAGCTCTTCAACAACTCCGCGGCGCCGCTCAGATCGTGTGTCTCAAGCACGTAATAGCCTTCCGATTGCAGCGCTTCGCGGATGGCCTTGCGTATCGCGGCCTCGGACGCCAGAAGAAGAATCGTTTCCTTCATCAGAGATGTGCCAATAAAGGCTCGCATGGGTTCTCGTTCGTTTGTCATAGGAGGTCCTGGCGGGCCCAGAGCGAGTTCATTTCAGAAGCGAGGTACGAAACTCAGGTCATTGCTCAAAACATACATGGCGATGGCTGCAAGCATCAGGCAAAGTCCGGCCCAGAGCCGCCAGTCGTGGTGCGCTCGCCTCCAGTAGGGGTCAAGGTTAACCTCAGGCCGCGATTTCATAGCTGTCCATGGCTCCCAGATATTCGCCGCGGCGTGCCGCGAAATTGCATTTTGCACGATGGATCAAGGCGTTCTGAGCCTCAGCGACATTAGCATCATCGCCACCCCATTTTTCGAGGGCGGGCTGCTGAAGAGCACGGCCGAACGAAAACGACAAGGCCCACGGCAGATGAGCGCGAAACGCAATGTTCATCTCGTTCAAGCGGGCCGAGGCCAATTCACCAGACTGCCCGCCGGATAAAAACACAATCCCCGGCACGGCGGCAGGCACGGTTCTGAGAAGCGACATCACGGTGGCCCCCGCCACTACGTTGGCCCGCTCCTGTGCGGCGCAGGCTAAACCCGGAAGGATCATGTTCGGTTTCAGAAGCATGCCTTCGAGCGTGACCCGCTGTGCATGGAGTTCGTCGAAAACGGCGTGCAATGCTTCCTCCGTCACTTCACGGCAGGTTTCCATAGTGTGGAAGCCGGACATCAGCACTTCGGGCTCGACCACCGGGACGAGTCCGGCCTCCTGGGCCAGGGCCGCGTAACGAGCCAGCGCCTGCGCGTTGGCTTCGATGCATCCGCGGCTAGGAAGTCTTTCGCCAATAGAGAAGACGGCGCGCCACTTGGCAAAACGCGCGCCCATTTGAGCATATTCGGCCATGCGGTCGCGCAATCCATCGAGCCCCTCGGTTATTTTCTCCAAGGGATAGCCGGCCAGATCCTTGGCGCCTGTGTCGACCTTAATACCCGGAATGATTCCCGCGGCCTGAAGCACCTGAACAAAGGGAATGCGGTCTTTGGTTTGTTGGCGAATCGTTTCGTCATAGAGAATCGCGCCACTGATGAATTCACCCAGTCGCGGCGTGGTTACTAGTAACTCGCGATAGGCCCGGCGAAGTTCCACGGTTTGACCAATCCCCGCGACCGCGAACCGCTTGTCGCAGGTTTGGGTGCTCTCATCCATCGCCAGTAGCCCCTTGTCATGGGCAACGAGCGCCTTCGCGGTGTCTTTAAGCTGTTGCGTATTCATTTGATGCTTGAAGCAGCACCTCAATGGCCGAAACGTGGAGCGATTAAGCGGCCACCCTGAAGCTTGCGACGAAGATATTCTCGGAGATCGTATCCCGCCTGATCCGCGGCGACGCCAACGCGGCTCATGTGGCTTGGACGGATTGCTTGCAGTCCGAGGGTCTCAACCGGTAGCCGACGCCGGGTTCAGTTGCGATCGCGCGGAAACCGGTGGCAGTTGAGCTCAGCTTCCGCCGGAGGTTGCTCATGGTGACCCGCAGCAGATGCACGGCGTCGCCGTATTGCGCCGTGCCCCAGATTTCATGGATCAACTGGTAGTGAGTCACGACCGCGCCAGCGCGACTCACGAGAACTTTAAGCAAATCGTACTCGGTCGCGGTAAGTTTGACTTGGTCGTTTCCGATGAATACCTCGCGCCTGCAGAAATCCACACGGAGGTCGCCGGCTGAAAATACTTCGTTTCGCGGAATGCCAAACGCTCTCCGCAGGGCCGCGCGAAGGCGCGCGAGAAGTTCCCCCGTGGGAAACGGTTTCGTAATGTAGTCATCCGCTCCGGTATCAAGACACGCGATCTTCTCTTCTTCTTCCCGGCGCGCCGACAAGACAATAATGGGCGTCATGGTCACTTTTCGCAGCAGGCGAATTACTTGCTTACCGTCCATGTCGGGCAACCCGAGTTCAAGCAAGATCAGATCTGGCCGGGCGGCTTGAAACCTCTGCAGCGCCTGTCCACCGGTAGAGGCCGGATACAAGGTGTAACCTGCCGAACGCAGCGAGCCACGGAAATAATCTGTGACAGAGTGCTCATCTTCGATGAGTAGAATTCGAAGCTGCTCCTTTTCCGATCGCGGGGGTGCAGGACTGTTTTCAACCACAGGCCTGAAATACTGGGATGCCGTTGCCATGAGCTACCTTTATTCCTTAGCTTTCGAAGGTGTTAGATTGCAATTCGATGGCCGAACTCGCACGGAAGCCGAATCGATTCGTAGGCAGGCGTGTTTCGCGTAGGCCTTCATTCGCTATGTGTGACCAAGTTCGATCAAATGACCAAATAAGGTCAGCCGGTACCGGTCATGCCTTGTCGTACTTTTTGTCAACAACCGGCACCAAAAACGAACAACGCGGGGAAAGCAGCCAGACAGCGGCAAACGTTTAGGAAGTGTCCGCAATGGTGACGGTTGCTGCAATTCCCGCCTGCAAGCGAAGGCCCATCGTTCGATGTCGTCCGTCGAGCCAGGAGGATCGAGGGCCCCAGTCGCAATACGCTCATCAGGTTTCTGAACCGGCCTCTGTTTTGAGGGGATTTTGCTGCTTCTTGGCGGATGCTGGCATTGAATATGCTGCGCGCGGCCAGGAGAGGAGATAACGCGACACAACATAAAAGACCGTATGGGGCGATGTCTAATGGCCGAAGTCTAGCCGATTGGTGCAGTGAAACAGCTTTTTTGACGCCGCCTTGATGTCGGCTCTCTTAACGTTAAGCTATGACTCCGCTCTGCGAGTAGCGCATTGCCGAATCGTGAATCTTCAGAAAGAGGTAAGAATATGTCCAAAACCGCAGTTGGGTTGTTTCCGAATCCGGGCACCGCAAATGAGGTGGTTCGGGATCTCGTTGCCACTTCCTTTCGCCCCGACGATGTTCGTATTGTTCGGGAGCAGTTGGATATGGGAGTCGCTGATGCCATGAGCACGCCCCGCATCGACTTCGAAGTACGGGTGGAACGTGAGCTTAGGGATATGGGGGCAACCGTGAGCGAAGCCAACGCTTACGCGGCAGGATTGCGCCGCGGTGGTGCCCTGGTTTTCGCGACGGGCTCGAAGGAAGACGTGACGCGCGCGGGTGAGCTCATGAACCGTCACGGAGCGATGGAAATGGAAGAGCTGCGCGGCCGCGGACCGGACGCTGCCCTGGCGATCGACGACGACTCGCTGCAGGTGAACGCCGAAAGCTCGAACCAAGTGGGGAGAATCCGCGAGGGCGGTGGTGCCCGTGTATTTGTTTGGTAGGGCGCTGTACCCACGAGCTTGACGAAATGCTCGATCTACCTTTTAAGTTTCGCGCGAATCGCTTGGAGCTCTTTTTCGCGTTTCGCTGTGGTCTTCGGGTATTTCATCTTTAGCCCTTCAAGAAGATCGAGCACAATTTGCGAAACCACCAGGCGAGCGTTGTCCTTGTCGTCGGCGGGAACGATGTACCAGGGCGCGTGTCGTGTGCTGGTGGCATGCAGGCACTGCTCGTAAGCCTTCATATAGAGGCTCCAGTCCTTCCGCTCGTGAATGTCCGCGGCGCTGAATTTCCAATTCTTTGCAGGGTCATCGATGCGTTCCAGAAATCGACGCCTCTGCTCGTCCTTTGAAAGGTGCAAGAAGACCTTGACGACGCGCGTTCCATTGCGGTGAAGATGTCCTTCGAAGTCCGTAATAGAGCGGTACCTTTCCTCCCAGATGTTCTTCTCGTCGCGCAGGCCTTCGGGCAAGCCCTGGCCCAACAGCATTTCCGGGTGGACACGAACCACTAGCACTTCTTCGTAATAGGAGCGATTAAAGATTCCGATTTTTCCCCGCTCGGGTAATTTACGGGTTGTCCTCCACAAAAAGTCGTGCTCCAGTTCTTCGGCGCTGGGCTGCTTAAAGCCGGTTACCTGACAGCCTTGCGGATTCACGCCGGACATCACGTGCCGGATGGCACCGTCTTTGCCTGCAGCGTCCATTCCCTGAAAGACGATCAGAAGGGCATAGCGGCTGGACGCGTAATGAAGTTGCTGCAGCGCGCTCAGTTGCTCGACGTGATGCTTTAGCCGCTCCTGATATTGTTTTTGCGTCTTACAGAAGTTCGGCGCAATCGTCGGCCACTTGTCGAGGTTTATCCTCTTGCCTGGCACCGCTCGGTAGTCGTTGGAGTCGATTTTCATAGTCGTTTTTCCGTGAGTGCTTCAAATCCCGAAACCACGTCGAATAACTCTTCGTCGATAGAAGCTTGCCGGACGCGGTGAAAATCCCGGGTCAAGTCTTCGAGGATGCTCTTGATATTCTTCTCGGCGCGCTGCATCGCCGCCAGACGACTGGCGTTTTCACTATTCAGCGATTCCGCACAAGCTTGAAAGAGCAGCATGAATAGATACCCTCGAATGAAACCTGCCGTCGCCGCCGCCGCACGACCGAGTACTTCCGGCCTGCTCTTTCCCGGCCACTGCAATGCAGCCAGCTTTTGTTGCCACGCGTTGTCGAGCGGCAGCAGTTGCCGGAAAACTGGCGCGTAGGTCGCTCCCGACTTCGGTTGATTGTGGAAGACATAGATCTCTACGACCGTGCCGCTCACGCGAGCCGACTCGATTTCAACGAGGATCCGGCCCACCAGTTCCGTGATCGTGTGCACGGAAGTTGGGACACTGAATGGGGTCACAGAGGTTGCCCCTGTGTCCGAAAGCAGCGCGTCCACGCGTTCGCCCACCGCCCAGAAGTTCTGCAACTTCCCTGGAAGCTTTTTGAGAGTTTCCGTGGCGAAATCTACAACGACTTCGTTGAAGCGGCCCACCAGGCCCTGGTCGGAGCCGAAGACGACAGCTCCCACCAATCCGCCTTTCGCGTCCTTTATGGGACCGGCCTCGCGCAGGCACACTGACAAGCCGAGCTCGACTGCATGGTAGTAGTCGTTCAATGACGCGACGGCCTTCTCGTACTGCCCGATACTGGACGCCGCCAGCGCCTTCATCGCGCGCACCACACCCTCCAGATCGCCCGCGCCGTTGATGCGGTGCTGCAAACTCTGCATGCTTCCGCTCATGGTGTCCCTCTCACTTGGACGCCTTTGGCAAAAACGGAGCGAGCGTCCGCGTTGCAAGATCGACAACTACTTTTCGATCCGCGTCGCTCAGTTTATCCGCCGACGCGAATCGCTCCGCAACGTCTTTCGGGATATCCGCCGAGCCTGTCCGCAACGCCGCTTCGGCGTCTTTCACTTTCTCTAACGGGATCGGATCGAACAGTCCGTCCGTCAAGGCCAACAGCACGCAAATCTGTTCCACCATGGACCAGGGCTGCGATTCCGCCTGCTTCAGACACACGCGAATGCGTTGGCCGTGATCGATCGTCCTTTGGGTGGCCTCATCCAGTCTGGTGCCGAACTTGGCGAACGACTCCAACTCCTCGAATTGTGAATAGGCCAGCTTCAGATGTCCCGCAACGGCTCGATAGGCGGGGCGCTGCGCGGCTCCGCCCACTCTCGACACGGATTTGCCGACGTCAATCGCGGGCAGTACTCCTAATTCGAACAGTGTCGGCGATAGGTAGATCTGGCCGTCCGTGATCGAAATAAGATTTGTCGGAATGTAGGCGGAGATATCCTGCGCGGTGGTTTCGATAATCGGCAGCGCTGTCAATGAACCACCTCCGCGCTCCTTGCTCAGATGCGTCGCTCTCTCCAACATTCGGGAATGAATGTAGAAAATGTCGCCGGGGAATGCTTCCCTTCCCGGTGGACGGCGCAGGAGCAACGAAAGCTCACGGTAGGCGCGCGCGTGATGAGTGAGATCGTCGTAGACGATCAACACGTCACGGCCCTTTTCCATGAAGTACTCGGCGATGCTCGTCGCCGCGTAAGGCGTGATGTAAACCAAACCCGGCGCGAGATTTCCCTCCGCCACAACTACAACGGTGTAGTCCATCGCACCTTTTTCCCGAAGGTTTGCCACAACCTTTGCGACGGCCGATGCACGCTGTCCGATCGCACAATAGATGCAAATCACGTTCTGCCCGCGTTGGTTCAAGATCGTGTCGATGGCGATGGCGGTCTTACCCGTTTGCCGGTCTCCCACAATCAATTCGCGCTGCCCACGCGCGATCGGCACCAGCGCATCGATCGCCTTAAGGCCGGTCTGCAAGGGAACGTCAACGGGAGCGCGATCCATGATGGCGGGCGCGGGACGTTCAATCGGCAAACGTTTCTCCGTGGCGATGGACCCTTTGCCATCGAGCGGCTTGCCCAGAGGATCGACCACACGGCCCAGCAGGCCGTCCCCCACGGCAACGTCCATTACTCTTCCGGTACGCTCGACCTCATCCCCCGCGTGCAGATCCTGAAACTCGCCCAACAGAATCACGCCGACTTCATCCGGATCAATATTGAACGCGATTCCGAGAACATCGCCGGGGAACCGCACTAATTCCTCATACCCAACGCCCATCAAGCCGGATATTGTTGCGATGCCAACGGCGACATTCTTCACGATGCCCACTTCATGGGGAGCGAATTGCGGCGTAAAGTCCGCGAGCGCTTGGCGCACCTCGCTGAATGTGCGGTCCACCGCATCTTGCAGAGTATTCATTTGGCTGCCGCAGGTTTGGCTTGCGTAATCTTGACTTCGTCGAGCGACGTCTGGATCTTCCGGTCGAGCGCTGTCAAATATGACGCGATGCTCCAGCCAAGCTTCTGACCGTTGGCTGTCAATTCGATGCCGCAGATCTGATCCGGCGCCGCTTCAAAACGAATGCGAATTTCCGCCGAGAAAGTTTCGTTCAGTGCGTTCTGGATGGTGGCCCTTTGAGCCGCCGGCAAATCGAAGGCGCTTTGCACGACGGCCGGATCCTTCGAGCTTTTGAGAGCCGCACCCAGACTTTCCTTCGCTTTGCTGTCCATTTCGCGCAGGCGTCGCGTAAACACCGCGCCCACGCGTTCTTCCAGGCTGGCGGTTGCCAAGTCCGCAAGCGCCTTTCGCGCAATCGCGAAGATTTCTTCTGCGGCGGTTCGCGTGATCTCCTTGCCTATCCTGATTTGATCGTTCTTGAGGGCGGTTGCTTGGGCTGTGCGCAAGTCATCCGCCTCCTTGTGAGCGTCGTCGATCAAGTGATCGCGCTCGGCCTTGGCGTCTTCCGTCGCTTTCTTGAGCAGAGCCCCGCGCTGCTCTTCGAAAGTCTTGTTCTTCGTGTCGAAATCGGCGTGCTCTTTCCGGGCCTCTGCTTGCTTTGCGTCGGCGTCCGCAAGTTTATCCGCGATGCCTTTCTCGCGCGTAGCGATCGCGTTGAGAACCGGTTTGTAGAGAAAATGCTTCAAGAGCCAGACCAGGACCAGAAAATTGAGAGCCTGGGCGCCGACCGTGAACCAATCGATGAGCATCGCTCACTTTCCTCCGGCCTTCGCGATGGCGTTCGTCCAAAAAGGATTCGCAAAAATCAGGATCATGGAAACGACGAAGCAGTAAATGGCCAAGGACTCGATCATCGCCAGTCCCACGAACAGCGTACGCGTGATCGTCGATGATGCGTCGGGCTGCTGGGCGAGCGAACTCAACGCGGTAGCCACCGAGCGGCCCTCTCCCAGCGCCGTGGCGATGCTGCCGATCGCGATGGTGAGGCCCGCGGTCATGATAGAAAAGATTGCGATGAGAGTCTTGCTGTCCATGGTTCTTCCTTTTCATTCCTTTCCTTCGTTACTTTGAAACCGCCGCCGGCTTTGGTTTGCCGGCTCGTGTAGCGGCCGCGATATATACGGCTGCCAGAATGCTGAAGATGTAGGCCTGCACCATGCCAGTCAATAGGCCAAGCGACGTCATCAAAATGGGAAACAGAAACGGCGTGATCGTGAGCAGAATGCCGACGATCATCACGCCGCTCATCATGTTGCCGAACAGACGGACCGCCAGAGCCAGCGTGCGCGAGAGCTCCCCGATGATATTGAAAGGCAGCATGATGATGGTTGGCTTGGTATACGTCCTTAAATAGCCGCCCAATCCCTGCTCCTCTATGCCAAACAACGGAACCGCGACAAAGACGCACAAAGCCAGCGCCGCCGTGGTGGAGAGGGAACCTGTCGGCGGCTTAAAGCCGGGGATTACCGTGCAAAGGGCGGCGGTCGCCACGAATAGGAACAGTGTGCCCAGGAACGAAATGTACTTTTCGGGCTGCTTCAGACCCACTGCCTCGATCTGTTTGTCGATCGTCGTGACCACGATTTCCAGCAGTCCTTGCCAACGAGAGACGGTCCCTTCGGTGGCAAGCCCTCGCGTGATCAGCTTCGAGCCGGCCGCCATGGCGATCATCATCAACCACGTGGTGACGATAGTTCCGTTGAGCTTGACGAAGCCATGTTGCCAAAAAATCTGCTGGTCCGAGGTGAGATTCACAGTACGCCTTTTTCCAGCGGGGCATGGGTGCGGGTTCGCCAAACAATTACGGCACGGGCCAGCAGGAATCCAACGACGCAAGCCGCTAGTTGAGGCCACCCGCCGCTCGCAACAAAATACACCCCCCCCACCACGACCACCGTTCTCACCACAAAGCTGACGGAAAACCACAGCGCCGCCTGTTTGGACGGCAATCCTTTATGGATGGTCCACCAAAGACCACCGAAGAAAATCGTTCCGAGCAGCATTCCCGCGAAGAGCGCGGGGATAATTGCTTGCATCTCAGTCATCGTGCATTTCCTTGTCCTGCTGGGCGACCCAATACCAGGCGTTCGCGCAACCGATCAGGAGACCGGCCATCATCAGTGCGAGAGTCCAGGAGAAAACGGCCGGATGGTGCTCGTCCAGCCACAACCCCAGCAGCACGCCACCCAGCGTCGGTACTGCCACAGACCACCCGATCAGTCCGGACATGCCAAGCCCAAACCACACGCCTTGCGGTCCTTGGCGCTGGACCTTGAGCTTCCGTGCGGCGTCCGAAGCCACCTTGCGTGCGAACTGCGAGTCGTTGTCTTGATCGCCCGTATTCATCGTTGATGCTGAAGCTCCGCGAATCGGCCTGCAAAGGCGGCCTCCATTTTTGCGACCACATCCCGCACTTTTTGTTCTTCCCGATCCAACGTAAGAAAATTACGTTTCACTTCGTCGTGAAGCTGGTCCAAGTCTGTTCCGCCGATCGCGTGACGAACGGAAATCAGAACGTCCGCACCGGTTTTGACCAGTACGCCTTCATCCACCGCTACATACACAGAGGCCTGGGATGTTGTGTACGTTAGAATTCCCGGCGCGAGTGCCGCGACGCAGTCCAGCCTATGTTCCAGCAAGCCGAACGATCCATCGCTGGTCTCGGCTACGATGTCGGAAACGCCTTCCACATCCGCATAGATTTCGGTGGGGAGCAGGATCTTAAGATGCATGTGATGCCTCGGCCTTGGCTTCGTGCGGCGCAGGCTTCGTTGCTTCCGTCGACTTTGCCTTCGCGGCTGTAGGTGGCTTTTTCGCCTCTCCAATGGCCCCGATCATATAGAGGGCGCTCTCCGGATAGTCCTTGAATTCATCGCGCAGAATGCGCGCGCAACCGTCCAGGGAATCTTTCAGGCTCACCATCTGCCCTTTGATTCCACTGAACTTCTCCGTTGTAAAAAATGGCTGCGTGAGGAAGCGTTCCAGGCGCCGCGCGCGGCCCACGATCTTGCGATCTTCCGGCGAAAGCTGCTCCATTCCGAGCATCGCCACAATGTCTTTGAGATCCTCGTACTGCGCTAACGTCTTGCGGATTTCCTGTGCCAGCTCATAATGCGCTTCGCCGACAATGCCGGGCGTGGCCATCTTCGAACTCGATTGCAATAGGTCGATGGCCGGGTACAGCCCTTCGCTGGCGCGCTTCCGGGAAAGGACGATGGATGCGGAGAGATGCGAAAAGACGTGCACCGCCGCCGGATCCGTCAGATCGTCCGCGGGAACATACACGGCCTGGATGGAAGTGATCGCTCCGGCGTGGGTATTGGCGATACGTTCTTCGAGTCCCGACAGTTCCGTCGCCATCGTGGGTTGATAACCTAGCCGGGAAGGCATCTGTCCCATCAGCCCCGACACTTCCATGCCGGCCTGAATGAAACGGAAAATGTTATCGATCAGCAAAAGAACTTCTTTGTGCTCGTCGTCGCGGAAATATTCGGCCATGGTCAGTGCCGCGGCGCCCACTCGAAAGCGGTTGCCCGGCGGTTCGTTCATCTGCCCATAGAGCATCACCATGTCCTTCAGGACGCCGGCGTCTTTCATCCCACTATAGAGTTCTTCGCCCTCGCGGCACCGCTCGCCGATGCCGCAGAAGATGCTCACGCCCTTCTGACGCCCCAGCATGTTGTGAATCATCTCCGTCAGCAGCACCGTTTTGCCAACTCCGGCGCCCCCGAACATGCCGCCCTTGCCGCCACGCTCCAGCGGCACCAGCACATCGATCGCCTTGATCCCCGTTTCGAAGATTTCCGATTTTGTGGAGCGTTCAGACAGAGAAGGCGGAACGCGATGAATATCGCGCCATTGCACATCGGCGAGCTTAGGTCCTCCGTCGATCGCATGCCCGAACACATTAAACATGCGCGAGATAATTTCTTTGCCCACGGGTACCTGAAGAGGTTTGCCGGTATCCTCAACACTGGTGCCCCGTGCGAGCCCCTGCGTGGGCGTTAACGCAATCCCACGAACACTGCGCGCATCTAACTGTTCCAGGACTTCGATGATGATCTGCCGCTGGTCTCCCGCGAGGAGGACCCGGTACACCGGCGGCAAGAGTTGATCAAACCGAACGTCAACGACTCCGCCTCGCACCGAAACGATCGAACCCACATTCACCGGCATGGATCAACCTTGCGCCTCATATCAACCGACGGGTATTACGTTCGCTTCCGCTGACGCGGGTGCGCGCTTGTTGCCGCCGGAACCTGGCCATTTCCAGTTGCGGATTTCCGGCATGTCCTCACCGTGCTTATCGATATAATGCTTATGCTCGATCAGTTTGTCGCGCATGATCTGTTTAAGATATGATCCGCTGGATCCCAAATGGGGCAGCCGGTCAACCACGTCCTGGACCAGGTGAAAACGATCGAGATCATTCTGAACTCTCATATCGAACGCCGTGGTAATGGTGCCCTCTTCCTTGTAGCCTCGAACGTGCAGATTGCGATTCGTCCGGCGGTAGGTCAAGCGATGCACCAGCCACGGATATCCATGGAAGCCGAAAACAATGTGTTTGTCTTTGGTGAACAGCGAATCGTAGTCCGTTTCGCTGAGGCCATGCGGGTGCTCGCTGGCCGACTGCAGCTTCATCAGATCGACGACGTTGACGACTCGTATCTTCAAATCGGGTAGATGTTCGCGAAGAATGGAAACGGCAGCCAGTATTTCCAGCGTCGGCGTATCGCCGCAGCAGGCCATCACTACGTCGGGCTCCGCGGCGTCCTGGTCGTTGCTGGCCCATTGCCAGATGCCGATGCCCTCGGTGCAATGCACGACCGCTTCGTCCATCGTCAACCACTGCGGTAGCGCGTGCTTGCCGGCGACCACCACATTGACGTAGTTGCGACTGCGCAAGCAGTGATCGAAAACCGACAGCAGGCAGTTGGCATCGGGCGGCAGATAGACGCGGACAATATCGGCCTTCTTGTTGATGACGTGATCCAGGAAACCCGGATCCTGATGTGTGAAGCCGTTGTGATCCTGCTGCCAAACGTGGGACGCCAAAAGATAATTCAGCGACGAGATATCCCTGCGCCAAGGCAGTTCGCGACATACCTTCAGCCACTTGGCATGCTGGCTAAACATCGAATCGACAATGCGAATGAAAGCCTCATAACTGTTGAACAGGCCATGGCGCCCAGTCAGAAGATACCCCTCGAGCCAGCCCTCGCACTGGTGCTCGCTGAGCATCGAATCGAGGACTTGTCCGGAGGGCGCGAGGAACTCGTCATGATTCGCTTCCCGCGCGTCCCACTGCCGATTGGTGACTTCAAACACGGCGCCCAAGAGATTCGAAAGCGTCTCGTCGGGGCCAAAGATGCGAAAGTTCTTCTGGTCCCGATTGAGCTTCGCAACATCGCGCAAGAATGTTCCCAAGATGAGGGTATCCTGCGCATCCACGGCGCCCGGCGATGGCACGTTGACGGCATGCAGATGGAAGTCCGGCATGCGCAGATCGCGCAGCAAGAGTCCGCCATTCGCATGCGGATTGGAACCCATCCTTCGCTCGCCCTTCGGAGCCAGCTCGGCCAGTTCCCGAATAAGAGCGCCGGTTGAATCAAACAACTCCTCGGCTTTGTAGCTCTTCATCCAGTTTTCGAGGAGCTTTACGTGATCCGGATGTTCCGCGTCCACCAGTAGCGGGACTTGGTGAGCCCGAAACGTGCCCTCTATTTGCAGGCCATCGACGACTTTCGGTCCGGTCCAACCTTTCGGTGACTTGAGGACGATCATGGGCCAGCGCGGACGAACAAAGGTGCCAGTTCTTCGCGCATCCGATTGAATGCCGCGAATGTGCTCGATGACCTTGTCCAGCGTGGTGGCCATGAGTTCGTGCATCGTTTCCGGATCATCACCTTCGACAAAATACGGAGTCCAACCGCAACCTCGAAAGAACTGCTCCAGCTCTTCATGCTCAATGCGCGCCAGCAGCGTAGGATTGCTGATCTTGTATCCGTTGAGGTGCAAGATCGGCAGCACCGCTCCGTCGGTCATTGGATCGAGGAGCTTGTTGGATTGCCACGACGTCGCCAGAGGTCCCGTTTCCGATTCGCCATCGCCGACCACACAGGCCACGATCAAACCGGGATTGTCGAAGGCAGCTCCGAAGGCGTGACTGAGCGAGTATCCCAATTCGCCGCCCTCATGAATGGAACCGGGTGTGGTCGGCGCTACGTGACTCGAAATTCCACCGGGGAACGAGAACTGGGTGAAGAACCGTTTGAGTCCGGCCGCATCGCGCGTGATGTCCGGATAGACCTCACTCCACGTACCTTCCAAGTAGACGTTGCCGACAATCGCCGGGCCTCCGTGACCGGGACCGGCGACATAGAACATATCGAGATCGTATTTCTTGATTGCCCGGTTCAAATGCACATAGATGAAGTTTTGCCCAGGTGTCGTCCCCCAATGGCCGACGACAAGCGGCTTCACGTGAGCGAGGGTCAGAGGTTCTCTCAACAATGGATTGTCGTAAAGATAGATCTGCCCAACGGAAAGATAGTTGGCGGCACGCCAATAGGCGTTTATCGCGTGGAGCTGTTTCGAGGTGAGGGTACTTGTCGGCATAAGTTGCGATCCACCTGAGACACTGAGAAAAACACCCAACTCAGACACTTCGGGCTTGCTTCAAAGTTAGCGCCACAAAGGTCAAAATGCCGTCAAAAGCGGAGCTGCACGCATCCGGCATTACCGACTCCAACCGCCGAGGTGCCGCAAACGGCGAGCATGGCATAGCACCAACAACCGTATGAGCATGAACCACGAGGTCACGTACGGCGTCGATTTTTGCGCGGGCGGTAAAGGCCGGCGGAACAGCAAAGCATTGTCACCACCTCAACTCCCGTCCGAGGTTCCAACAGCGAGTTCCTCGATTTCCCGGATAGCGCGACTCATGGCACTGGCGATCCGGTTTGACGGGCTGTTACGGACGGCGGAGTTTCGGGATTATGCCGAGCTGGCCGGACTCGGGCGAGTGACGCGAGCCCGCATGACGCAGATTATTGAAGCTGCTCGATCTTGCCCCTGATATCCAGGAGCGTATCCTTTTCCTTTTGAACCGGAAGGGTCTCACCGAGAGAACCCTGCGGCCCGTTGTCAGCCGATCGATTGGAGCGAGCAGCGGCGCATGTTCCAGAAGATCATGGACCATTTCGACAAAGCTGGGACTCCACGTGAGAGTGCAGCTACCGCATCGCGAAAATAGTACCATCTGGCAGCCCTCTCCGTCCGCTAGGCATCTACCGGCAAGCGCAAGCCACCTCTAATTCCGTTCGGTGACGACGTTCGCTAAGCTGAGGAGCTTTGAGCTGATCTTTAGACCGGCACGGTCCGCTGCATGCCTGTTGATTTCGAAACGGACCTTGCCTCCTTCGACCGTGAAGTTAACCATCCCGCCCCTTACGGCGAAACCTTCGGATTCGCCAACCGTCAATGCCACCGATCCCTTCAAACTCCTCACAATCCTGGCAGCTTGGTCTTTTTCCGTGACAGGGATAAAAACAATGTGGCACATGTTCAACGTGTCAGTTGGCTTCGGCACCGCAAATTCGACGGGATGGCCCCCCACCGGCCGGGTTCGTAATTCATTTTCGACATTCAGGCTGAACGGGTTGTGTCCAACGATGCATATCGCCAAGGGCGCATCTGGAGAACGAAATGCGTCCGCGGGCCACTCGACAAACTTGGCAAAGTTATACAGAAAAGCCAATTTGAGGAGGTATTCGGCGCTTTCCGCATTCAGCGGAAAAACTTCGGGCGAAGCGTTGAAGAAGAACCAGCAGAGGATAATCACGGAAACTCGCCGAATCCTGCGCGATTCGATTCCGGCCCTGCAACGCGGAACCGAACTCGCGGTCATCTCACGACGCTTCTGCAACTGGACGCTTGTCATTGGAATCTGTATCCGACTTTGATTCGAAAAGTACGGCCATCCTGAACAATCGTGTTTTCCGCCAGGCCGTCGCCGACAGGGTCGGCATATCTCTGGTTGATCCCGTTATAGAGACTTGCAGACACCTCCAATCCTTTCAAGACATTCCGAGTGAACAGAGTAAAGTTCGGGACAATGTAGGCCCCCGTATACTCGCCCGCCAGAGTTGCTCTCTTACTGACGAACTGAAGATCCACGCCCGCGAAGACCTTTTGTTTGATGATCGGCACGCTCAGGCTCGCCTGAACCAGGTGTTTGGGGGAATTCGTCTCGGCCATCCGAGTGCTTGGGCTCTCTGCGTCCTGAAATGAGTAACTGACCGTGCCGTCCAGCCCGCCCGGCAAAGTCTTCGATAAGGCAAATTCGAAACCCCGAAGGTTCAGCGAGCCGGCATTCGCAAAAAACGCGTTCCCACTTACCGGGTCGACCTGCTCGCTGATCAGATTACGGATGGGGTAATAAAAGGCCGAGGCCGTCGTTCGGAAATGGTCGGCAAAGTATTGCTCCCATACCAACTCCATGGTTTTGACGGTTTCGGGTCGCAGCGCTGGGTTGGCCTCGTTTCCGGGCGCATTATAGAAAAGCTCAAACAGATTCGGAGCGCGAAAGGCCTGACCAAACAGCGCCTTGAAGTGTGTTTTCTCCGTAGGGCTATAGATCAGGGCGGCGCGCGGATTCGTCGTACCTCCAAACAGCGAATAACGGTCATAACGAATGCCAAGATTCAGTATGAGGTTACTACGAAGGTGAATTTCATCCTGAGCATAGGCGGAAAAGACAGTCGACTGTCTGCCGTCGCGAAAATACTGAACGAAGGGCTGAACGTCGTAATTACCCTGGTCTTGCTGAAAGTTGTCGACGGTATGCGTCCGACGAACCCAGGTTAGTTTCGGGACGCCGTCCAGCGAGCAGGGGTGAGGGGAATGACTTCGGATAGTTTCCGCCGGGCGATGCCGGGCAGAACGGCGAGCAGATAGTCCTTTA
>Ga0182030_10002817_pt1 | contig 37039 bp, 35 predicted proteins | sample 812S3MmetaG_FD_121299 | JGI IMG/M metagenome (GOLD analysis project Ga0182030, IMG submission 121299) | Permafrost microbial communities from Stordalen Mire, Sweden - 812S3M metaG (Illumina Assembly) | ecosystem: Environmental > Terrestrial > Soil > Wetlands > Permafrost | place: Sweden...
CCTGAGCCAATACTTCTGGCTTAACTGGGATTAATCCTTTATCCAAAAGATACCCATTCGGCCCTGACGCTTGATTACTCAGCAGCTCATGCAGTAGCGCCTTAAGGCCCGGATACCTTTTCATCTGGGCCTTTTTTATGTATATATACAGCGGACGCGTAAGGGGATAAGTTCCCTTAGAAATTGTTTCTACGGTGGGCATTATGCCATCAATGGACATAGGCTGTATCTTACTAGGGTTCTGGACGAAGAAGCCATAGCTGACAAACCCCAATGCTTCGGGCTTGAGTTCTAGTTTCTGGATGATCACGCTTTCGTTTTCAGCGACCTCAATGAATGCGCCGTCTTCCCGGATTGTGCCTGTGCACTTGGTCTGGTCATGGGCCCAACGCAAGCATCCATCATGGATTACCTTTTTATCAAACAGCTCGCGGCTTGCAAGGGTAGACGTGGGGCCAAGGACCACAATATCCGTATTCGGCAGCGCAGAATTTACCTCATCCCATGTCTTGTAAGGATTCTTAACCCACCCAGCCGGTGTATCAACATATTCAGACAGAGCTTTAGAAAGATCCACCCGGGTCAGCGGAAACGTATCCTGAGAGGGGTGGGCACCAATGACGATGCCATCGTAACCAATCTGAATTTCTAAGAGATCGCCCACCCCATTTGCCTGACATAGACGTTTTTCCTCTGGCGTCATGGGGCGGGATGTGTTGACCGCATCGGGATAATTTTTGCCTTTACCGCCGCAGAAGATCTTTACGCCCCCGCCTGTGCCGGTTGCCTCAACGATGGGCGTGCGAAAATCTGTGGTTTTACCCATGCGCTCCGCTACCATAGTAATAAACCCATAAACCGCCGTGGATCCCACAATGCGGATGGGTCTATCTGCCTGAGCAGATGAAATAGTGCTTAAAAATATCAAAACAGCACTTGCCTTACGCCAAAAGTTATGCATGATCTTAATCACCTATTTCCAGCAAAATTATTGTTCTAAAGGTACTGCGATGAAAGCACACACAAGTGAGACTGTCGAGGAAAAAACAACTGAAGCGGCGGTGATTCATACGCCGATGATGCAACAATATCATCAGATCAAGAAGGACTATCCTGATTGTCTGCTGTTTTATCGCATGGGCGATTTTTATGAGTTGTTTTTTGACGACGCGGTCCAGGCCAGCAAGGCCTTGGGTATTACCCTTACCAAGCGAGGCAAGAACGATGGCCAAGATATCCCCATGTGCGGTGTGCCTGTGCATTCAGGGGATAGCTACCTTGCCCGTTTGATCAAGCACGGCTTTCGTGTGGCTATCTGTGAGCAACTGGAAGATCCCCAGGAGGCTAAGCTTCGAGGGTCAAAGTCCGTGGTCAAGCGGGACGTGGTCCGTCTTGTCACCGCAGGAACGCTCACGGAAGATTCCCTGCTGGATGCGGAATCCAATAACTATCTGGTGGTGATCTGCGATGACCGCTCCCACAAAAAGGTGCAGAGCCTGATGCTATCCCTGGCGGCGGTTGACATGTCCACGGGTGACTTCTTTGTAGAAAGCGTGAACCCCCGGGGACTGGCCGCTGCCCTCATGCGTCTACGCCCGAGCGAGATTGTGCTTTCAGAAAATCTGCTGCAAACGCCCGTGTTATTCGAAACCTTCGATCAGTGGAAACTCATCATGCGGCCCTTACCCAATAGCCGCTTTGATGAAAAGAACGCTGTTCACCGCCTGCAAGAGATCTTCCAAGTAAAGGCTCTGGAAGGCTTTGGAAATTTTAGCTCGGGGGACTTGACGGCAGCGGCTGCCTTAATCGATTATGTGCAGCTGACCCAAAAGGGCGGTATGCCCAGGTTGAATCCTCCCCATAAACTGACTTCCGAGCAGATTCTTGAGATTGATGCAGCGACCCAACGGAATCTTGAGCTCATGCTGACCCTAGGGGGAGAGCGGCGAGGCAGCCTTCTGGCGGCCATTAACCGGACTGTCACAAACAGTGGCTCGCGGCTGTTGGCCCGTCGGCTGTCAATGCCTTATGCTCAATCCCACATTATTAACCAGCGGCTGGATACGGTTGAGTTCTTCTGGAAGGACCAAGAACTTCGCAGCGAGCTTCGCTCTCAGCTTAAGTCTTGCCCTGACCTGGAGCGATCCCTGTCTCGGTTGTGTTTGGGTCGCGGAGGTCCCCGAGATCTGGCCGCCATCCGCGACGGCCTTGCTCAAACCATTGCCATCCGCCGGTCGTTGAGTACATATACGGAACAAAAGACGCCCAATGATCTCCAGAAACACATGGTGGATCTTGGTTTTCACAGTGACTTGGTGGAACGCCTGCAACGAGCCTTGGCTGACGAGTTACCCGTCCACGCCCGAGAAGGTGGTTTCATCGCGACCGGCTATTTGGCAGAGCTGGACGAGAAGAAGAACCTACGGGATCAGGGGCGCAATCACATAGCCGCCCTGCAGTCCAAATATGCGGCCAGCACGGGTCTTGCGTCTCTCAAGATCAAACACAATAACGTTATCGGTTATTTCATCGAGGTAACAGCCCTGCAATCGGAAAAGCTGGGTCCTGACTTTATTCACCGACAGACTCTGGCATCCAATATGCGCTATACCACTAGCGAGCTGTCGGTTTTGGAGCGACAGCTGGCCTCGGCCGCAGAGCAAGTCTTGAGTCTGGAGTTGCAACTGTTTAACGACCTGGTCAAGGAAATCACCATGCGCGCCGATGGGATCGCCAAGACCGCCAAGACTCTGGCAGCTCTAGATGTGGCCTCCAGCCTTGCGGAGCTTGCTGCTTGCGAGCACTACTGTCGCCCCACAGTCGATGATAGTCTCACCTTTAAAATCACAGCTGGGCGGCATCCAGTTGTGGAGAGTATGCTCAAGCGAAACCATTCTCAAAGCTTCGTCGCCAATGATTGCCAGTTGGAAGAAGGACAAAGACTCTGGCTGATCACCGGGCCAAACATGGCTGGTAAAAGTACGTTCTTGAGGCAAAATGCCCTGATCGCTATCCTGGCGCAAATAGGATCATTTGTGCCAGCCGAGGCCGCCCATATTGGCGTGCTAGATCGCTTGTTCAGCCGCGTAGGAGCCGCAGACGATTTGGCCCGGGGGCGCTCGACCTTTATGGTTGAGATGATCGAGACCGCCGCGATCCTGAATCAGGCGACCGAGCGATCCTTGGTGATCCTAGATGAAGTGGGGCGTGGCACATCGACCTTTGATGGCGTCTCCATCGCCTGGGCGACCGTGGAGCATTTACACAACCAAAACCGCTGCCGATCGCTGTTTGCCACCCATTACCACGAGTTAACCGATCTGGAAGTCCAACTCAGAAACGTCAAATGCTATACCATGAAAATCAAGGAATGGCAGGGGGATGTGGTGTTCCTCCACAACGTGATTCCAGGCTCTGCGGACAGGTCCTATGGCCTCTATGTGGCAAAGCTGGCAGGTATTCCTAAAGCGGTATTGACGCGCGCCCAGGAAGTGCTTTCGTCCTTGGAAGCCAGTGCTAAGGGGCGGAAGGTGCCCCGGGAAATGCCTCTATTTACGGCGATTCAAGAGGAACGTAACCCAGAAGTCTGATAGCGGGTATACGTGAATGAATAAATTTGGTAAAATGTAAGTAACTTAACCATATGAGGCGTGTTTGTGGCTGGATCTAAAAAGAAGCAAGATTTTTTGACGGGGAAGTTCCTGGTAGCGATGCCAGGTATGCATGACCCTCGATTTGAGGATACCCTCGTATTTGTCTGCGGTCATGACGCGACCGGTGCTATGGGGTTGGTGGTAAATAAGCTTATCGATTCTATTTCCTTTCGAGGGCTCATGGAGCAGCTGGACATAGAAGTAGAAGGGGGCCTTCCCAGCGTAGCCGTACATTTTGGTGGACCCATTGAAATGGGGCGCGGTTTTGTACTTCACAGCAGCGACTATGTTCACGATTCTTCCGTCAAGATCAGCGATGACGTTATCCTCACGGCAACCATTGATATCCTTCGAGACATCGCCCATGATCGGGGACCAGAACTATTCTTGCTAGCCCTGGGCTATACGGGCTGGAGTCCGGGTCAATTGGAAATCGAGCTCAAGAACAATGGCTGGCTGGAGATTGCCGGCGATTTGGAAATCCTGTTCAAGGTACCCCTCGACCTGAAACGCTCAAAGGCATTAATCAAGCTCGGGATCGACCCGTCCATGCTGTCATCTACGTCTGGTCATGCGTAAAATCCAAACTCATTAATGCTGCCCCAAATAGCTGTAGCGGACAACCGCGCCGACCCCACGCAGTCGTCATCCTTGAGCGCGCCTCCGCGTAGCGGAGGTAGCGAAGGATCCAGCGAATATGTGTTGCGAAGCAACGCTCTATGGAAACAGTTCGGCAGGCGTGGAGAATTTTCATTATTTAACTAGTGCAATCAAGCTCAACAGCAGAAAGTTGTAGAGTTCGCTGCGCTCACACATGTTTGACTGGATCCTTCACTCCCTCCCGCTACGCGGTCGTCCGTTCAGAATGACGGCTGCGGGGGTGATGAGGTTGCTCAGTTTGGATGACTGCCAAAATGAGTAGTCCTTCCGCGATCACTTATACGGATTGTTCTCAAAAGGCTGCGTCCGGCTCAAGTCTGGGCCGGGTTCAACCCTGAGCACTTCGGACTCGCCGGGTAGATAGTCTGGATATTCTTGCTTGTACATTTCATCCTGCTCAGGCTCCAGCCCGATGAGGGCTTCATCGACTTCAGCATCATCCTTATGGAGTGCACAAGTGCAGTCTTTTCTGACGTACATATTTTTTGTGTTGTGATGCTTACACGTGCAGTTCTCACCCTGATTCTCACTCGATGACCTCTCAGCCCATGCTGTGTCACCTGCAAGAAACAGGATCGATCCTAGGCCTGCTATCATGATTGAATTGCGGATTTTTGTTAACATTTTTTATGGGTCCCCTCCTGTTATGTCTTTGCTCAGACGATTGCTTTTCTAGACAATAAGTGATTTTAATGCTCTCCACAAGAGCAAGGATTGGTCTCGGTTAAGAAAATTCCGGGATACCTTTAGATCTCTTCAGCTGGCTGTACGCCATTATAAAGACAAGATGCAACCGAATCCTTCATATCCGGCAGCAGTCTCAGCATACGATTCGTTGCATGTAAGAGCATCTGCCTCTTCGGGCTCGCGACTACTTTCTTGAAAAAGCTGTCAAATCCCCAATAACTAATAGCCAGCCCACTTACGGCGATGGTGGTGAGACCCAAGGCTACAAGAGGACCCTGACCCCCTGTTAGGCCAATGTATTCTTGTGGAATGATAGAAAGTAAACTCAAGGTTAAATAGGTCGCCGGCAATACCCCATATCGGCCAATGTTCAAGGCTGCTTGGGCGACATCTTCCTTGGTTGTGCAACATTTCAGTTTCTTTTTCTTTTTGTATACATCAACGCAATACGTTGCAACATCCGTAGATGTTTGCCCGATCAATCTAAAAGCAAATTGTGTCCCAAACCCACTGGACACTGCTACAGACAACGTGCCACAGACTCCTAAGTATCCTGCAAAATAGGTAAGTGCGGTCGATTCCTGAGCACCTGCCGATGTTAACACTGCCTTTACCAGGTCAAAGGTGAAGCCATAATTGGGATAACAAGATATAATCCCAATGATGCCTCCGACGCCCCCGATTAACTCATGATAAACAACAGCACCTGTGCCATATTTTTCTCCCACGGGGACGGACCGAAGCAAGATGCGAGCCTGGGTGAGGCCATCTTGTGCAGACAGAATCTGAATAGCAAGATCATCAATTTTACTCTTGGGGGCCGTCAGAATATATTGTTGAGCCATCTCGATGGCCTCTCTGAGTGCATCCTTTACACCAGGCGCATTCCACTCAGCACGCTTTAGAGCATACGTGCCGCTTTTCACTTTGTGGGGCGCGTCCTTGATAATCCTGTTCCAGAAAAAATAATCGGATATGGTCGCAACGGCAAGCAAGGTAATATCCAGCGGATAGATCCATCCGCCCAAGGCTGACTTAAACCGTGAATGATTGTAAAGGGTAAAGGCGAAGGCGGATCCTGCAGACAACTGCCCCGGTCCCGCTATTTTACCCGTATAGCGAAGAGCTAGAGCCACGCGACTTACATTACAGAGAAGAGGCTTCTCATAAGCTGTCGCGGGTCGTATTTGTTCCAATGCCTCACCAGCAGACGAGCTAAACACGACTACATTGGAGACCAGCGAACTGATTCCCAGCATCTCAGGCGATAGGCCCGTTAGTCTATTGTCTTTGCGCAGCTCCTCAGAAAGATCCGCACCAAAGCTATACATAGCCGGCCCCACCGCTAGAGCCGAGCCGGCGCCCGTCCAATAGAGAGCAGATTCCGCAGGATCTCGACAGCAGATTCGTTTCACGAAACATTCGCGGCTGAGCCATTCCTCAAGAGGTTGTGATCCTTCCGCCGGAAGTACTAGCTGTTTCCTTTCTTGTATGTTCCCGAGTTCTTCCTGATCTGACCCATGGCATGGATACCATGTTGTAAACAGGGAGACAATACCAAGGGCAACGTACAATTTTGCCTTTTGGCCAATCAGGCAATCTTTCAACCAATTAAAAAACACGTGCGGATCCTCTTTATTTCTGCGTGAAAATTGGCTAAGGTTACATAAAATTCAACAAGAAGAAAAGAAAAATAGTCCATGAGCTATCCCAGACCCCTTTCTCCCCACTTACAAATCTATAAACCCCAGCTGACATCTGTGCTGTCCATCAGCCACAGGGCTACTGGTATCGCATTGGCCATAGGCACCATTCCCTTGGTGTACTGGTTTTGGGCCATTGCCCATGGGCCTGCTTCCTACGAGCTGGCCTTTGAGTTCTACGGCAGTTGGTTCGGTCTGCTTTGTCTGGCTGGCTGGAGTTTCTGTTTTTTCTTCCATCTGGCCAACGGTATACGCCATTTGTTCTGGGATGCAGGCTACGGCTTTGAGCTGTCCCAGGTTTACTTTAGCGGCTGGCTGGTCGTGGCTGTTAGCATAGCGCTCACGGGGATCAGTTGGATAGTGGGTCTATCTTGTAAGGGAGGTTGCATCTATGCCATCTAATATCAAAAAAGCCAACGGTTCGGCTACCGGTGCTCACCACTGGTGGGTGCAAAGGCTGTCGGCACTGATTCTTATTCCATTAAGTATTTGGTTCGTTGCCGCATTAGTGCGTATGCCGCTCAGCAACTACGATGAGCTCTTGTACTGGTTCAGCCGGACATTTAACGCTGCGGGTTTGCTGATCATGGTGATCGCTGTTCTTTATCATGCCGCCCTGGGTATGCAGGTGGTCTATGAAGACTATATTAAAAGCGAAGGTGTAAAGCTGGCGAGCATTTTCGCGACGAACTTCCTCGCTATTTTCTTAGGCGTAATTGCCGTTTTATCCATTTCTAAAATATACTTTTTGATAGGTTAGGGAACCAACATGAGTAAGCCTTATAAGATCATTGATCACGAGTATGACGTTGTTGTCGTCGGTGCAGGCGGCGCTGGCCTCAGGGCAGCCTTGGGTATGAGTGCCGCTGGGCTATCCACCGCCTGCGTGACCAAAGTATTTCCCACCCGCTCACACACTGTGGCCGCTCAAGGCGGCGTGGGTGCGGCTCTTGGCAACATGGGTGACGGGGACAATTGGACCTATCATTTTTATGACACCATCAAAGGTTCCGACTGGCTAGGTGACCAGGATGCCATCGAGTACATGTGTCGCAACGCTATTCCTGCGGTGATTGAGCTAGAACACTATGGCGTTCCGTTTTCGCGCACAGATGAAGGCAAAATCTATCAGCGCCCTTTTGGTGGTCACACCATCAACCATGGTGAGTCCATGGCCAAGCGCGCTTGCGCTGCCGCGGATAGGACAGGTCATGCGATATTGCACACCCTCTATCAACAAAGTCTCAAACATAAAGCCAAGTTTTTCATCGAGTATCTTGCACTTGATCTCATCATGGACGGCGACCGCTGTCGTGGTGTTATGGCCTGGAGCTTGGAAGACGGCACCATGCACCGTTTTTCGGCCCAGATGGTGGTGTTGGCAACGGGCGGCTATGGAAGGACGTTCTTCTCCTGTACCTCTGCTCACACCTGCACAGGCGACGGTAACGGCATGGTCCTACGGGCAGGCCTACCCCTACAAGATATGGAGTTCATCCAGTTCCATCCCACGGGGATCTATGGTGCGGGTTGTTTGATCACTGAAGGCTCGCGAGGGGAGGGAGGTTATCTCACCAACTCCGAAGGTGAGCGTTTCATGGAACGTTACGCTCCATCGGCCAAAGACTTGGCATCCCGAGACGTGGTAAGTCGCGCCATGACCATTGAGATCCGTGAGGGCCGCGGAGTAGGTGAGCACAAAGACCACATCTTGTTGCATCTGGAACATATCGATCCCAAGATTCTCAATGAGCGTCTGCCCGGTATTTCTGAAACAGCCAAGATTTTCGCAAACGTCGATGTGACCAAAGAACCTATTCCGGTTCTACCTACGGTGCATTACAACATGGGCGGCATACCGACTAACTACCATGCGGAAGTCATTAATCCCACCAAGAATGATCCCAATCGTGTGGTCCCAGGACTGATGGCCATTGGCGAGGCAGCCTGTGTATCCGTTCATGGCGCCAATCGCCTGGGTACGAATTCCCTGCTCGACCTGGTGGTATTCGGCCGTTCGGCCGCTTTGCGGGCCAAGGAAATTCTTAAACCCAACGCGCCTCATAAAGCCTTCGCCCCTGATGCGGGTGCAGAAAGTCTGCAACGTCTCGATGATCTGCTTCACAACAAGGGCAGCATCATGACCAGCAAAATCCGCGACGAGATGCAACGTACCATGCAGCACAACTGTGCGGTTTTCCGTAACAAAGAGATTCTCAGTGAGGGTCTGGACAAGATGCGCAAAGTCATTGCCAAGCGCAAAGATATCGTCGTTAACGATAAGTCCCTCATCTGGAACTCGGATCTTGTGGAGGCTCTGGAGCTCGACAATCTTTTGACCCAAGCACTGGTGACCTTGGAATCAGGTCTCAACCGCACGGAAAGCCGAGGAGCCCACGCCCGGGAGGACTACCCGGAGCGCGATGATAAAAATTGGCTTAAGCACTCCGTGACCTGGTTGGGCAAAGATAATAAAGTCACCATTGGCTATCGCCCGGTTACCATGACCACCATGACCGATGACGTCCAACCCATTCCGCCTCAAAAGCGGGTATATTAGCCCGAGAAGGATACAGATATGGTTGAATTCACACTACCCAAGAATTCAAAAGTCGAGACAGGCAAAACGTACAAGCTCTCGGCCGATGCAAAAAACGTGAGGGACTTTAAGATCTACCGCTGGGATCCGGAAACGCCCGATAACCCACGGATGGATACCTACCAGATTGATCTAGATCACTGTGGGCCCATGGTTTTGGATGCCCTGATTAAGATCAAGAACGAGGTCGACTCGACCTTGACCTTCCGCCGCTCCTGCCGTGAGGGTATCTGCGGCAGCTGTGCCATGAACCTGAATGGCACCAATACCCTTGCATGTACGCGAGCTATCGAGGACCTAGACGGGAAGGATGTGGTGATCTATCCTTTGCCTCACATGCCGGTAGTAAAGGATCTGGTTCCTGACCTGTCAGAGGCCTATACTCAGCTAGAATCCGTGCAGCCATGGCTCAAGAACGACTCAGCCGTTGAACCGGACAAAGAACGTCTCCAAAGCCCAGAAGAGCGCGCCAAGTTGGATGGTCTATGGGAGTGCATCTTGTGCTTCTGCTGTACGACCAGCTGCCCCAGCTATTGGTGGAGCGGCGACAAGTACTTAGGCCCTGCCACATTGCTACAAGCCAGTCGCTGGATTAACGACAGCCGCGACGAGGCAACTGCTGACCGTTTAGACTCCCTGGAAGATCCCTATAAGCTCTATCGGTGCCATACAATTATGAACTGCACGAAGACGTGCCCTAAGGATCTTAATCCGGCGAAGGCTATCGGTGACACGAAAAAAAGGATCGCTGAGCGGAAACTTTGAGTGCTGGGGGCGGTACTCACCCCCCAGCCCGTCATTGCCGCGGAGCTGCGCTCATCGCAATGACGGGCTGGGGGTTTTTGCTCTCTCCTTACTCGGTCTCTTTAAGAAAAGCCAAAGGCAGTTGATGTCTGTTCCTGCCTAGTTTTTTATTTTGCGCCACCTTCCAAACATTCACATTACGTACAAATTCATCTCGAGTAACGAGCTTTCCATACAAAATAGCAGTTCCCTGAGGGCAAAGAAGATTACACAGATAATTCTCAATCTCAACGTAAGCTTGGTCAGGAACTTTGCTTTCATTCCACCGACTACAAACAGCAGGAAGCCAGAAAATAGGCACCTCAAAAGAATCGGGACTTAACTTTAGAATTTGACAATGATTCTCAAGTTCACGCCTGTCTAGGGCCAGCATTTTTTCAATACATACCTTTACAAGCTCTAAACTACCCGATTTTACAACGCCGGCTAAGAGAGCTTGACGATTCACTGGGGTGAGGAGCTCAAAATTCAATAGGGTTCGTACAAGAAATAACATATGCGCTTCAACTTTCGGGTCACCAGCTTGAGGAGTAACAAGATAGCCAGAATAGACACAGATGCAATCGTTCAATGAAGATTCCACCCCATTTTGCAGACTCTGATCACTTAACGTTAGTTCTATATTGCGCTCTAATTCTGCAACTGTGTACTTTTTCATTCCTTCCGATGTATAAGTTGTAATTTCAGTAGTGAATCGGTCTGTTGTGAACTGAGCTGGAACTTGAGAGGGCTGGGTGTAAAGAGCAACGCGATCCGACGTAGCCGGCTCAACAGCTTTAGAAGCGTCTGCAGGGGTAAAGGCTGCTGAAAAGACTATTGTTGATAACAATAGAAAACGAACGAGAGTATAACGTTTAACAGACATAACTGGATAACTCCTTCTAAATTAATAATTCCTATTCCGTATACTTAAGAAATACAATTTCGGTTGTCAAGTTATTATTACAACTTAGGCAATAAAATAGTATATATCTAAAACCATTTCAAAACATTCCATTTGGCGGTTTGGAATCATCTCTCCCCTTGTGGGAGAGGTCGGCCGAAGGCCGGGTGAGGGGTATGGATATTGCTTGTTGGTACCCCTCACCCCTACGCGACGCTCCGGACCTCTCCCACAAGGGCAGAGGTGAAATGGGGTTTTGAAATGGTCTCAATAACCAGAATATCCCAACACCGTCATTGCAATGACATGCTGGGGAAGGCGGATTCCAGATTCTGCCTACCGTATGTCTAGGCGTTTCTCAAATATCCCGGGGCGCCGGGCAGAGCCCCACCAATCCCTAAATCTTCTGCGAACCCACATGAATGATCAACAGGAACAAGCCGCCAATGATAGTAAGGTTGGCCGTAAACTGATTCAATAATTGATCCTTTTCTTTATCTTCCGCGTTCCAGAAATCCGCAAAATAGAAAGTAGCCACACCCATGAATATCATCAGATAAAGCGCTGAGAGTATCACCATCGCGTTAAACACAATGGCCACACTGGCAAGTAGCATCCCTAACATCGAGAGCGGAAATAAAACATCGCTATAGGGGATATTCTTGGCTTCCATGAGCTCTTTCATGGATTGTGATTTAAAGAAATTCGTCGTAGATGCGTATAAGAACATTGCCATCAGAAGTAGTCGTGCTATGAATTCCATCTTGAGTCTCCCATTGTTGTGAGTAAATATATCATCCCTTTTTTTGGAATACAATCGCATCGGCTATAGGCCGAACCGTCAGTTGTCCCATGCTTTCATCCACGTCACCAAACGATGCGTTGACGACCTTACCATTCATCCAAAGGCTCGATGAGCCGCCGCCGTCGAAGTTAATGGCGGACTCACATCCCAGATCAAGCAACAGCTGCGCTAACTCGGGAAGGGTCAAGCCGCTGGCGGCACCCTTTGTGGTAAACTCGTGTTTGACGATGTCTTTCAGCTCTTTCATGCTCAAATCTGCCGGTGATTTGCGATATTTGGCTAACAGCTTCAATTTGTTGTTGGTAATGATATCCTTCACTTCCCCCAGGGTAATCTCGGTCAGGGGCTTCATGTAGTGATGTTCAACTACCACAATGACGACATCCCCATTCTTTTTAAGCCCCAGTGCGGTCCGTGCATGGGGCGTCGTATAAAAGCTAGCTTTGCTATTTAAAACTTCACCAACGATTTTTCCATCTTCAATGAGTATAGGAATCCCCGTCACCACTGAGTAATCGGGCATGCTGAGGGGCAAGAGTTTCTCCATATTCAGCTTATAGCCTGCGGGAATCTTTTTTACATCCAGTGGATGAGATTTTGGTAAAGAAATCACATAACCATTTTTGGGAATAGCCGAGGCACCATGATCCAGTATCTCTACCAAATTATGATGTTCATCAAAGACAACTTCCTTCCGACCGGCCCTGGGCGTCAATGTATTCCGTCCCCAAAGGGAAGTATACAAAACGCAGTCATTCTTCTCAGGAAACTTGTTCACCTTATGGATAGAAAGGGACTTGCCGCCGATCTCAATCACCAGGGGATGATGCACGGCCCTGATAGTCAGTTCCGCGTCTTTCTTTACCAAGCACCCATTTTTGTGGCCGTTGAATCCAAAGATCTTACCGTCAATAATGAGCGTACCCGAAGGCATACCATCGTGGTTGTTGCCGATCTCAAAGAACCCTGCATTAATAGCAATGTCCGCTGAGGTCCTCAAGGCCATGGATTCGATGGTTTCTCGTCCAAATACTTGGTCATGAGCTTTGACCAGTTGCAGGTCATAGTCCTTGGCAGACAGATTCAGTATGTGCAAAACATGCCCATCTGCTTTGCGTTGTTCGTAGTCTTTACCCACAGCGATAGTTCCTGAAAAAAACATGGCAATACCTATGGCTGCTATTTTACGAATAAGACTCACGTTGATCATCCCGAAGAAAACTAATTATTATTCGGTAACTCCTTCTTCAAATTGTTCAGATGCTTCACCCGGAGATTGATATAATCCGTCATCGTCCCATAGTAGTGGTACGGATAGTCCTTGATGAATGCTGCATTTGATAGCTTCGCATTTTTCTTCACTAACTTGGTGAACTGTTGCTGACTCGTCATCAGCTTGTCCAATTGGGCTTTGTTCATCTCCGTTGGGTTTTCTTTGACGCGTTCTTCGTAAGCCGCTGATACTTGAGCGAACAGGGTATTCATCTCGTCCTTCTTGGCCTCATAGTACTGTCTTGCGCAGTCATGCTCATGCTCGGCCAAAGTTTGGTCGTGAAGCTCCAACGGTATGCACTTAGCGAAAGCGCTCGTGTAGTCATAGTGCTGTTCGCGCGCCATTTTATGGGCGCTATCGTTTTGACATCCGGACAGACCCAAGCAGCAAGCCAAAAGCAAGCCTGATGTGACGCCCACCCCGTTGTAAACAAAATTATCTGTGTGTCTCATAATTGCCTCCCCAACACGTTTTTATTACATATTAAACTATCCGATTCGCTGAGCCATTAGTCAATGGTAAATCCATATGCATTTTTAGAAAATGACTCCCGAACCAATTTCTGGCGTTTCATTGTTCTTGTGATATAATAGATGGGTTGGATATGAATCACTTAACTCATACGAGGTCTGCGGTGTATCGTTTATTTTTCATGATGATAATTGGATGTGCTAGTTGCGGGCAAGCCATTGCGCAGGCGGATCGTGCCAGTCAGGCTGATGCTCCCTTAATGTTGCCACAAGGCCAGCCGAGCGAGCACTACGCTGACTCCAGTCCGAAGGAAATTCCCGGCTCGCGCCCAGAGGTCCTGCTCAGCTATTCAAAAGTCGTTAAACAGGCAGCTCCTGCGGTTGTTAACATATTTGCGGACAGGGAAGTGAAATCCCAGGGTGTGTCTCCCCTAATGGAAGATCCCTTTTTCCGCCAATTTTTCGGAGATGACTTTTTTTCCGGGGCTTCCCCGACCCGAATCCAAAGATCCCTCGGCTCAGGTGTTATCATCCGTGGCGATGGGTTGATTGTTACCAATTATCACGTGATCCAAAATGCAAAATCTATTAAAGTCGTGTTGTCTGACGGCCGCGAGTTGGAAGCTGAAATAGTGGCCAAGGAGCCTAGGACAGACCTAGCGGTTTTAAAACTTCAAAATCCTCCTGAGGGTCTGCCCTTCCTGAAGATGAAAGACGTCGACGAAATTGAGGTTGGTGATCTTGTGCTAGCCATAGGTAACCCGTTTGGTATAGGCCAAACCGTTACCAGCGGCATTGTGTCAGCCCTGGCGCGCACGCAGATAGGTGTTTCTGACTTTCGTTCCTTTATCCAGACAGACGCCGCCATTAACCCAGGCAACTCCGGGGGAGCACTGGTATCCATGGATGGTAAGCTCGCCGGTATTAACACCGCAATTTTGTCCAAATCTGGAGCTTCCGTCGGTATTGGATTTGCCATTCCCACCAATTTGATCATTCCACTGGTAGACAGCCTCAACTATGGTGGCAAAGTAATGCGACCCTGGACCGGTGTCCGGGTGAAGACGATCACGGCCGACGTGGCTAAAACCTACAAATTGGATAGACCCGTAGGTGTCCTAGTGACAGGAATCTATCCAGGCAGCCCTGCGGATAAGGCGGGTCTTGAGCTGAACGATGTGATCCTCAAGTTCAACGGCAAGGAACTCGCCAACGAGGCTGCATTCCAATTCAGAACCGCATCTCACAAATTAACGGAAAAGGTTGATCTAGAGGTTATAAAACCGAACGGCGAGCACGTGACCAAAACCATACAACTGGAAGCTCCCCCCGAGGGCTCTAATGAGAAATCCGTAGTATTACGGGGAAGACACCCTCTGGAAGGCGCGCAAGTAGTTGACTTATCACCTGCTCTAGCAACGAACCTGGGGGTCGATTTTATGGAGAAGGGCGTCATTGTCACCTCCGTTGAAGATAACAGTTCCGCACGTCGCATAGGTTTGCTGCCGGGTGATATCATCAAAAGCATTAACGGGCAACCTGTGGAATCTGTGGACGGGTTGGCTAATCGCATTACCAGAGCCCGCAACACTCTGCCCGGTGCCGAGCGCATTAGTTGGAAGATTGAGATCAGACGCGGCGGTAAAAATTATACAATAGTCTTGCAATAATGGTTAACTCTCGCCCCTTAGCGGACCGCATGCGTCCCCAGGTTCTTGGTGATGTATTAGGTCAGGACCATCTGATCGGGCCCGGTAAGCCTTTGTCCCATATGTTGGATTCTGGCCATATTTCCTCCATCATCTTCTGGGGCCCTCCCGGTTGTGGTAAAACCACCATTGCCAAGCTATTGGCACAAAGATCGGATTTACATTTCGTGGTGATGTCCGCCATCAACTCAGGGGTAGCCGAGCTCCGTAAAGTTTTCCAAGAGGCCGAAGAGTACAAAAAAACCAATGTGCGCACATTGTTATTTATCGATGAAATTCACCGATTCAACCGCAGCCAGCAAGACAGTTTTCTGCCCTATATTGAGGATGGCACCATTATTCTGATCGGTGCCACGACGGAAAACCCTTCCTTTGAACTTAATTCAGCATTATTGTCCCGCTGCCATGTATACACCCTTAATCGCCTTGACCCATTGGTTCTCGATCAGTTATTGACCAAGGCGGAACAGCTTGAAGGTAAACCCCTTCCCCTTGACCCAGATGCGCGAGCCATGCTGTGCCAGATGGCCGATGGCGATGGCCGAGGGGTGCTCAACATGGCTGAAGCCCTATTCCCTTATGCCTCCGATCATCTTCTGACACCCGAAGAGCTGCGCCAGATCTTACAAAAACGCGCACCCCTTTATGACAAGGGCCAAGAAGGCCACTACAACCTGATCAGCGCTTTTCATAAATCCCTAAGGGGCTCAGATGTGGATGCGGCCTTGTACTGGTTTTCCCGCATGCTAGAAGGCGGCGAGTTGCCTCTTTATCTCGCCCGGCGTATGGTTCGTTTTGCGGTGGAAGATATTGGCATGGCCGATCCCAATGCCCTGCTGCAAGCCAATGCCGGGTTGGAAGCTTACCACAATCTTGGATCACCCGAGGGCGAGCTCGCCCTTGCTCAAGTGGTGATATACCTGGCAACAGCGCCTAAATCCAATGCAGCTTACGTGGCCTTTAACACAGCCCAAAGGTCAGCCCAAGAATCAGGCTCCTTAATGCCACCAGCTATTATACTGAACGCACCCACCAAACTTATGAAACAACAAGGCTATGGCAAAGGCTACATCTACGACCACGACACGCCCGAGGGCTTTTCCGGACAAAACTATTTCCCCGACAAAATGCGCCGCCAAAAATACTATAAGCCCGTAGAACGCGGCTATGAGCGCGAGATCGTCAAACGTCTGCAATACTGGGATAAACTTAGGAGTGAGAAGGCTTAACGCTATTCTGTCGCCCTACGGCGCGTCGAGGACGGGTTGCTCGCGGCTGTCTGCTCTTGTAACGTCCGATAATTTCCACATCCGCAATCACGTGCCCGATTAACGCTTCCAGGACTTCCGTACGGCTAGCCCCGTTGGGGAGATCTAATACTGTATCCAGGGCCAACAGCCTGACGAAATAGTGATGTCGTCCGACAGGAGGGCAGGGGCCCTTATAGGTCATGGATCCTGACGAATTCCTGCCAAAGCCGGTGCCTTCCGGAAACAATTTGACGCCTTGGGGCAGAGACCTGAGATTGGGGGGGAGATTAAACAGCACCCAGTGATCCACAACACCACACGGCATACGCAGCGCATCGGGATCGTACATAAACAGCACCAATGACTCAGTCCCATCGGGAACATGGCTCCAGTGGATTTCAGGAGATATATCCATGCCCTCACAAGTGAAATGGCGATGCATGTTATGCCCATCCGCAAAATCCTTGCTACCAATCTTCATAGCCATGGCGTCATTGGCAAATAAGATGAAAAGCACAGTCGTAAAGAGTCTGAACATCCCTTGTTCCTTGTTATTACATGTTCATGGGGTGAAAATCGTACTTGATCCAACATACGCCAACTTGGTTAAGAAAAAGTTACGAGAGTGATGGTTTTTCTGTCACTCATAAGATAGGTGTGATCCCCCTTCCCGCGACCATTTACGTTTTTTCTTGAAACATCCGCGCTTTCAGGCGATAGTCAGAAAGTACTTAACGGAGGACTATCCTGATAAACCTAGTCTTGGTTTTCGTTGTCATTATTCTGCTGGGCTTTTCGGCAATATTGTCGGCCTTAGAGACGGCAGTTATTGGCGCTTCTAAGCCGCGTCTGCATAACATGATGAAAGAAGGGGACAAGCGCGCCGAGACGGTGCTTCGCTTGCGTCGTAACATGGGTCAGCTCATAAGCTCCATGTTGATCGGCAATATCCTGGTGAACACGATTGCCACGATTATTGCGACGCAGGTCTTAACGGAAGTTTTTGGTGAGCTTTATGGCGCGATACTCTCTGGCGTTGTTATGTCCGGCTTGATCATATTTTATACGGAGATCATGCCGAAGATTTATTCCATTAATTACCCAGAAAAAACCACTCTCGGCCTGGCCCGGGTCATGCAGGTCATTAGCTCTCTCATGTCGCCCGTATACAAAGTGCTAGAGTTTCTGGCGAGGAAAAGCTTTGAATTGGTTGGCGTCAAGCAGGACAGCTCCCTGGTAAACACAGCGGAAGAACTGCGGGGCATGATCGATCTGCACGAGGGCCCCGGTGAGGAAGTAATCCACGAAAAGGCCATGCTACGCAGCATCCTGGATCTTGCAACCGTTGATGTGGGCGATATCATGGTTCACCGGAAGAATATCTTCATGCTGGATATCAATTCCGGGGTGGAAGCAATCGTACAGAAGATGTTGGAATGCCCCTACACCCGTGTTCCCCTCTGGCGGGAAGAGCCCGATAATGTGGTCGGTATCCTGCACGCAAAGATGCTATTCAGGGCTCTGCAGAACAATAATAACGACGCCAGCAAGATCAATATCTACGAGGTCGCCACCAGTCCCTGGTTTATTCCCGAGACCACCAACCTGTTTGACCAGCTACAAGCATTCAGGCGCCGCCGCGAGCATTTCTCTGTTGTGGTTGATGAGTACGGCGTACTCATGGGCATCGTAACCCTGGAAGACATCCTGGAAGAAATCGTAGGCGAGATCGTGGACGAACACGACGTCGAAATACCTGGTGTTCGCGTGGGTCAAGATGGTTCCGTCGTTGTCATGGGAACTGTGACGATTCGGGACCTGAACCGCCAGTTTGATTGGGATCTACCCGATGAAGAAGCATCCACCATTGCCGGCCTAGTACTCTATGAAACCCGACAAATACCCGAAGTAGGGCAAGTGTTTAACATAAATGGACTCAAAGTTGAGGTCCTGCGCCGCCAGCGTAACCAGATTACCTTGCTCAAGATTATAGCACCCGTCGAGGAGGCGGAGTAAGTTCTGGGGTGTTAGTTCTCTCTTATAGGTATTTCAGAGGCACGCCCCTTTTTAATTATACGGTTTAGAGTCCCGCGCTTTCGCTATTTCAGAGTCCGCGTTTCCGCTATCACCTCGTCTGTCCCCATTGTTTTCCCGCGCTGTTCCAGGTACCCGGTCACGTCCTTTGCTATGTCAGGAATGAGCATCTTGACGACCTGCTTAAAATACTCCAACCAAAAGGTCTTCCCTGCTTTAATACGGCAACCTGCCTTTTTTAGGTCATAATACCAATGCGCAAATAGCCTCAGTTCTTCATCATTATAGTGTTTCAGAATGTATTTTGCTTCCCACTTGCTAATATCCAGTTCAACAAGTTTAGTCAGTAGCGTAATGCCGAGTGAAACGCGATTACTAATTGAGCAAGCTATCCGCAAGCTTTTTAAATTCATCAGGCCGCATATTTGGTCCGGAATTTCGGCTTCATGTTGCGGTCTAGAAAACATGCCTAATATATTATTAGATAAATCGAGATCCGTGAGATTCGTCATGGTGCAAATAGAGGCGGGAAACGTTTTGAAATTATTACTACTTAGGTCCAAGCCGGTTATAGATTCGAGATATTTCATCCCAGAAGGAAGTTGCTCCAGATCGTTGTGTCGCAATTCCAAGGTCCCCCACAGCCTGGTGAGTTTGCCAATTCCTTCTGGCAGGGTTCTAAGCTTGTTGCTATTAAGCGCCAAGACTTTGAGATTGGTTAATCTACCCAGAGCTTCTGGAAGGGCCCCGATCTGATTGTTATCTAGTAAAAGACTCTCTAGCTGAGTCAGAGACCAGAATTCCACAGGAAAAGCAGTGAGTTTATTATAGCTAAGATCAAGTTTGCGCAGCTGCGGTAATTGACTTAATGACGGAGAAACGGTCCGGAGTGTGGCTCTTATAGTCAGAGACCTAAGATTAGCGAAAAGCCCATTTTCGAATGATATGTGAGAGAGCGGGAGGTCTTTGACTTGAATAATCGTGATTTCTTCGGTCATCTCACTCACATTACGACTCATGTAGGCTAGTCGTCTACGATACTCTTGGTCGTAAATTCTGTAAAATATGGAGGCTATATTAACCTTTCGAGCATTTTCTAAATAAGCTTCTGAACTTTTCCACTCTGAACCAAAAAGTTCGACCAGCCTCTCTTTACCCGCAAACGTATTCACATCAATGTCTTCTTTCATTGATGGGACGTAAGGCTGCAAACCACTGAAATTATACATTGGCCTCTCGACGAGACCATATGCTTCAGCGAACCTACGTTTGCCTTCCATAGTGTGCAGGTCAAATTCATCTGCCAAGCGATCCCTCGCATAGGATTTGCAAAAAAGCCGATCCACTGCATTTCTTACCACATAGGTGAATTTATGGGTAACGAGCGGCCCAAAGTCAGGGTGTACATAGGCCATATTGTATACGGCTCTGAACAGTCGGCATACTTGCGGAAACCTCAACTGATAGAGGAATCTGACCCTGTTAAAAATCAGCCATAATACATCTCTGGGCAGATCGTATATATGGGTAAGCATTAAGGACTGTAGAGATTTTTCAACCCGTTTTAATCTATCCTTAGCCTGTTTTAGTCTATCGATAGTGTCGCAGATATGTACGTTGGCGTGGTATAGATGAGGAGTCCGCACCCTTTTCTGTCCGCCGGCTGCTCTTATATTTTTCTCAGCTGTTTGCTCCCTCAATAGCTGAGCTTGGAGCTCCTCGAGTAGAGCTTTGAGCTCCTCACTCCTCGCAGATAATTTTTGCCTAGCCGCCGCGCGCAAGAGGAGTTGATTTCCGCCATCGTCAGCCTTTGGCTTATTTGTTTCCTTTACCGGGGATATGAATACGAATGAATCACGCAATAGTTGAGCTTGGATCAGCTGGTCAACTATACTTAACTTTTGCTGATCCGCTGCACTCAGAAGGACCTGATTTCCCTCATCTTCAGACAAAGACTGATTTGTTGCCAGTGCTTGGGATACGTATGATGCAAAAAAGACAAGGGTTAGAGCTAATCGTAATGTGCGCATGAGGAATCCACTTTTTTCACTTTACCAGATCACAAACTGTTCTTCGTTCCAGAAGACTTGGTAACGTATACATGCTAAGCCAAAATGAGTCAACTCTTAGGGCGGATGCGACTCGATCAACGTTCTTTCTGATTCAAGGTCTCTTGTTCTTCTGGGGTATAAGCATGGATCGACAGGGCGTGTATAGGATTGTCCATGAGTTCTTTCAAGCATTCATAGATCATCTGATGTCGTTGCACGCGGGATTTACCGTGAAATTCAGCCGAAACGATAGTCAGTGAGAAATGGCTGTTCAGCGCATCATTAACACCCACGTGACCGATGTGCTTGTGAGAGTCGTTACGAAGCTCCAGAACCTCTGGCTTACAGCACGTTGTCAGCAGATCTTTGATCGTATTTTCAATGGTCATCAATTTCTCGTTAACTTTATTGTGTGAGACTATTATATATTCACAACGGAGATTTAAGGAAATGAAACATTATATAACTCTTATGTTTTTCCTGCTGGTCGGCGATGCCATGGCGAAGGACCTTGTCGTTAACCAACAGATCTGTGATCAAATGGTCATTGACCACACGCCAGATGCGGACGTGGCTTACAAACCCAGTGAAGATATGGGTCCGCCCGCGGATATCGGTGGTACCAAACAAATCCAGCTGCCCAAAGAGATAAAGATTCCCATCAGCGTCGACACGCAAAAGTACATGGGAGCCTTAGGCAATCCAGCCAATTCAGGCCTAGACTATGCGGATTTAGGCTCCGTCGTTGTCCATGATGACGGTCGGGTCTATTACAACGGTCAGCCATTGTTTGATGAAGACCAACAAGCGATCAAAGAGGCTTGCAAAAAGCTGAAAGGGTAGAGAGCTTTAAATTAGCTCTTATGCAAGATGGGTGGGTTAGATGTAATCTTCAGCCCCCGGCAGACGTCGTCCGTTCAGGATGACGGGGGACAGGAGTATTCTCTTGCAATTACCCGCACTTGTGTTCACCTTAGCATACTGATTACCCACTCGATTTGCATAAGAGGCCTTAAATTTAAAGCGCCAAGCCTTAGTCGTCGCAATCAAACTGGTCAGGTATGAATACTTTTTCCTCTTCAGCCCTTGCTGCCGCCGCCTCAGCAAGGGCTTGAAGTGCTTGCTCAAGCCTCTGCTTCGCTGTGCCGAGAGACACAATATCTGCATCCTTTTCTTTAATAACGGCCGTAAGGTCAACTTTTTCCCCAGTCAACTGCTCGTTGGTCAATGCAAGAGTTCTCTTGGCTGCTTCGAGCTCGGCCTTTTGATACACAAGCACCAGGTTCTGTCCCTTAATGGCATCCATTTGGCTTTTCTGTTCGGCCATAGCTGCCTTCAATTGCGCGAGTTCTAGTTGAGCCGTCTTTTCAGCTGCTTCTGCTTTTTTGGCTGTAGTCTGAAAGGTATCCATCTGGCTTTTCTGTTCGGCCATAGCAGCCTTCATTTGCGCGAGTTCTTGTAACGCAGATGCTAAAGACGCCTTCTCAGTGGCGGATAGCAAAGCCATCTCTTTCAACTGCGCGAGCTCTTGTTGAGCCGCCTTTTCAGCTGCATATGCCTTTTTGGCTTCAGTCTGAGCCGCTTGAAACTCCTGATTTTTTTCTTTCAGCTTTCCTGCCAAAGCTTTCTTGTTATCCTCAGCTTCTTGTCTGAGCTCTAGGGTTTTGGCGAGCTTGGTTTCTGCCCGATCTGCACGCTCTTTGAGCTGTCCCACTTCATCCTGACTAGCCTTGAGTTGTGCGGTCTGGGTTTTAAGTTCTTGCTTAAGATTCTGAATTTCAGAGTTTAGATCTTTAACTTTTTGCAGCTGCGTCGCCAGTTCCCCTTCTGGAATAGGTCCTTTGTTATTGTTATTAGACCGCTTGGCCTTTTCAAGAGCTTTTTCAAGGGAAGCGATTCTTGCCTTTAGCCCATTGACTTGACCTTCCATAGCTACTTTGAACTTTGTTATCTCTGGTTCAAGCTCAGTTGTCTCAGCGGCAGAAATTAAAGAAAAGATATGCCGAACCTGCTCCTGATCTATTTGGTGTTGTTGAAATATGGCCAGAATTCCTGTGCTGGCTTTTTCAAGCCATGGTGAGAGCTTGAGCCTCATTTGCCCGGGTTGCAATGGCTCAGCCTTAGTTTTCTTTTCGTGCTGAAGTTGAGCTTCCCTCGTCATTTTATAAACTTGTACCCAATTATCATTCTCCATATAGGTGAGCTGGGTACGAAAGCCACTGAGGGCCGCACATGCGGTAGCTATATAAAGCGCCAGCTTTTTTTTCGCATCTTGATCGAAATAAAGGGCTAAAGACTGGTTCTGGACTTCGGCATTAAAAAATTGGACCGTCTCGATATTATCTCGTGCTAATTTCATAATCCCGGCATTTTCCGTATCAAATGTGGATCGAAAATAATAATCCCTAAAGATAGTGGAATTATAAGCCTCGAGAATACGCGTATATTTCGCAATTTCATCTGTACTAGAACTTGAAAAGACTGTCTGTCCGAAATCAAAGTATGGAGTCCCTAGAGCGGGAAGTCTCTGTGCATATTCGACCTCGATTTTCTTAGACATTACCTTGCTGCACAAATCTATGATAAGGAAGCATAATTGGAGTTCGGACAGTTTTGCGCCTTCAACCTCGCCGTCCCTGCATACTTCGATAATCTCTTTCTTCTTTGCCGTCAATGAAAGTGGGCTACCCGATCCCTGGTTATTCTTAAGATAATAGAGAAGCTGTTCTGGTACTTTTTTTTCCTTTTCATTAACAACTTTTTGTTGCCGCAAATATTTAAAATACAGGCCTTCTATATTGCTGATTTCCGCAGCATACAAGTCCAAAAGATTTGATACATGAGCGATAAGTTCAGAGCGGCACTGAGGTTTTAGCTTTGTGTGCAAGCTTTCGAAAATAGGTCTATATTTAACAGCAAAGTCACCAATGGAGGGGGATATTTGGGCGATAAATATGCCGTGGTTCAGACTGTAGCTGGGCTCCAAATCTGGTTTGTCTGGTCTGCCGCTTGCCTGTGTTTGAGGTGCGCAGGCGAATAGGACAAAAACAACGGCTGATAGAATACGGTACATTAGAACTAACCCCTCTTATTATACTCAAGATATTGATTCAACAGAGTATTCTGGTAGCATATAATTTTGGTTTAAGGAAGCTTAAATGTGATGGCACCAGATGGTAAAGGGGGGAGCATGGTTCTCCAGCTTGCCTCCCCTGGACGCGCAGGGGTCCCAGCCCAAAATGCGTCGCGAAGAGACTCTGTAAATCTATACGATGCTGCTTCGCAGCGCATTTAAAGAGCTGGACCCCTGCGCATCCAGGGGAGGCAAGCAGGGAGTGTGTACTGTTTCGGGGTAAGCTAAGGGTGAGTGTTTGCGGTCTAGACCGTCCTAAGCAGGACTCGCCTCAGAATTACCCTCTGGCTGCTTCTGGCTATCATCCCGAACGCCATAAAACGTCTCCGATGTCTTCGTCTTAGTCTTGGGTAGTCCCAAAGGTATGGTCATGAAATGGGGCATCATATCGCCAAAGCCGGGCTCGGTAATAACCACTTCTTGAGGCGCATGCCTCTGTTGCGGTTCATTTCTGCGGGGCGGTTTAGCTTCAGGTGCATTTCGAGGAGCGGCTGGCTTGGTTTCGGGTTTGCTCGGTTTGCCGCCTCTACCCTTCTTGGTGGTTTCAGGGGCCCCCATTTGGTAGGGCTGCTTAGTATGGAAATCCAAGATGGAATCCTTATGGCCCGAGATAATCTTGTTCCAGGTCTCAACCTCTGATGGCAGGACGAAAGTAATAGAATCGCCCAACTGTCCCGCACGGCCGGTACGGCCGATGCGATGGATATAGTCATCCCGATTGTTAGGCACGTCATAGTTAATCACGTGGGAAATCGCTTCAATGTCCAATCCACGAGCCGCCACATCACTGGCGATAAGAATCTTAATGCTGCCTTCCGTAAACGCCTTTAGAGTCTCCGTTCGGACATCCTGGTTCAGATCCCCATGGAGAACGCCAACGGGCAAGTTTACCTTATTAAGGGCCGAGGCTACGCTCGATGCTTCTTTTTTGGTATTACAAAAAATCAGGATCTGTTGCTCAAGAGTTTTGGCATCAAAAATCTTGGTCAATAACCTGCGCTTTTCAGCGCCATTGGTCATATGTACCACATATTGGGTAATCGTCACTGCGGAGGTCGTTGGCGCGGAAACGGTAATCTCAACAGGATCCTTAAGCAAGCTTTGCGCCAATTTACGAATCTCTGGAGGCATAGTCGCCGAAAACAGCAGCGTTTGACGTTTGGCGGGCAGAATCTTGATCAGCTGTTCAATATCAGGCATGAAGCCCATGTCTAGCATACGGTCAGCTTCATCCAGGACAAATATCTTGATATCATGCAGCATGATTTTGCCACGCTGGTGCAAGTCCAACAAGCGACCCGGGGTTGCAATCAAAACATCGACACCTTTTTCCAGCGCCTTTTCTTGGTCAGAAAAGCCCGAGCCACCGATTAGCAACGCCTGCTTTAATCCAGTTTTCTGGCTATAGGTCTCAAAATTCTTCTGCACCTGCATCGCAAGCTCACGTGTCGGTATCAACACTAAGGAGCGCGGCATCCGGGCTCTCGCTCGGCCTTTTCCAAGAATATCTATCATGGGCAAAGTAAAGGAAGCCGTCTTTCCCGTGCCTGTTTGGGCACAACCCAGGACGTCTTTTCCTTCAAGAATGTGGGGAATAATTTGTGCTTGAATGGGGGTCGGGTGCTGATAGCCAATATCCCGTAGCGTGTCTAACAGGCCTTGAGATAGCTTCAGATCAGTAAACTGTACTGTGGTCGTCATGGTCTTTAATTTACCCTCATCTTGTACATTCTGGAACCCCCAGAAAAGGTAATGCTTTCAACGTATTTATTATTAGGATATTCAGAACTTGTCAATCTTTAAATGAATCCGTAAGTAGATTATGCACCGTATATTTATAAACCGATAATAGTTAATACAAAGTTATTTTCCAGTTTTAGTTGTTTAGGGGTATAAAAATGAGGCCTAGTGTGGCTAAACCGCATCACCAACGAAAGATTCAACATCATTTATTAAACACTTTAAAACTTCGCCTTCCTTAGCTATCAGGGCTTTGAGCACATCTGTCATAGCTATAATTCTATCGGGATCATTCACCAAAGCCACCACTTGATCACCTAATTCTTGGGCGGATTTAATAGGTATACTCCCATTGTGTCTTTCAAACAATTCCTTTATTTCGCGGAAGTTCTCCATATGGGGGCCATATAAAACGGCACACTCCAGTTGTGCGGGCTCAATCAGGTTGTGGCCGCCTACGGGCATAAGGGAGCCTCCCATGAAGACGATGTCGCATAGCCTGTAAAAAAGCCCCAGCTCACTAAACGTATCGGCCAGATAGACTTGGGTGTCGGCGAGCACAGGCTCGTTAAGGGAGCGCCTGGCCGTATGAAACCCTAATTCTTCCAGATCATGTGTGATCTGTTCGCCTCGGTCTGGATGGCGTGGAACGATGATCAGGAGGGCGTCAGGTCTCGCATCCAGCACAATCTTATGGGCTTCAGCAATTGCATATTCCTCACCCATATGCGTCGAGGACGCCATCCAGATAGGCCGGTTACCAATTTCCTTCCTGAGGGTATCGAGTAGGACAGGATTAAAGGGAAGGGGCTCTGCCGCATATTTTAGGTTGCCTTTGACGAGCACTTCATGGCCGCTTAGTTTGGCGAGACGACCTGCATCATACATGGACTGCGCATAAATACGTTTGAAGGGTGCAAGCAGGTCCCTAGCCATGGATTTTATCCACAACCAACGTTTGAAAGAGGACTCCGTCAGGCGGCCGTTTGCCAGCACCGCAGGAATGCCCCGGGTGTGGATTTCTTTGAGCATGTTAGGCCATATCTCCTGCTCCACCCAAACAACCGCATCAGGCTTCCAGTGATCCAGAAAAGCCTTTACCCATGCGGGCACATCCAGGGGCATATACTGATGCATAGCATTAGCCGGTAGCTCAGCGGCAATGATTTTTGCTGATGACAGGGTTCCCGTTGTGACCAAAATATTCCAGGTGAGATGCTTTTCCAGCAGCGTGTGAATCAAGGCCAGCACCGACCGGGCCTCGCCTACACTAGCCGCATGGATCCAAAGGAGCGTGCCTTCTGGCCGCGGTTGTGAAGCAATACCATATCTTTCGGAAAGTCTTTCCGAATCTTCTTTGCCCAACTCCACTCGCTTGTGTAGATATGCAGGAGCACGTGTTGCAAAGACTTGAGATGTCAGCTTGTATATGGCCTGGAACATTACCCCAACATTCCTTTTTCTGCTTCGACCGTAGGGATGATATCGTTACCACATAGTTGATCAGATTGGTTACAGATGTCAATTAGTCTTTGCCGCAGGAGGTGAGCCGCCTCTTTGTCATCCAGATCCAACTTAACGGGCTCACCATATACAAAAACACCCCGTCCAAAAGGGAGGGGGAGTATAAATCGATCCCAAGAATTAAAGACAACCCGTCGCGATGTGGCATATGCCACCGGCAGCAGGTCAACGCCGGCCTTTCGAGCTAATTGGATCAGTCCAGGATTAATTGAAAACCGCGGCCCCCGTGGCCCGTCAGGCGTGACGCCAACGTATTCTCCTTTGCCCAAAGCCTGTAACACTTTACGTACAGCCTCGGAGCTTCCCTTAGAGGTAGAGCCCGCAATTGTATTCACCTTATGGTGGCTGATGGTCTTGGCGATTAACCTTCCATCCGCATGACCGGAAATCAAGATGTTGAATTTCATACCGGGAAGACGGGCATAGGTCATTAGCCCCAAACGGTTATGCCAGAAGCAGGCGATAAAAGGTTTGTTGGTCTTTAGATATATATCAACGCACGAACGATTGATGTACTGCCACTTATTGGTATAAAACACCAGTCGCATGAAGGTGGCCACAATCCAAGCGATGGTGGCCTGGAAAGCACGGCTTTTGGTGATGGCTTTGAGAATTTTCTTCATCATCAGGCTGACAGTGATTCATTTTCAATCAGGTTTTGTCCCCGGTAGAGCAGCGCATAGGAGGCGCAGCTCTTCAGAAGGCTGCTGTGACTGCCGCAGCTGACCACCTGGCCATTGTCGATCACATAAATCTTGTCCGCATCCATAATAGTCGAAAGCCTGTGGGCAACAATTAGGGTCGTGCGGCCATCCATCAACTTGTTAAGGGCTTGTTGGACCTGGTATTCCGATTCATTATCCAAAGCGGACGTTGCTTCATCTAACAGCAGAACCGGTGCATTTTTCAGCATTGCACGCGCAATGGCAATGCGCTGGCGTTGCCCACCGGAAAGCTTCACGCCATTTTCACCAACCAATGAATCATAACCATTGGGCAGATCCTTGATAAATTCATGGGCAGCAGCAGCCTCTGCCGCGGCAATCACTTCATCCTTCGCACAATCTGGTTTGCCGTAAGCGATGTTGTTGTAAATGGTGTCATCAAATAACATGATTTCTTGACTTACCAAGGAAATAGAGTGCCGTAAGGAGTCAAGGGTGACGGACTTTATGTCTTGATCATCAATGGTAATTGTTCCCGCGCTCACATCATAAAACCGGGGGATCAGGTTGACGATAGTTGATTTACCCGAGCCGCTCGCTCCCACCAGTGCTGTCTTCTTGCCGGCAGCTATTTCCAGATTGATACCGTTTAGGGTCGTCTTACTGGCATTGTAAGAAAAGTGCACGTCCTTAAACTGAACGTGCCCCCGAGATAGCTTGATGGGCCTAGCGTCCTTGCTATTCTCAATCTCCGGAAGCACACTCAGCACCGCAAAGACGCGGGTGGCACCGGCAAGCTTTTCTTGCAGTTCCGCATTCAGATTCGCAATGTGCTTTAAAGGTTCGTAAGCCAGGAGCAGGGCCGTAATAAATGTGAAGAACGAGCCGGCGCTCTGCTCGCCATTAATAACCTGCATGCCGCCATAGCTAATCACAATCACGATAGCGATGCCGCCCAAAAACTCCATAATAGGATGAACGGCTGAGCGCGTTCTGGTAGCCTTCATGATCTTGGCAAACAGGCCATCGACCAGTCCATCAACTGTTTTACGTTCCTGCTTTTCCATACAATAAGACTTGATGAGCCGAGCGCCCTGGAATATTTGCGACAGCATAATGGTAAAGCGCGCATAATCACTCTGGATGAAACCAGACTTCTTGCGCATGCTCTTGCCAATTTTAATGATCGGATAAAACGCCAATGGAAAGGCGATAAAGGCAAAGGTCGCTAATTTCCAGTCTGTCGCAAACATTAAGACAACAAGAAATATGAGGGTCAGGCCGTCTTTAACAATGCTGGTCAAGGTGCGGCTTACAACCCGGTGAAGCATGTTCACATCCGTGGTAAAGCGCGAGATCAACTCGCCGCTGGGCGTGTTATGAAAGAAGCTTAGGTCCGCATTTAAAACGTGTTTGATGAGTTGTTTGCGCATATCCGCAACGATCTTCTCGCCCACAAAGGTCATGGTCACCGAATGCCCGTAATCGGAAATACCCTTGAAGAGAAAGATAACGAATACCTGAATCGCCACCATCATCAGCATGTCCGGGTTACGAGCAATGAAAATATCATCAATGATAGGCTGCATCTGCTTAGCAAGAAAAGCCGTACAAGCAGCCCCCAACACCATACAAGCCAAGCCAAGAACCAGGTACCTGACATAGGGACGCAAGTAAACCCTCACGAGTCTTTTCGACAGATCCAGTGTAGAAGGATCAGACATCCATTTTAATTTAGCCGCTTGCGTCAACTGAATACTCACTTATTTTTATACCAAACTTCATTTAGCATATAAACTTCAAATAAGGCAAGAAATACGAGAGGCTGTTCAGATTTTTGGGAGGGGGTCAGGTAAATTTGTAACACTGTGCGGGCGGAATTCCACCATAAAACCTTGACAAATCATAGCTGAATATATATACTTAGTATATACATATTGAGAGAGAGTTACCATGCAAACACATATTCAAAAATGGGGAAATAGTTTAGGGGTACGTATTCCTGCTAAGTTAGCTCACCAACTTAACATGAAGGCAGGCGGCGCTGTAGACATCTCCGTTGAAGATAATCATTTAGTTGTGAATCCTCAAAGATATCAACTTGATGATATGATAGAGAACATAACGAAAAGCAACTTGCAACATAATTTGCTCGAAGGTTCTGGCGTGGGTGTTGAAGAATGGTAAAATACGTGCCTGATCGAGGCGATATCGTGTGGCTAGAATTTGATCCACAAGCTGGATGCGAAATCCAGAAAAGGCGCCCCGCTGTCGTCATCTCACCTAAAAAATACAATTCCAAAACCAGCCTGGCTGTCTTCATGCCCGTAACAAGCCAAGTCAAAGGGTATCCGTTTGAATGTACATTCAAACTAAAGGAAATACAGGGCGCCATTTTGTCTGACCAGATCCGGTCCTTAGACTGGAAAGCTAGAAGGGCTAAGTTAATCACAAAAATTCCCGGGGACGTTCTGGAGGAAGCTGTTGAGAAGTTTAGTCTTTTATTGCGTGGATAATCTACCCTGAGGTAATCGGATTGATGTAAGATTCTATATTGACAAATCGGTAAAAATAGTATAACCATTCCCAATGGTAAACAATGCCTTGTGCTAGCGAAGTAACGGGCACATAATCAAGACTAGAAATAGTATTAAATTAACTAATAGGAAACCATTTTCGTTTATTATGTTAATAGGTAGGACTATTTGTATAGGTTAAGAAGGAGTATTTAATAAATGAGCAAAGAAACTGAAGTAATTAGCAAGCCCGTTGAGGCTCCCGAGTTCGGGAAAATCAGAGCAGCCCTCTGGCCAATTTATGGTTATGAGATGAAGAAATTCCTGCCCATGGGCCTGATGATGTTCTTCATTCTGTTTGATTACACCATTCTCCGAAGTACCAAAGACGCGATTCTCGTCCCCGTTGCGGGATCGGCTATTATTCCTTTCCTTAAAGGACTTATCGTAATGCCGGCGGCCATTCTTTTTGTGGTTTTATACTCGAAACTTGTAAATACGTTCAAACCGGCAACGGTCTTTTATATGATCGCGGGCTTCTTTATAAGCTTCTTTGCTTTATACGCCTTCGTTATCTTTCCTAACAACGAGTTCCTTTTGCCCGATCCTGCGTATATCAAGGCTTTGCAGGCGGAGTATCCAAGGGTTCAACATATTATCGCTATTTATGCCTACTGGACGGATTCGCTGTTTTATACCTTTGCGGAGCTGTGGGGCAGTATTATGCTTTCCCTGTTGTTCTGGCAGTTCGCCAACGAGATAACCAGAACCCGTGAAGCATCGCGCTTTTATGCGTTGTTTGGTCTACTTGGAAACTTGGGCTTGATTCTTTCCGGTTACGTTTTGACGACTGCTTCTTCCATTCAAAAAGCATCGGGCGGCGGACCAGAGGCTTTTGCTGGCACATTACATTACACAATGGGTGCGGTTATCGTTGCAGGCTTCATTGTTGTCTTCCTGTATAACTGGATGCAGAGAAACGTTCTGACAGATCCGCTGTATTACGATGCGGCTGAGAAAAGCGGTAAGGTTAAGATTAAGAAGCCAAAGATGTCCGTGGGCGAAAGCTTTAAATACCTATTGAAGTCTAAGTACATCATGTTCATCGCATTGTTGGTTTTGGCTTACGGTATTGCCATGAACCTGATTGAGTTGAACTGGAAGGAAATTCTGAGGAAGCAATATCCAGAACGCATTGATTATCAGCACTTCATGGGTCTGGTTCAGTACGCTATGGGTGGTACGACCATTATTGCGATCTTGTTCTTCAAGGGCGTTGTCCGCAGGTTTGGTTGGTTCACCGGTGCTATTACGACGCCTCTGATGATGTTAGTGACAGGCGCAATCTTCTTCTCGTTCGTGCTGTTTGAGGACTTCATGTCACCGATCGCGGCCATGATTGGTGTGACCAGTCTGCTGATGGCGGTGGCCGTGGGAACCATTCAGAACGTGTTGAGTAAGGGTACAAAATACTCACTTTTCGACCCAACCAAGGAGATGTCATACATACCCCTTGACCAAGAGCTTAAAACCAAAGGTAAGGCAGCCGTTGACGTTATCGGTGGCCGCTTAGGTAAAGCTGGTGGTGGTTACATCGTGGGAGCCATGTTTGCAATCACAGGTGCGGCCGACGTCCTGTCGATTACACCGATGATGGCTGTGGCCGTTTGTATCGTCATCCTGATCTGGATCTTTGCCGTCTATGGCCTGAATGGTATGTACCAGAAAGCTGTTGCTGAGGCTGAGAAAAAGAAGGCCGAGTAGTTTATCTTACTGAAATTACTTATAAACAAATCCCGTCCGCTTAACCGCGGGCGGGATTTTTTATTAGAATTTGACACTTAACCATCCGTGGTTGACACCACTTCTCCCTGTTATATAATCCTCACTTCGACCTCAAAAAGGAGAGTTTTATGGTTACCAGCACAGTCGCTTTTTTCGATCGTATGATGCGGGAATACACGCCAGATCCGTTTTTGCTATGTCTCTTTTTGACCATACTTCTCTTCTTCATGGGTATCTTCATGACGCCGTCCACACCTAAGGAAATGGTGTTCTATTGGGGCGAAGGCTTTTGGGCGTTGATTCAATTTACCATGCAGATGGTTATGATCCTGGTGGGTGGCTATGTCATCGCTATTGCAGAGCCTTCTCGCAAGTTTCTGGCCAGCATCGCTTCCACGGTTAAAACATCTGGGCAAGCGGTAGTGGTGATTACTTTGGTGGCGCTGACGGCTTCTTTCATCAACTGGGGATTGGGCCTTGTGGTGGGTGGAATTTTGTGCCGTGAAATATACAAGGTCCTGCCGACGGCCAACTATCGTTTGTTGGTGGCCAGTTCCTACAGTGGTTTTATCGTTTGGCATGGCGGCCTCTCGGGCTCCATCCCACTGGTCATTGCCACCCCTGGAAACTTTACGGAACACCTGATTGGCGGCACGATCCCGATCACTGAGACGTTATTATCACCCCTGAACATCGCAGCCGTGACCGGTATGTTTATCTTGCTGCCCTTATCTAACTGGATGTTAGGCCGTGTCTACCCCAACAGTACACCCGTCGTGCTCCAAGAAACTCCCGCGCCATCTAAGCCACTCAAGGACGTATATATGGGGCCCGCAGAACGGCTCGAGAACAGTCGTTTGTTTTCCCTGGCCATTTCAGCCATGGGCTTTACCTACATAGGGATTCAGGTTGCAGAGCATAATTTCCGATTCACCCTCAACGATGTTAACTTCTCTCTCTTGTTCCTGGCAATATTCCTGCATGGAACGCCTCGGTCACTCATCAACGCCATCAGTGAAGCAGCCTCAAAAGTGGGCCCCATCCTGCTGCAGTTCCCATTCTATGCAGGGATCATGGGGATGATTGAATCTTCAAAGCTAGCGGACCTCATCTCCAACTGGTTCGTAGAAACCGCAACAGTCCATACATTCCCACTGCTGGCGTTCTACAGCGCAGGCTTGCTAAACCTCTTCATCCCCTCGGGCGGAGGCCAGTGGGCCGTACAAGGCCCCGTGATCCTAGAAGCCGCCACCAAAATGGGCGCAAGCATCCCGTACGCAGCCATGGCAGTCGCCTGGGGAGACGCCTGGACAAACCTGCTGCAACCTTTCTGGGCACTACCCGTACTTGCCATTGCTGGTCTGCAGCTACGGGAGATCATGGGTTACTGCGTGGCATTACTATTTATAACAGGCGCTTACTTGAGTTTCGTGTTTTTGGTTTTTTAAGTCTTACGGCTTGTTTATCTCACATGATGGGCAGAGAACTTTTCTTGATGACAAGAGGGGCTTGGGTTGGATACAATTCCCTAAATGATTAAAAAAAGGGGAATCTCATGATCAAGAAAACGTGTCTGTACTGCAGCATCCTAATGACCATGTTCATTGTTCAGGAAGCGCATTCGTCAAAGTTATTGCCTGAAATGGAAGTCGTTCTGAGTAGACATATGCCTAATGGGATACAGACGCGTCCTGCTGAAAATCTCCGCCACACATTCGCCCTTACGCCTCGTTTAGTGGTTGTGTATGTAAATAATGCTCATCGTTGGAGGTCGAGGATTTACGCAGAGTTGAATTCCTATATCGCCTTTAAGGAACGTCAAGCTGATTTTATGTCGCAAATGAGCCAGGCGAATCCGCTGATCTCGCATGATAAGGTAGTGTCCATCTATGCTTCCCCCAGGGAACCGGGCGGCAGCGGATCACTTACCAAAAAGCAACCTCTTGAGGCGGACATATCTGAGTTTGTAATTTTGTCGGACTTGGATTTCACAGCGACAGAGCTATTAAATGAGACTCCTTACTACTCGAGCTTGTTGGTAGCAGGAGGCGACTCTCTAGCTGAAATTCTGAAGTCTCTTAATATCGGCCAAGCTGACGTTGCCATGCTTCTGTTTAATAAGGGTGTTTGTGAGAAGGAAGTAAGGATCCCAGAAGAGGTACTGAGATATAGATACGGAAAGATGGCTTTGTTGGATTTAGAGCATTTTAAGTGAGTGTTGGCACTCTGAATTCTGACCTTTGCCCCCCTTGGCCGTCATCCTGAACGGACGACCGCGCAGCGGGCGGTAGTGAAGGATCCAGTCAGACATGTGTCGCGTAGCGACTCTGCTTATAAATATATCAAACAAATAAATGATACAAGCAGCTGTCTATATGATGTCATACAATATGATTGGGACCATCTGCAGCAGAGTCGCTTCGCGACACATGTTTGACTGGATCCTTCACTACCGCCCGCTGCGCGGTCGTCCGTTCAGGATGACGGTCAACTGGGGTGATGCGATCGTCCTTTAAGGGAGCGGCGGCCTGTGCATCAGGAGCAGGAATAGGTATTAGTTACAATAACTCGATATCCACATCAGAACCGCAACCAGATAACTCACCGCAATTACGCTGTCCACTCGATCCAGGATACCGCCGTGGCCGGGGATGAGGTGGCTGCTGTCTTTCACATTGAGCTGTCGCTTGCTCCAGGATTCCAGCAGATCGCCCAGTTGGGCCACGATGGATGTCATCACAAAGAATAAAGGCGCCGGCAACCAGGCTAGAAACGAGTTATCATAATAGGGCGTCATGGTCAGCAGATAACCGCCCGCAACGGTCGTACAGATCGCCCCAAGGGCCCCTGACCAGGTTTTGTTAGGGCTGATACTCGGCACCAGCTTAGGACCCCTCAGGATGTTTCCAAACACGTAACCACCCACATCGGATAGGAACGTTAGGGTGAGGATAATAGTCAGCATCATCCAGTTCAGCTTGGTCGAAATCACCCAAAGCAAAAAATACCCGATGAAGATATAGGCATTGCCCACGAGCAAAAACGAGACAGATCGAGGCAGGGAATCGGTTTTAATCGACATGCGAAACCATTCCACCAGGGAAAGAGCGCCAGCGATCAATATAAGAGCAAGGGTGGTCCATTGACCCAGGACCAGGCTCCAGACCACGATCGGGTAAAGGATGATGATGGAAAATATGCGCAACAGGAGGTTTTGTGTTTTGGTCAAGTTAATGTCCATACCTGCGCTGGCGGGTCTGGAATTCGCTGAGAACATGTTCCAGGTCCTTTTTATTGAAATCTGGCCAGTAGGTGTCCACGAACACTAGCTCTGAGTAGGATATTTCCCACAAGAGAAAGTTGCTCACCCGATGTTCACCGCTGGTACGGATCAAGATATCAGGCGCGGGAAGGTTTGCGGTCGAAAGGTTTTCTCCCATCAGGGCCGGAGTAATATCCGCAACCACAAGCTCCCCTTGCTGGACCTTTATGGCCAATTTCTGAGCAGCGCGTGCAATATCGTAATGGCTTCCGTAATTCAAGCACACGGTCATAAAAAAGCGCGAGTTGTTGGAGGTTAAACTCTCCGCGTAATCGATCATCTCGCGCACATCTTTATTGAGCGTTTCTCTCTCGCCGATGAAGCGCAGGCATATACCATTTTCATGGATCTCCGCAAGCTCGCGCTTCAAGGACATGCAAATAAGCTTCATCAAGCCATTGACTTCCTCGAGGGGGCGGTTCTTATTCTCCGTGGAGAAGGCAAATACCGTCAAATACTTAATGCCATAATCGCGCATGGCTTCTGAGGTGCGCCGCAGAGCTTTAACACCCTGACGATGACCTTCTAAAACGGGCAGACTGCGCGCCGATGCCCAACGACGATTTCCGTCCATAATAATAGCAATATGCTCAGGCATTTGGCCTGAGCTATTGAATTCCGGAATTGAGGGTTGAGCAAGATTGGCGCTATTCACTGTTTAAACCTGCATAATGTCTTTTTCTTTGGATACCAGTTCGTCGTCGATCTTCTTGATGAAGTCGTCTGTCAGCTGCTGGACCTCATCCGCATAGCGGTGATGCTCGTCTTCCGGCAAGTTATCGTCCTTTTCCATCTTCTTTAAAGCTTCCATACCATCACGGCGAATGTTACGTATTGAAACCCGAGCATTTTCCGCATATTTCTTAGCGATCTTTGTCATCTCAATGCGTCGTTCTTGGCTGAGCTCAGGCAGAGGCACACGGATCAGCTGCCCATCGGCCATGGGATTTAGGCCCATATTGGCTTCACGAATGGATTTCTCGACGGCTGAGACCATAGATTTGTCCCATACCTGAACGGTCAAAAGCCGCGCTTCTGGAGCGCCAATGGTTCCCACCTGGGGCAAGGGCATTTGCGAGCCATAGGCTTCAACCATAATGGGCTCAAGCAGAGCAATGGAAGCTCGACCCGTGCGCAAACCTGCGAATTCACGATGAAGGGCTTCTTGCGTATTGTGCATCCGGCGTTTTAAATCGGCGATCAGTGCGTTTGGCATGTTTTTACTCCTTAAAGGTTTTCTTGGTGATCAACACGAGTGAATTTTCCCTTGCCATCGAGTGTCTTTAGGATGTTTCCGGGCTCCATAATCGAAAAAACAATGATGGGAATATGATTGTCTCGCGCTAAAGCGAGAGCCGGCGCATCCATAACTTTCAGATGGTCTTGCAGGGCCTGATTATAGCTGACGGTTTCGTAGTGCTTGGCACCCTTATCTTTAAGAGGGTCTGAAGTATAAACGCCATCGACCTTAGTGCCCTTAAGCAGCACATCACAACCCATTTCAGACGCGCGCAGAGCCGCCGCCGTATCCGTCGTGAAGTAGGGGCTGCCGCTGCCTCCCGCAAATATCACTATCCGTCCTTTTTCCAGGTGCCGCATAGCACGCCGACGCATATAAGGTTCACAAATGGTTTGCATAGGAATCGCCGAAAGGACACGGGTATCGACATCGATTTTTTCAAGAGACGATTGCAAGGCAAGCGCATTAATAACGGTTGCTAACATGCCCATGTAATCAGACGTTGAGCGCTCGATACCCTCTTTTTCGCCGAC
>Ga0182030_10002819_pt1 | contig 37026 bp, 33 predicted proteins | sample 812S3MmetaG_FD_121299 | JGI IMG/M metagenome (GOLD analysis project Ga0182030, IMG submission 121299) | Permafrost microbial communities from Stordalen Mire, Sweden - 812S3M metaG (Illumina Assembly) | ecosystem: Environmental > Terrestrial > Soil > Wetlands > Permafrost | place: Sweden...
CGGTCCGCCAGCCGCTCCATCACCGGCTGCCAGGTCAGCCAGAACTGCGGCCAGCCGTGCAGCAGGACCAGGGGTTCGCCCTGGCCGCAGCGGGCGTAATGGATCGGCGTGCCGTCGATCCGCAGCGTATCGTGCTCGATTTTTGCCACGACGTATTCCTAGGATGGTGTGCGGTTCCCAACTATAACGGGCGAAGCACAATCCGAGATATCCCAAATGCCCCAGTTCCGGCAGATCAGACCCAACCCGCTCTCCGATCCCGATTTCGACCGCGCCTCGCATCGGCGGCTGGACGAGGGGTGGCTGGCAGTGACGCGCGCCTCCGCCGAGGCGCAGGTCGTTCCGGTGTGGCGCTCCAAAGGCCTGGTTGTGCCGGGCGAGGATTTTCGCCGCGCGGTAACGATCACCGCCGACCGGTTCGATTGGGATGCCGCCCTCGACACCGTGTTTCTCGGCTTCACCCGCGGCCAAGCCCATTTCGCCGCCGACATATCCGGGCTGGCGCCCGAGGATATCGCGGGGCGCTTCGGCAGCCTCGGCATCTTCGAGGATATGCGCATGGTGGGCGCCGTGCTGCCGGCCGATGAGGCGGCGCTGCTGGCCTATGCCAAGGGCATACTTTGGTGGCATGAGCGGCACCGCTTCTGCGGCGTTTGCGGGCACAAGACCGCCTCGGTCGACGGTGGTCACCGCCGGCTCTGCACCAACGATGCCTGCAAGGCCGAGCAGTTCCCGCGCAGCGACCCTGCCGTCATCATGCTGGTCGAACATGACGACCGCTGTCTGCTGGCGCGCGGCGCGCGTTTCCCGGCCAATTTCGTCTCGGTGCTGGCCGGCTTCGTCGAGCCCGGCGAAAGCCTGGAGGATACCGTCGCCCGCGAGGTCTATGAGGAATGCGGTGTGCGCGTGCACGATATCGCCTATGCCTCGTCACAGCCCTGGCCGTTCCCGTCCTCGCTGATGCTGGGCTTCCGGGCCAAGGCCAAGGACCCGACGCTGAAGCTGGACCCTGCTGAAATTCTGGAGGCGGATTGGTACACGCGCGATCAAGTGCGCGCGATCGCCGCCAACGGCCCGATGTCGATGGAGCCGGGCGGCCCGCTCAGAATTCCGCCCCCATTTTCCATTTCCAGACGTTTGATCGACGACTGGCTCGACGAAGTTTGAAGGACGGACGATGAAACTCGACAGCTACACCACCCTAGGCCGCTCGGGCCTGCGCGTCAGCCCGCTGTGCCTGGGCGCCATGACCTTCGGCAACGGCGAGGGCTCGAACGCGGATGAGGCGACCTCGCGCCGGATGTTCGACATGTATGTCGAACGGGGCGGCAATTTCGTTGACACCGCCGACGGCTATACCGGCGGCGTCAGCGAGGTCCATGTCGGCAAGTTCATCGCCGACACCAAGTCGCGCGACAAGATCGTGCTGGCGACGAAATTCACCTTCGCGGTGGAGCAGGGCAACCCCAATGCCGGCGGCAACGGCCGCAAGAACATCCTGCGCGCGGTGGAGGCGTCGCTGAAGCGGCTCAAGACCGATTACATCGACCTCTACTGGCTCCATGCCTGGGACATGTTGACCCCGGTGGAGGAGGTGCTGTCGACCATCGATACGCTGGTGCGTGACGGCAAGGTTCGCCATTTCGGCCTCTCCGACGTGCCGGCCTGGTATGCGGCCCGGGCGCAGACCATCGCCGAGCTGCGCGGGACAGAGCGGATCGCCGCCTTCCAGCTTGAATATTCCCTCGTCCAGCGCGACATTGAACGCGAGCATATTCCGCTGGCCCAGGAACTCGGCATCGCGCTCTGCCCCTGGAGCCCGCTTGGCAGCGGTTTCCTCACAGGCAAATATCGCGGAACGGCCAAGGCTGGCGAGGTCCGGCGACTCGACGCCTTCGCCGGCACGCCCTTCGCCCGCTTCGACACCGAACGCAACCGCGCCATCGTCGAAGTGCTGGTCAAGATCGCCGAAGAACTGGGCCGCCCGCCGGCCGAGGTCGCGCTGAACTGGGTTATGGGCCGCCCTGCCGTCACCTCGACCATCCTCGGCGCGTCGAAGCCCGATCAGTTGGTCTCCAACATGGCCTCCTTGGAATTCGAAATCCCGGCGGAACTGCGCCAGCGCCTGGACGAAGCCAGCGCCACCGAAACAGGCAACCCCTACCGGTTTTTCCAGCCGCATATGCAGGCGATGATGCGCGGGGGGACGGATATCAGGAAGTGGAGAGCGTAGGGCTATTAAGTGGTCAGACGTCGAGCGAAAACAAGAAACGCCCGGGCAGCATCGAGGGGGATATATGGTTACCAATATCAAGCCGCTAGGGAAAAATTCCGGGCTTGAGGTCAGCGGCGTCGATCTCGACATGCCGTTGGATGCCGACACTCGAAAGGCGCTTCAAGATGCCTTCTTGGCCGCCGGGATACTTCTGTTTCGGCGCGCCGCGAGCGGTCCGGAGGCGCACCTGTCGCTCAGCCGCTGCTTCGGAGAACTGCAGCGTCATCCGGTGAGGGAGAATTGGGCGGCCGGCTATCCCGAATTGGTCGACATATCCTATCGCCCCGCCATTCAGGGCGAGTCCAGCGTGGCACTCTATGAGGTGGACGGAAAACGCCGCGGCGGCTGGCTGCCGTGGCATTCTGATCTCAGATATATGAGCAAGATCAATCGGGGCGGGATCCTGCGGTCGATCACGCGCCCGAGCGAAGGCGGCCGAACCGGCTTTATCGATCAGATTGCCGCCTATACCACGCTGCCCGAATCGCTGAGGCGGCAGATCGAGAATCTTCACGTCGTCTATCAGCTGCGTTCGGACTTCACGCAGGAGAAGTTCGGCAAGCCCGAAAGCCTGAGGCTGGTCACCAATGCGGCGGCCTTGAGCGCGATGGCGGCCCGCATCGACCGGGACTTCCCGCCTGTTGTTCATCCGATGGTCTACGTTCAGCCGGAAACCGGCCGCAAGGTTCTCAACGTCTCGCCCACGTCTGCGGTCGGCATCCATGAGATGCCGAACAGCGAAGGCGACGCGTTGCTGGAGGAGGTCCTATCCTATGCCCTCAACCCCGCGCTGGCTTACTACCATGATTGGCAGGAGAACGACCTGGTTCTCTGGGACAATTGGCGGACCTTGCATTGCGCCGAGGGCGTTCCGGAGGACTGCGTTCGGGAAATGCAGCGCACGACAATCGCTGGCGATTATGCGCTGGGGCACCGATTGTCGGAATTCGAAACGCGAGGGTAGGGCGTTTTCCATCTAGACTGCGTTGCGGAGGGAATGAATGTTGGGACAGAAGCGATTCTGAGGGGGAGAACAGAACATCATGATAGCTCAGCAAATGCGGTACGACGGTGAGGTGATTGTCGTCGCGGGCGGGGGCGGCGCGATCGGGGGCGCCGCGGCTGAGCTGTTCGCGGCGCGCGGGGCAAAGGTCGTGGTCAACGACATCAGCGAAAACGCCCATGCTGTATGTGAGAGTATCAACGCCGCTGGGGGTACTGCGATAGCCTCCATCGCGTCGGCGGTGACCGAGGCCAAGCTGATCGTTCAGACCGCGCTTGATGCCTTCGGCCGGATCGACGTCGTGCTGAATACGACGGGCCTGACCCATGTTGGCCTGTTCCACACGATTTCGGCCGAGGACTGGGACCGCTCATTCGATTCGCATTTTACCTCGACGCTGGAACTGGCGCGGGCGGCCTGGGCGGCGCTTTCGGCATCGGGCAACGGACGCCTGATCAATTCCTCATCGACCACGATTTTCGGCGGCGAATATTGCAGCCCCTATATCGCGCCCAAGGGCGCCATATTCGCGGCCGGCAGGGCCTGGGCGCTGGAAGGCCGATCGCAAAATATCCGGGTTAATACGATCATGCCGACCGCGATCAGCCAGATGAACGACAACTTGCCCGATCCTGTGCTGGTCCAGGTCTACCGCGAATATTTTCAGCCTGAAAAGGTTGCCGGCTTCCTGGGCTGGCTGGCTCACAAGGACAACACGCTGTCGGGCCACACTTTCGTCGTCGGCGGTGGCCAGGCCGCCCATGTCTATCTCGTGGAAGCCGCGCCTGTGTTCGTGGCAAACCCCGAAAGTCCCGAGGCCTGGGCGCAACACGCGGCGGCTCTCACCTCGAAAGTCCAGGCCGTGGCGCCGGACAATGTGGCCGATGAAATGCGTCTTCGCCTCGAGGCGATGGGCTTGCCCACGGGTAACTTGGCGAATCACGCCGGTTGGGCGTCCCAGGAGTGAAGTTGGGATAAATCTCATTCTGCTGGTTACTCGCTCATTCAATCGAGTTTGTCCGTTCGAGGCGGGTCCGGCTGAACCAGAAAAGCTCTCAAGCGCGACCCCAACCCGATTTTATCCCCGCGTCAGCAGCTGGTCGTTGGGTTGGATAATGGGCGATGGAACCCACGCTTGGCGCGGGAAGTCCGCTTCTTAGTCGCCGCGTCGGCTTGGGTCGCCGGGAAATGTGCCCAGCACGACGATCGAGTGCCCGAAGAATCTGAGTTCTTCAAAGGCCCGGGCCATGGCCGGGTCGTCCATCCGTCCTTCCACCTCGGCATAGAACTGCGTGGCATTGAACGAACCATTGAGCATATAGCTCTCCAGCTTCGTCATATTGATCCCGTTGGTCGCAAAGCCGCCCATGACTTTGTAGAGCGCAGCCGGAATATTGCGGACTTCGAAGACGAAGCCGGTGACCGCGACCGGACAGTCCGCTGGTAAGGGCAATTCGGCCTGCGACATGATGAGGAAGCGCGTCGTATTGTTCGGCGCATCCTCGAGATTGCTTTTCAGAATATCGAGACCGTAAATCTCGGCCGCCAGCGACGAGGCGATGGCCGAGCGCGTCGGGTCGCAGGCGCGCGCAACTTCCTCTGCTGCACCGGCAGTGTCATAGAATGTAACCGGGGCAATACCCAGGGCCCGCAGGTTGTTGCGGACCTGTCCGAGCGCCTGGATGTGACTCAGCGCCTCGCGAATTCTGGAAAGCGTCGCGCCGCGAACGCCCAACAGGCAGTGATGTACCGGTTGGAAATGCTCACCGACGATCTTCAAACCACCGCCGGGCAGTAAATGGTGAATGTCCGCGACCCGACCGTTCTGAGAGTTTTCAACCGGAATCATAGCCCGCTCAGCGCGGCCTTCGCGTACTGCGGCAAATACATCCTCGAATGCCACGCAAGGCATGGTCGGGATGCCGGGAAATACCTGACGGCAGGCGAGGTCGGAATTCGCGCCGAGCGCGCCTTGAAACGCTATCGGTCCTTTGATGCTCGTCATTTTAACTCCAACAGGGCTCGCGCCCGCTCCAAGTCGGCATGTGTGTCGACTCCCAGTGGCACCGTATCGACCACTGTGACGGAAACGTTCATACCCAGAGCGAGGGCGCGAAGCTGTTCCAGCTTTTCCCGCTTTTCTAGTACGGACTGGGGCGCAGCGACAAATGCGTCAAGGGCTTCCCGGCGATAAGCATAGAGACCGATATGGTGATAGAGCGGTCCAGGTCCGCTAGGCGCTGGCAACCGCGTGAAGTAGAGCGCCCTGCCATACCGCTCGCCAATAGGTTCGAATACGGCCTTGACGACGTTGGGATTGTCTCTTTCATCCTCTGCCGCGAGCGCTACCGGCGTAGCGATGTCAACCGACGGATCTGCAAGAAGGCGGTAGGGGGCCCGAATGGTCTGCGGGTCCAGTACGGGGAGGTCGCCTTGCACGTTAATGACCGCGTCATGCCGTCGCTCGGGGTCCAGTTCTCGCAGCGCTTCGGCGATGCGGTCCGACCCGGACTCATGATTATATCCGGTTCTTTGAGCACGGCCGCCGGCGGCCTCGATCGCATCGATAATCTCCTGGTCGGGCGTGGCCACGACGACTGGTCCTATTTCGGCCTCCATGGCTCGGCGCCAAACATGGACGATCATCGGCTGACCGGCGATGTCGAGCAGAGGTTTTCCCGGCAGTCGCGTTGCCGCGAGACGGGCCGGGATCAGGATGATCGGATTTGTCGGGGGATCTAGGGAAACAGCCATTCTCAAGCTTCGTAACCTTCACAGTGGCGCTGTCAAGTCGGCCTCTGCGACATTCGGTCCGCCAACCAAGTGCGGTTATGACCGCGATTGAACCGTCAAAAGCCTTCGCCTTCGCACGCGCTTTGGTTATAGAGGCGGGTAGCTGGGGATTCGAACCAGCTTTGTACATATCGTCGGCCGATCGTTTCGGCCCTTACGCCTCGGACGGTTCGCTTATGGAAAGCAATAAATTCTACGCCGCGATACTCGTGGCTGGTGTTCTTGCGATGATTTCGATCATTGCGTCCGGAATGCTGGTCGAGCCGGTACAGCTCGCCAAGCCTGCCTACCCGATCGAGGGGGCGGCCGAAGCATCCGCAGGCGCCCCGGCAGCAAAACCTGCCGAAACTGAGCCGGTGTCGCCATTGCTCGCGAAAGCCGACGTCGATCATGGCGCTCAAATTGCCCGCCAGTGCATGGCTTGCCACAACTTCGCCAAGGGTGGCCCGAATATGGTTGGGCCCAACCTGTGGGGAGTTGTTGGTGGCCCGCACGATCATAAGGCGGATTATTCTTACTCCGATGCCATGAAGAACTTTGCGGGCAATTGGGACTTTGAGGCGATCAACAAATTCATCGAGCATCCGCAGGCTTATGTCCCAGGTACGAAAATGGGCTTCGCCGGTCTGAAAAAAGCTCAGGATCGCGCTGATGTAATCGCATGGCTGCGTCAACAGTCCGATAGTCCGGTGCCACTGCCCGCGGACAAATAAGCGCGGATGAAGCCTTCACCGGAGTACCCCGGTGATTGATTTAGATGATGCGATTGCGCTGGCGGAGCGTCTTGCCGCCGCCGCCGCCGCCGAAATACGACCGCGTTTTCGTCAGGTTATCGCGACAGAACGTAAGGCCGATGTCAGTCCGGTGACGGAGGCCGATCGCGCTGCCGAATTGGCGATCCGCACAATACTGTCTGTGGAGCGTCCGACAGATGGGATTGTAGGCGAAGAATTTGGGAGCATCAGCGGTTCGTCCGGTCTAACCTGGGTGATCGATCCCATCGACGGCACCAAAGCCTTTATGACAGGGCGGTCTACATTCGTGACCTTATTGGGTCTGCTGGACGGCGACGTACCGTTACTTGGCGTGATCGATCAGCCCATCACCGGTGACCGCTGGGTAGGAGCGGCAGGAAGACAGACTCTTCATAACGGGCTGGCTGTGCGGACAAAGCCGAATGCCGATTTGGATGCCGCGATATTTAGTACAACCGATCCCAATCTGTTTCCGGGAACGGATGGCGAGATCTATCGACGCCTATCGTCGGCGGTGGGGATGCGGACTTATGGCGGAGATGGACTTGCCTATGGTTTGCTGGCCTCGGGCTGGATAGACACAGTGCTAGAATCGGGCCTTAAGTTGCATGATTTCGCGGCACTGGCACCGGTGGTCGAGGGTGCCGGCGGGGTGATCACCGATTGGTCGGGCAAAAGGCTCAACGCCAACTCTGATGGTCGTGTTTTGGCCGCTGGCAATGCCGAGTTGCATAAGCAATTGTTGTCGCTGATTCGATGAGCGGCGCAAGATACTGTCGGTAGTGCCGTAAACAACGCGAGTCGAGCTGCGGGTTAAATGAAAATTTCGGCAATTTGGGATTGGCGATGAAGCGATTCAGTGCACGCTTCGACCATATTCTTCCGTGGCTGGCGTTCCTGCACGATACGGTGATGGCGGGACTCGCTTTCGCTTTGGCCATGTATCTTCGCGTCGGTGGCGCAGTTCTTGATACTTATCGGCTGCCTCTGGAAACCGGTTTACCGATTTTCATGTTGTCCGCAGCTATTTCATTTCGGCTGCTCGGACTTTATCGCGGTCTATGGCGCTATGCGTCGGGACGTGATTTGACCTCGATCGTCAAGGCCGTACTTCTAGCCCTGCTGATATTTCTGCCATTGATGTTCCTCAAGGACCGCTTGGAGCTATTCCCGCGGCAAGTTCTGCCGATTCTGGCTATGGTGCTGCTCGTACTTCTGGCCGGTCCTCGGCTTTTGTACAGAATGGCCAAGGATCATTTTGCAGGCGGTCGTATCGAGCATTCGAGACGTACGCCGGTATTGCTGATCGGTGCCGGTGACGGCGCTGAGCTTTTTATACGGGCGATGGCGGGGAATGCTGCTCACCCATACAGGGTTGTGGGCGTGCTGGACGATGTGAAACGCAATCTTGCCGGCCGCCAGATACGCGATATCAAGATCCTGGGCCATGTCGACGATCTCCCTGCCGTCATCGAGCGGCTTGGTCGTCAGGGTGACAGACCACAGCGGCTGATAGTGACGCGTCCATCAGCTGAACTCGATGGTGCCGCCATGCGACGTCTGGTCGACTTGGCGCAGCCCTTCGGCTTCACAATCGCTCGCCTTCCCGCCTTAACCGAATTTCGTGACGCGGTCGCCGACGGCAGGCTGAAATTGCAGCCGATTGAAGTAGTCGATCTTCTCGGTCGGCCTCAGGTCGTGCACGATATTTCGGCGTTGCGGGCAATGGTCGCCGACCGAAAGGTTCTCGTTACCGGAGCCGGGGGGACGATCGGCGGCGAACTGACAAGGCAGCTTGCCGCATTATCACCGTCGCGACTTGTGTTGGTAGAACACGGTGAGTTCGCCCTTTACAACATCGGCCAGGCGATCGGTCATGAGCACCCCGGCCTCAATTTTGCGACCCATTTGGGCGATATCCGCGACCGGGCACGCATAATGACGATTATCCTCGACGAACGACCCGATATCGTCTTTCACGCTGCGGCGCTGAAGCATTTGCCGCTGGCTGAAATTAACCCTTCCGAATGTGTTCTGACCAACGCGATCGGAACGCGCAATGTCGCCGACGCTGCACGAGCCGCAAGTGTTAAGGCGATGGTCATGATCTCAACTGATAAGGCGGTCCATCCCTCAAGCATCATGGGTCTGACCAAGCGGATAGCTGAAACCTACTGTCAGGCCGTCGATGTGGATGGCGACAGGCAGACGCGGTTCGTCACTGTGCGATTCGGCAATGTCTTGGGGTCGACAGGGTCTGTTGTGCCACTGTTTGAACGTCAGCTTGCTGCCGGCGGTCCGCTGACCGTGACCCATCCCGATGTCGAACGTTATTTCATGACTTGCGGGGAGGCAGTTCAGCTTGTGCTTCAGACTGCGGCTCATGGCTTCAGCGGGGCAGGCGAACGCGGTCGGATTTTCGTATTGGACATGGGCGAGCCGGTGAAAATCGTTGATTTGGCTCGTCAGATGATCCGCTTGGCTGGTTTGGAGCCGGACCGCGATATCGAAATCAAATTTACCGGGTTGAGAGCGGGCGAGAAGCTGACAGAGCGTTTGTCCGACGAGGATGAACCACTTCTGCCGACTGAGCTTCCGGGAATTCTAACGACTTCTCCGCAACTCGTTCCATATTCAGTCATCACGGCATTCCTGGATCGATTGGCGGATGCGGCGAAGGCCGGCAGCAAATCACCGGAATTGATGGCGCTTTTGGATCAGGCACGACGAAACGCTTTGGCAGATCCGGTGCAAAGCGAACTTCGCAAGCGCCTTCGCCCGGTTTAGTCGGTCGGCGGTCCAAGCTGGACGGTCGCCGGACCAAAAGTCACAGGCGTTTCCGCAATATTGTCTACCCACCGATAGATCGGCCAGCGCCCGTCCGCGAGCTCTGTTAGGGACGATGTGTCGCCGCCGAGGCGCGCTCGATAGATCCAATAATTTGCCAGTACGTGCTCGATGAAGCCCCGTGTCTCTTCAGTCGGCAAACTCTCTACCGCCAAGAGCGGGTCGTCGTGGTCAAGCATCTGGCGAAAGCGCGACGGGTTGCCCGCACCACGATTATAAGCAACTGCAAGCAGCAGAAGATTCTCACCGATATTCGGATCGCGCATAAGAGTGCGCAGATAGCGTTGGCCCAGGTCCAGGTTTGTCGAAGGGTCGAAAAGCGATTTTTGCCGGTTTGGCGATATCGCATCCGCCGTGCCCGGCATTATCTGCATAAGTCCGGCCGCGCCGGCTGGGCTCACGGCTTTGGGGTCGAATTTTGATTCCTGACGTGCGACTGCATAGACCAAGGCCGGGTCGACTTGAAAGCCGCCGCGTGGTTGCCAGGCTGGAAGAGGAAAATGCATGCTGGCATCGCCTGCCGGTTGCGCGATGCGCTGGGCGAGGTTAGCGGATAGATCGCCCAGATGCGCCGCATCGGCAGTCACGATGACCGCTTCTTCGAGTTTGGGGTTTCCGGCGGGATCGATCCGTTCCAGCTCTAATGCTGCCAGATCGCGGCGCCCGATTTCGAGGAGAGCGATTGCCCGGTAACCTGCAGGCGTCTCCGCCAGAATGTCCAGGTGTTCTGTTGTTAGCGATGCGGCCGATACTTCTTCGGCGATGTCCAGTCCGAGCTTTCGCATCGCGAGCATGCCGTAGAATGTTGTTGGATAACGGCTCGCGTCGGTAAACCATTTGGACGCGGCTGCCGCGACACCATTGTGCTCATCAACTCGTCCTGCCCAATAGGCGCCTGCCGCCTGCATCCAGCCGGACGCGGTAGGTGACGCTGCTAACGCGACAAAGTGCCGGCCCGCTTCCTCAAATTGGCCAAGTCGCCATGCCGCCAATCCCGCGATCCAGTGAGATGTTGATGCTCGGTTGCCAAGCAGATTGATTGCCCGGATAGCGTCAGCGAGCGCTCCCTTGTCATCGCGCGAAAAGAAGTGGCCGAATGCGTGTTCGCCGGCAACTGTATGCGGCTCTGCCGATGCGATACCGTCATCGGTATCATTGTCGGTAGCCAAGGCCTGAGCTGATCGCGGGAGTGGAAGAGACGCGTCGTGCGGCTTTTGGGACAAAGCTAAACGATAGATGTCGTCCGCTTCGGGCAAATCCGCGTAAAGGTCCATCCAAGCGCGCAAGTCGGAAAAAGGCACGTCTGAACTGGGCGATAGATAGCGGGTCGCCAGAACATGTCCAACTAAACGGCGATCCTGAATTTGCAGCGCCGTTGCCTCAACCGCAGCCCAATCAGACGAATCTGCGGCGCTGAAGGCCCGTCGGTAGCGTTCTAGGTCGCCGGGGGACAGACCGTAGCGCATTCCGGCCAATGCATCCTTCAACAGCCGACTAACGCCTGTGCCAGGCGTTATCGCCGGTTGCATTGCGACCGAAGCGGCATCGGAAGTAATGCGCTTTTGGGCAAGAAGCACTAGCGGGAGTGTAATCCCGGCGAGGAATAAGGCACGGGTGAATTTCCGTGCTGCGGACTTGGCCGAGGACGGCCTATCCGTGTCCTGTGAGGTAAACATAATTCGTCCTCTAAACGATCGCGTAGTGAACTGCAATAGCGGCGACCTGTGTGGCAAGCACAAAAAATCCCCCGCCAGATCATCTAGGTGAGAATCAATTCTCAGCTGTAAATATCACTATACCATTATGACTATGGCAATTTTATGTGCTGTTAATTGGTATTAATCAATTATGCGATGCACAAGAATCTTTGGGTTATATTGCACATCAGGAGGAATTGCTAAATCACTGTAAACACAAATGATTCTGCAGTTATGCAGCATCACTTCTGTGGTAATCGTTCATGTGGCGTCGCAACGAGGCTGAATTGGAGTTCAAAGACCCAATTGCTCGAAAAAATCATACTGAATCGCTCGGTCGTGCGAGGCGAAAATGCCTGAAGCTAACGAGGCATAAAATAAATCCTACAATCGACGAATTCTCTTTCAGACCGATGGCATTGGCCGGGACAGGTTCAAGACTCGGGTGCGTATTGCCGAGGCATCGGTGCCGATCGTCCGACGCCAAGCTCGCCTATGCAGCCTTTCTTTTGAAGCTCATCTTAGGTCCAAGGCGAGGCAGCAACCATTCCAGAGGCTTGCTCTGGCCCGCGGGCATCGACTTCTGGAACGCCGGGCGAGCCCAAATGCGATCGAAATAAGCCTGGACGTTCGGGTGCGCGTCTAGTTCTACGAATGCAGTCACGAAATATACCGAGAATCCCAGGCTGGTGTCGGCGCCTGAGAACCCGCCGGGCAGTATATAATCCTGGTTCGCAAGAATATTCTCGAGCATATCCAGCCCCTTGCCGATGCGTCGGGATTCCAAATTGATGACGACTGGCGAACGCTCCGCCTCTGAGACGAAAATATATTGCTGAACCAGGTTCTGACCATGAACCAGCAGAGTCTCGGCATAATGGATCCATTGCAACCAATGCGGCCTCTCGGGATGACCGACAGGGCGGTTGAGCGGGCTTTCGTATTTCTCGCAGAGATACTCGCAGATAGCGCCGGATTCGAACAATGTGAGATCGCCATCAACCAGAGCCGGAATCCGGCCCAGAGGATGGATCGCCAGATATTCCTTGGCCCGCAAGAATTTATGGTCGAACGGCATGCTGACCAGTTCGAACGGCACACCCAGTTCGTTCAGCAGCCAGAGAGACCGCATCGAACGGGTTTCGGGGCAAGAATATAGGGTCAAGGACATGGGGAGGGCTCATGAAATTCGAAATGCTAATTGACTATAACAAGCACGCTATTGAGCCGCGATCAACGTAGATCAATGTTCCGACTCTTAGACTAGACGACCTGTTCGCGCCTGGTAGGCAGGCCGAGGTTTTTCGGCTATCTTCTCGGTGGAACAAAATTTACCGCCGCAGGCGGTTAGCGGGAGGACTGCATGGAAAAGTCGGAACGGATCGCGATCGCCAAACATATCTTGGCCCTGATTGACTCGGAAAAGCCCTATATGGGCGAAGAGGCGTGGGAGGCGGATATCGGTCGTTTTGTCGATCAGGACAGATTCGACCTGGAGAAGCGCAAGCTGTTCCTGGAGCGTCCGCAGTTGATTGCCTTATCAGCGGACATTCCCAACCCGGGTGACTACTACGCCACTGATATCGCCGAAAGGCCGATTCTGATTGTTCGCGGCAAGGACGGTGTAGCCCGCGGCTTTCTTAACGCTTGCCGCCATCGGGGCGTCAAACTCGCCGAAGGCTGCGGTCACGCCAAAGGATTTACTTGTCCCTATCATGGTTGGACTTTCAGCACCGACGGCGAGTTGATCTCCGTGCCCAGCCGTCAGGCGTTCGATCCTGAGCAAATGCGTGATCTGATCGCGTTGCCGACACATGAGGAAATGGGCGTCATTGTCGTTCATCCAGATCCTGAAGGGCAGCTCGATTTTGATGCCTTCCTGGGGCCAATGAAGGGTGTTCTGGAGGATATGGAGCTTGGTTCCTACAAGCTGGTTCACCAACATCGCGAACCGGCGCGGATAAATTGGAAACACGCGGTAGACGGCGGGATGGAGGCTTACCATGTTCCGTTCTTGCACCCGACGACCTTTGGGACCGATGGCGGCGGTTACCTGCCGCATATGCAGTTCGGCGACCATCACGCTTTCATCACTTCCGGTCCGGACATCAGATCGCTGAAGAACCTTCCCGAATCCGAATGGCCGCATTCCTGCCACTGGGGCTCTGTGAACGCGATATTCCCCAATACGGTGATCGGCGGCGGCAACCGGCAGGCTATTTTGTTTTTCCAACGAACCGAACCGATGGATAAGCCTGGAGTGTGCAATTACAATTATCGTCTGTACGCCCAACCCGAAGTCGCAGAAAACGAGAAAGTCTTATCGGACGCGATTGCGCTGTTCATGAAGGTGGCGTTTGAAGAAGATCTGCCGACGCAGGTCAGTTCCCAGATCATGATGGAATCAGGTGCGGTCAAATCAGTCGTTTTCGGCAAACGCGAAGCCTGCTTGACCGGGATGCATAAGGGTTACGACGCTGCTATCGGGCATGATTCGGACGCAGCTGTCCGGAGCAACTCGGCGCGAATGGGTATTTCGTCGACCCGTTAGCACCGGAGAACACACTCATCCATCCGGTTTGTTCGGCCATTGTCGCAAAGTTGAGATCAACGAAGAGGAAGGAGCAGTTCGTGCTCTTTCCTCTGGCGACAATCCGCGCCATCTGATCTGATCGACCATCTCCACCAGGAGGCCCAGCGATGCGAGTTCCAGGCTCGTAGCGACCATGCTCCTGATGGTGAGCCATGTGTTAAATAAAATTACATTCGGATCGACAACTCGGCCTCGCGGCAGGGCGAACAGCAAAACGATCTCGATTAAGACAAACGCCCCAGCGACCACCCAAAGCAAGAATGCGAACCGATGGATCGGTTTCTTCATTGTGCGTCCCCCTAATAGACCCAAGGAAGATACGCGGGGCGGCCTATTCGCCCTGCGTTGGGGGTTAGCCTATCCGCGGCCTTCGATGATGTCGCGGAGAAACTCGACGTGGCGGGCAAATTCGCGTCGGCCGACGGGGGTCATCCTGATGCGGGTTCGCGGCTTCTTCCCGAGGAAATCCTTCTCGGTCGCGACATAGCCGGCTGTCTCAAGTGTGGCAATATGGGCGCCGAGATTGCCGTCCGTCGCCTCGACGATGGATTTCAAGCGCGGGAACTCGATAGCCTGCCCGCCGGGCAGCGCATTTAGCGCCGCCATGATCTTGAGGCGCATTGGCTGATGGATGATCTCGTCCATGACCTCACGCTCCCCGCAGCCACAGGCCGGTCAGAGTCAGCGCGCCGCCGCCGACAAAAGCCATCCACAGCAGGAAATGCGCGGGCAGGAAAAAATAACCGCCCATGGTCAGGACGGCGATGCCGACACCGATCGCCGAGTAACGCCAGCCGGTCCACAGTCCCAGAATCGTGTACATCGCCGCGACCAGCATCGGTACGAACGCGCCCATCTCAGCGCCACGCGGCCGCATGATCGCGACGGTGCTGAAAATGAAGACTGTGAAGGTCAGATAGATGACCAGGAAACGCCATGCTTGGCCTTTGTTACCTGCAGCGGCCTTCTGTGTGGACCGGCGGCTGAACAGGAAACTCAATATAAACCAGGCGACGCCGATAGCACCCCAGATGGGACCGCCCTTGGTCGGCATCAGGTCGCTCGCGCCATAACCGATGAACCAGAAGATGCCCCACATGATCACCTGCGGGGACGATACACGGTAGGAATAGAACGCGATGCTGCGGCTGCGGGCCCGCTCGACATCGCGGAGCGCTTCGACGGCCTGATCTGGAGTGAGCGACATGCTATGCCTCCTGTTACGATAGAGAGCTCTGTAATGCAGAGTGGTCTGCGTGGCAAGAGAGTTTGTCTGAGCTTGGCACAGGGCACAGGGGATGCTAGGCACCGGCGGTCGCTTCGGTGTAACTATCCACTCCACACCGGCAGCCATCGCCTGAGCAGCGTACTGCCTTGCGGGAAGGCCTATCATGCTGCGCGGCCAAACCAATCTTCAAAGCGATCCCGCCGCACCGGCGCGCGCGCGCGCGCCACAGGGCCAGCGGGCAAGGCCGGTTTTGACCGAAGGGCCGATCGCGCGGACCCTCTTGCTGTTTTCGCTGCCGATCCTGGGCAGCAGCGTCCTGCAGTCGCTCAACGCCTCGATCAACGCGATCTGGATCGGCCGGCTGATCGGCGCGAACGGGCTCAGCGCCAGCGCGAATGCAAACAGCCTGATGTTCTTCCTGATGAGCCTCGGGCTCGGGCTGGGGATGGCCGCCACGATCCTGGTCGGCCAGGGGCTGGGCGCGCGCGACATGGTCCAGGTCAAGCGTTCGGTCGGCACCACGCTCGTGTTCTTCACGCTCCTGTCGCTTGTGATCGGCACTGCGGGCTTCATCGCCGCGCCCCGCCTATTGATGGCGATGGGGACGCCGCCTGACGTGCTGGGGCTGGCTGCCGCCTATCTCAAGGTCATCTTCCTCGCCCTGCCGGCGATCTATCTCTACACCTTCGTCATGATGGCGCTGCGCGGCGCCGGCGATTCAACTACGCCATTCATCTTCCTGGCGATTTCCGCCGCGTTCGATGTCGGGCTCAACCCGGTTCTTATCCTGGGCTTCGGTCCGGTCCCGGCTCTTGGGATCGCCGGCTCGGCGCTGGCAACTCTGATCTCCCAATGGATCGGGTTGGGCGCCGTGGTTATCTGGCTGTACCGAAGCCACCATTTCCTGCGTCTGACGCGCGCGGAATTCCACTATCTGCGGCTCGACGGTGAAATCCTGCGGGCGCTCGTCGCCAAGGGCCTGCCGATGGGCCTGCAGATGATCGTCATGTCGTCGTCGATGCTGGTGATGATCAGCCTGGTTAATCGCTATGGCGCTACCACGGTCGCGGCCTATGGCGCCTGTTTTCAGCTGTGGAACTATATCCAGATGCCGGCCATGGCGGTGGGCATGGCTGTGTCGTCAATGGCGGCCCAGAACGTCGGCGCGCGCCTGTGGGACCGCGTATCGCGGATCGCCGGCATCGGCGTGTTCTTCAACGTGCTGCTGACCGGAGTACTGGTGCTGCTTGTTACTGCGATCGACCGCGATGCCTTCGCGATATTCCTTGGGTCGGATAGCCCCGCGGTGGATATCGCGCGCCATATCCATTCGGTCGCGTCCTGGTCGTTTATTCTGTTCGGTGTGGCCTTCGTGCTGTCCAGCGTGGTGCGGGCCACCGGCGCGGTGGTGCCGCCGCTGATCTTCCTGTTCGTCGCCATGTGGCTGGTGCGCCTGCCCTTCGCCTGGCTGATGTCGGCCCGACTCGGCGCCGACGCGATTTGGTGGAGCTTCCCGATCGGCTCAGCGACCTCGATGCTGATGCTGCTCGTCTATTACCGGCTGGGCACCTGGAAAAAAGCCCACATGCTGGCGCATGACGCCGCCGTGGATGCGGTTTAGAACTCGACGTCCAACTCTTCCATCTCTTCGGGTTCCTTCAGGGCCGCTTCGACCCATTCCTTCATCGGCGGCCATTCCATGATCGTGTCGCAATAGGCCTTGGAAACCGCGGTGATCGGCACGTTGTAGGTCAGGAAGCGGGTACAGACGGGCGCGAACATGGCGTCGGCAATGGTCGGCGTTCCGAAGAGGAACGGGCCGCCGTAGCGCTCGATACATTCAGCCCAGATAGCCTGGATGCGGTTGATGTCGGGCTGGGCACCGGCGAAGATTTTGAAGTTTTTGTGATGCGCCTTGAGGTTCATTGGTAGGGCCGAACGCATATTATGAAAGCCGGAATGAATTTCGCCCGAGATTGAACGGCAATGGGCTCGGGCGAGCCGGTCCTTCGGCAGCATACCCTTCTTGGGAAAAAGCTCCGCCAGATATTCTGCGATCGCGAGTGTGTCCCACACACTTGCCCCGTCGTGATTAAGGCGCGGCACAAGAACTGAAGGTGCCAGCAACAGCAATTCCGCGCGGTTCGTAGGGTCGTCGATCGATACCACCTGCTCCTCGACTTCAAGCCCCGCCAGCTTGCACAGCAACCAGCCGCGCAGGGACCAGGAGGAATAGTTCTTGCTGGAAATGGTCAGCACGGGACGCGTCATGGCCGCTCCTTATCCAATAGATACAATTTTACCGCTCGAGCGCAGCTAACGATATTGCAGCGCAATATAAAAAGCACTAGCGTTCATCACGAAACTTTTGCGTTCGACGGATAGAAAGACATTCGGCGGCTTCATTAAACGAGATCGGACGCCAATACGCATGCTCTACCAAGCCTATCAAGCCTATGCTGACGCCTCTGAACCAATCCGCGCCATGGCCCGCGCCGGCTTGAGTTTCAGTAAGATATTCAATAGCTTCGGTGGTTCCAGCATAGGACAGGATTGGGCGGCCGCTCTGGAATTGACGGCTCGAAGCGGAATGAGCCACACGAGGCCTCCTTACGCTATAGACAAGGTATTGGTCGGAAATCGCGAAGTGGCAGTGCGCGAAGAGGTCGTATTGTCGCTCCCCTTCTGCAATTTGTTGCGCTTCGCCAAGGACGACATTGCTACGCCACAACCGAAGATGCTTGTGGTGGCTCCGCTTTCAGGACATTTCGCGACATTACTACGCAACACGGTCGAAACGCTGTCGCGTGACCACGATGTCTATATTACCGACTGGAAGAACGCGCGCGACATTCCACTATCGGATGGTGCGTTCGGGTTTGATGACTACGTGGACTATGTCATCAGGTTCCTGGAAACTCTGGGCCCGGGCTCTCATGTCCTGGCAGTTTGTCAGCCGTGCGTCCAAACGCTGGCGGCGGTGTCGCTGATGGCGGAGGATCGCAATCCGGCTCAACCGCTCAGCATGACTTTGATGGCGGGGCCGATCGACACAAGGATCAGTCCGACAGCGGTCAATGAATTGGCGACATCTCATCCGCTCGATTGGTTCAAGAATAATCTCATTTATCGTGTTCCCTTCAGACTGCCCGGAGCCGGGCGCAAGGTATATCCCGGCTTCATACAGCTGATCGCTTTCATGTCGATGAACATGGAACGTCATACCGCTGCTCACCGCGACCTGTACTTCCATCTTGCCAATGGGCGGATCGAAGAGGCCGAAAAGATCATGAGTTTCTATGACGAGTATTTTGCCGTGCTGGATCTGGCAGCCGAGTTTTATATCGAGACCATCGACAAGGTGTTTCAGCGGGCACTCCTGGCGAAGGGCGAATTGACCTATCGCGGTCGCAAAATCAATCCCAGCTCAATCCGCCGCACCGCGCTTCTGACCGTAGAGGGGGAACGCGACGATATCTGCTCAGTCGGCCAGACTGCGGCAGCCCACGATCTTTGCAGTACACTGCGCCCTCACTTGAAGCGCCACCATCTTCAGGCCGGAGTTGGCCATTACGGGACCTTTAGCGGCAAGCGATGGAACGGACAGATTTATCCTCAAATCCGCAATCTGGTGCTGGCGGTCAGCTGATCGCTGCAAATGGATAGATAAAGCGAAGAAATAGGGAGGAAGCGCAGGGCGTGCGATCGGGGGAAGCCTGACGCAAGGAGAGTTCCTATGACAGAAGCTGGCGTAACCGAATTTTCTCATGTCACACCTGCCGATACGGATTATGAGGACGGCGGCCTTAGGGGGTTTTTCCAGTATCGCGATCTTGGGGTCGCCGAGGCGACACACGGCAAGGTCGTGGCCCACTTGGTAAAGGCGAAATTGCCGCCAACTGACGGCACCGGATGGCACAAGCACATCGCCGATTTCCAGATCGTCATCATGATGAAGGGATGGGCCAAATTCATGTATGAGGACAAGGTGACCTTGGTCGAAGCGGGCGACTGCGTCCACCAGCGGCCCGGGGTAACCCACTACCTGTTTGATTATTCCCCGGACATGGAATATCTCGAGATTGTCAGCCCAGCGGATTTTAAGACAGTCGAAGCCGTCGGGCCGTGCGATGTTCCCGGTGTCACGCCCTGGACTTGACCGAGCGATCCCATACGGTCATCAGGGCTGGCTGTATGAACAGCGTGCAAAGCAGCACGTAGCCCAGAGCGATCATTAGGAATCGGCCCAGGCTCGCGGTTCCAGCATGCGGAGATAGAGCCAAGCTGCCGAAAGCGGTGAGAGTGGTGAGTGCGCTGAATACCACGGCGCGTGCGGTCGCCGTTTGTAGCAGCGCAACGGGACCGCGTGATCCTCGCCAGGCCATGACGAAATAAATGTCAAAGGCCACGCCGATTCCCAATAGCAGTGGGACAGCAATGATGTTGAGAAAGTTGAAGGGCATTCCCGCTACAACCGCGGTTGCCAGAGAGAAGAGTCCGGCAAGCAACAGAGGGATCATTACGACAAGCACGTCACGTAGTCGGCGCAATATGACACTAAGGAACAGCGTGATCGCCACGAGTGCTAGGGTAGAGGCCCTAAGAAAGGCTCTACCCACAGTATCGCCCGCCTCGAAAATATTCACCGGCGTTCCAGTGGCACTTGGTGAAACGCTTCGAACTGCATCGACGAAGTCCTTGAGCTGCTTCGGTTCGCGCATATCGCCCTTCGGGAAAACCGCAATCCGCGCACGACCGTCGGTAGCGATCCAGCCATCTTTGATATCCGCGGGAAGGTTCCCAATTGAAATCAACGACGCTGACATCGCATGGCGCAGCGCAGAAACCGGGTGAGCAAAGCCAATCAGTAAAGCGTGACGCAGCGCAACTACGTCGCCGCCGCCCGGGCTCGCCAGAAACGAGTCTAATGCCGCGGACAGGGCATGTCCGGCCGTCCCTAGCTTGACGCCAGTCTTCGCGGCTAAAGCTGCCTTCATGTGGGCAGCGAAGGTCTGGGTCGCGTCGTGCTCTTGCTGGTCGCTTGGCGGCTTGCGCTTTTCCTGTCCGTCGAGCAAGGGCCCGAGCAGGAAGCGGGTTTGCTCGATCAAGTCCAGCTTGGCCGGTTGGTCGGTCGGTACGAAGCTGTCCAAGGTCATGACCTGACCGGCTTGCGGCAGCTTTACCAACCGATCACGCAACGCGTTAGCCTCGGCCAAGTCGCTGGCGACTATGTCGATACGGTATGGCGTGGCCGAAGGATCGTCGATCAGTGCGCGGGTCACCACCACCGATTCCTTGTGCGGGTCTTTTAAATTCAGGGGGTCACCGTCGAAACGGACGTGTCCGACTGTAACGAGTGCTGCCAGCGCCGCCAGCGCCGCCAGCACTAGGATCGGTTTTGCCCAACGCGCGAGATTGACGTCGATTGGTGCTGCCCAGCGGAAACCCGCGGCCTCAGGCCGGCCACGCGCCGGCATTAGCGTGAGCAACGCCGGCAGCAGAGTGAGGCTGGTCAACAAAGCGATGATCATGCCGCCGCCGGCGATCAATCCCAGTTCCGAAACACCGCGGTAATCGGTTGGAAGGAATGCGAGAAAGCCCATAGCGATTGTCAGGCCAGCGATGCCCAGGGGCTCGACTATCGCATGCGCGGCCCGTGATAAAGCTTCGGCATTTGTGGCCGGTCGGTCCGTCGCCTGAATGCCGCCGGTAAGCGTGAACAGTTCGGCACGAAACCGCATGGTGAACTGAATGCCGAAATCGACGCCTATGCCGATGAACAAGACGGCGAAGGCGACGGAGATGACGTTCAGCGATCCGACTGCGGCCGCGGCGAATGCAGCGGTCAAAATCAGCCCTACGCCGAGTGTAACGATAATAGCAAGGATGAGACGGGGCGCACGCAAACCGAGCAGGAGCAGAACGATCACGAGTGTAAGCGATACCGACGTCTCGACCCCTGCACCCTCCGTGACACTGGCGAACTCTTCGTCCGCAAGGGGAACCTCGCCTGTCAATCTAAGGGTTAGGCCGCGCTCACCGAAGTGTAAGTCCTGAGCTGAGGCGCGAATAGCCGCGCTCGCTCGCGCTCCAGGTTGCAGCGCTCCGTAATCGAGATCGGGCTGTACCAGAATGAAATGACGCAGTTCCTCCGGTCGTGCTGGACCTCCGGCCATCAGTGCGCCCCAGTCCAGCGGGTGCGGTACTGCGGCGACCACCGAGTTGGTGGTATTGGCGAATGCGTTAAGCGGTCCAAGCAGCGCATCGCCGGTCGCCGTACCGTGTTCGACGTCACTAAGAGCCTGATCCAAAACGCCGAACAGGCCACGCAAACTGGGGTCGGCGTCAAGGGGGCTGATCAGCGGCTGCGCCTGCGCGATCTTGTCGGAAAAGTCAGCCAATTCGCTGGTGCTAAGGAACAGCAGAGCGTGTGTGTCGAAAAATGGGCCGCTGTCGGGTCGTTGTACGGACTTAAACAAATCGGTCCTCTTCTCGAGGGCCATTGCCAGGTCATCTGTGCCGCTATCGACTTCGTCGGAGGATTTGCCCTCGATAACGATGGCGGTTTGCATCACGGTAAGGGGAAAGGCCTGATTGAACGCCGCCTGAGCCTTTTGCCAAGGCAAATCCGGCGAGAACAGTTTGTCGGTGTCAGCGACAAGGCCAAGATTGTTTGCGGCAAACCACCCTGCTGCACCCGCCGCAAAGAGGCCGATCAGCAAAACGAATCGGGCGCTGCGTTGGCAAAATTCGACGAGCCCGACCAAGAGTGCGACCAATACGATCTCCAGGACAACGCAGGATTTGCGCAAATCTACCGTTCGCAAACTCGCACGATCCGGTCACCGCGAAAAGTCGCGGGAGGTTTGCCTCGGTCGATTGCCGAAAATAAACTTCGCCGACGCTCACTGTGGAAAACAGGTATGAGCGGAATGATCAGGGTCGGCGTGGGCGGCTCGACGTTCGAGCCATGGCGCGGCGTGTTTTATCCCGACGGATTGCCGCAAATAATGAACTAGGCTTTGCTTCGCGCGCGCTAATGTCGATTGAAATTAACGGAATGTACTATTCAACTTTGAAGCCGCAGAGTTGGCGTGAATGGCACAATGATACGGCCCGACAACATCGTTTTCTCGGTGAAGGCGTGGCGCTTTTGCACTGATCGTCGGGTATTGGCGGACGCAGGTGATTCGATTGCTAGTTTCTCGGCCAAGGCCTCACCAAATTAGGTTCGAAACTAGGGCCGATCAATTGGCAATTCATGGTGACCAGAAAGTTCGATGCCCGAGGATTTCGGCTCCTTCCTGGCACTTCTTCCAAAGCAAAAGAATGGCGTTCCCTTACGCCATGCCGTCGAGGTCGGTAATCCTGCGTTCGCATGTCCGGCCTTCTACGGTTTGGCGCGTCGGCATGGCACTGCGATAGTCTATGCGAAGGACGAGGATTTTCCGGAGATAGATGAGCAAACGGCTGACTTCACCGATGCGCGGCTAATGACGAGCCGAGAAGATATGTCGACCAGTACGACCAAGAGCGAGGTCAACGGCTTTGCAAGACAGGCGGCTGAATGGGAAAAATGGTGATGTGCTCGTCTACTTCATCCCGGGTGCAAAGGTGCGAAATCCCACCGCCGCTCAGGCGCTGATCGCTAAGCTCGACAGACGCCGTTCCAGCGAAATACGCCTTGGCTATTGCTTAATCAGAGAGCTTCGGCGCCCCAGGACAAAGCCACCGGCTGCCGCGAGAATAAGCGCACCGAGCAGCAGCAAGATATCTGTCGTGCTCCATGACGCATGTTCCGGCTGCTGCGGGCTCGCTAATTGGGTCGGTGCCGTCGGCGTCAGGGCCGTCGGCGATGAGGTATCGATTGCCGCCGGCGTGGTGGATGTTTCGCTCTGCGGGGATGGGGCATCGCTCGGCTGTGCGCCAGTACCGTCGACCAGTTGATCGACACGCAGATAGTATGTCCCCGGTGGACCGATTGTCCCTGCATAGTCCATCAGTGCGACGTCACCGGATCGAGACACCAGACGCCACGGGCTTTTCGGTGTAATCGAAACGCAATGTCCATCATTGAATACCGATTTGAACCAGGCAGGATTTGCGCGCCTCGACTCAGTCGGATCGGTGAGCGCACGGGTAGCGCCCGGCTCGCTACACCCGAATGTGTCTGCTGTTGTGTGGTATAAAACAGGTGCTGTCTCCGCCATCGACGCACAAGGCGCGATGATGATAAACACGGCGGCCGGCACAATGCCCGAAACGAACCTGCGCGCGGTCGAAGTCAAACTTTTCCGATAATGGGCTATCATCGCGTCAATTCCCCCAACGCATAGTGCCGCGGAATTGGATTCGTTCCCTCAGGGTCTTTGGGAAATGTTGAAAACCAGTCCGAACGGATCGCGGAGATAGCAACGCGGGACTGATGGGGCTTCATTCTCAATCCGGCAGCCGGCAGTGATCAGGCGTGACTTGGTGGACTCCAAGTCAGGCACGATGAATTCAAAGACAGGCCCATAGGCCTCTCCGCGGTCAAGAAACAGCCGGAATGCGCCGGTTTCCAAGCCGATTATCGTTTCGCTGCGGTGAAACACTGCCAGCCCGAACTCTTTTTCGTAAAACTCGGCTGCTGCTTCGATGGTCTCGGTTTGGAGCAGCACATCGCGTGTAGAGGCAATGTTTTCCGGCATGGTGGCACCCCGCTTTCGTGCAACTTATGCTATTGGCTGCAATATACATTGCGAAACCGTAGCGAGGAGTCGATGGGGCTTAAGATCGACTGTGCGTTCGATGGTGGTAACATCAATGTCGAAAGCATTGGACCTGAGGCGGTAAATCTATCGATCAGGCAGGACTCGAACGGGTCTTGGTTCCAGTGGTTTTACTTTCGCGTCGTCGGCGCGGCCGGTCTCGAATTGGTACTGAGGATCGTTAATGCCGGGGCCTCAGCCTATCCCGATGGTTGGCACGGTTATCGCGCTTGCGTCAGCAGCGACAATGAAACATGGCGCCGCACGGAAACCCATTTCGACGGCGAGATCTTGGAAATTCGGTATCGCGCGGAAGTGGACATCGTCTGGTTCGCCTTCTTCGCACCATACGATCTAACTAGATACGAGAGATTTTTACGATCGGCGGGATCGAACTGCGCAGTAGCAGTTTGTCGGATCGGCCGCTCGGTTGATGGCCGGGAGATCACAACACTCAGCATAGGTGAGGGCACCCGTCAGGTCTGGTTGATAGGCAGGCAGCATTCCGGCGAGACGATGGCCAGTTGGTGGATGGAGGGGGCTCTCGACAGGTTGTTGGACGAAAGCGATCAGCTCGCCCGACGGCTTCGCAATATCGCGCGGATTCACTTAGTGCCGTTGGTCAATATCGACGGGGCTGCGCGCGGCAATCTGCGGGGCAACGCCGCCGGGATCGATCTCAACCGACAATGGAGTGCACCCGATCCGGATAAGGCTCCAGAGGTGGTAGCGGTGCTGTCAGCAATGGAGCGGACCGGAGTCGATCTCTGCCTCGATGTCCACGGCGACGAGACCATACCCCATGTCTTTGTCGACGGCTGCGACGCCGATCCCCTGGCGACCCCTGGACAAATTGCCGGAGTTGCATCGTTCAAATCCGCTTTGATGAAGGCGAACAGAGCCTTTCAGACAACAGTCGGTTATCCGATCACCTACGGCGGGGAAGGCGCACCTGGAATGTGCAATCGCGCGGTCGGCCGCCGGTTCGGCGGCATAGGTCTGACCTTAGAGATGCCATTCAAGGATAGTCTTGAGGTCCCCGACCAGATCGAGGGTTGGTCGCCACAGGCATCAGCCCAGATGGGACGCGACTGTCTGGACGCGATTGTCGCGGTACTCGAAGGCTAAGCTTCGGTTAACGCGCGATATTTGACGTCGAATTTGTCCTGTTGGCGCGCAGGTCGGCAAACCGAACCATTTGCCGGTTGGTTTCATCCCATAGCGCGAGTCGAACGGCTTTTAAGCCATCAAGCCAACTTAACGGGGGAACTACCTGGAGCGCCGGAATGGCATTGTGACAATCCTCAAGCCGGTAATTTGGCACGCGTGGACTTAGATGATGGATGTGATGGAAGCCTATGTTGCCGGTAAACCACTGAAACAGTCGCGGCAGCTTGAAATAGGAGGATCCCTCAAGCGCGGCTTTAGTAACAGTCCACTCGTTTTGTCGTGCCCAAACAACACCTTCATAGCGATGTTGCAGTGAGAATAGCCCGACCCCGATCATGGCAGTCAAAGCGATTACGGGAACTTGGACGAGCAGAACCTGCCAGACACCAAGGAAAGACATCAGAGTGGCAACCAGCGCCAAGACTGACAAATTGGTCAAATAAACGGACCGGCGCTCGCGAATCCAGCTCTTCGGCGTATCGAAAGGAACGCGATACAAGAAGATAAAGACCAGCGGCGGAATGATCACATGGGCAATGAGCGGATGGTGCATGAGCCGGAATTTTATCCGCGCCCAGCGCGACAGCGCCCGGTACTCTTCGACGGTCGTACATGTCGAGTACATATCCAGGCCGGATAAGCGGCGATCGAGATTGTTCCAATTGCCGTGGTGGTCGTTGTGCTGGCGGCGCCACTGGGCATAGGGCGTGAAGGTGAGAAGGCTGCAGAATCTGCCGACCAGATCGTTCGTCATACGCGAACGAAAGAACGCACCATGTCCGCAATCATGCTGAACGATGAAAACGCGGACAAGAAGGCCGGCCGTCGGAAGGGCGAGCGCCAATGTCAGCAGGTAGGAAATGTGAAGGGACCAATACATTCCGGCGCAGGCCGCCAGGAATAGGCCAATGGAGGTAACAATCTGGAGCATGCTTTTCGACAGGCTGGGCCTCTCGTAAGCCTTAACGAGCGACCTCAGTCCAGGCTGAGGGTCCACACCGATTTGCGGCGCAGAAGAAATATAGGACATGGGGCAGTCTAACCTTGGGAGCGCAACTCCCGTCGGCCGTCAAAGATCTGTCGGCCCTGTGGATCGCGGATGGTCGAGTTGGCCGCCGCCGACTGAGCGGCGGCAGCCATCATCGGTCGATTATGCGCTTTGCAGATCGACGGCCGACATTTTGCCGTCGCGGCCGGACTCGATCGTGTAAGCGACCTTCTGTCCTTCGTTGAGCGAACCTAGGTTCGAACGCTCTACCGCCGAGATGTGTACGAAGACGTCCTTCGTGCCGTCATCGGGCTGAATGAAGCCGAAACCCTTGGTCGGGTTGAACCATTTAACAGTACCTTGAGCCATAATATTCTCCTGATAGAGAGTGGCAGCCTGCCGATTGGCGGGCTGAATCAAATTTCATTTCGGGAGAACCTAGGCAGTCGAGCTGTAGAAGCGGCGATTACGGGATAGCCCTAACGGAACGTGACGCCACTGTTACATAGCTATGAGCGGCGCATATTGATAGGGGCGACGCCGAATTTGCCGTTTTGAACGATTGTCAGTGTCGATTCCGTACTGAAAATCCTAAGGCGTAACGCCGGCGACCATCACCGGGGAAGCGACTGCGCCGTCGCGGCCCTGGGCTAGTTCCAGACCCAGAAGCAGGGCATTGCGAAGGTCGCGGGGATCGATAACGTCGTCGAAACCCAACCGGTCCGCGATATGGAACGCACCACCGGCTTGCTCGGACGCAATGCGCGTGCGCGTCTCGTCGTCGAGTTTGGCCGAGGCAGCAGCGCTCGCGACGGGCATGGCGCCTAAGCTTGCTCCGGGAAAGGCCAGCGTTATCGTTTGGCCGTCGAATGGGTTCATCGCCATGATCGACGAGCCGAATCCGAAGGCCTTGCGCAGCGTTACGTGCAGCTTAGGCACATTAAGCCGGTGCTGAGCGACGAACATCCGCGCCGCGTGCCGTAGGATTCCGCTCTTCTCCGCCGCCGTTCCGACCATCACCCCGGGGTTGTCGGCCAGGAAGACGACCGGCAGATGGAACGCGCCGGCCACATCGATGAAATGCGCCGCCTTATCGGCTGCTTCGGCATCTATTGCTCCCGCTCCATGGCTCGCATCGTTGGCGACGATTGCTACCGCCCGCCCGCCCAGCCGAGCCAGCGCCGTGACAATCGACCCGCCGAACTGCGGCTGGACCTCGAACAGGCTGTCTTTGTCGGCCAGCATTTCAAGCACACCGCGCATTTCGAACGGGATGCGCGGGTCGGGGTCGATCAGGCCGAGGATCCCATCCAGTCTGCGTGGACCCGTATCGGGGCCGTCGCATCGCCCAGTGCGCGTCCAAGCGTTCAGCGGGAAATAGGACAGGTATCGCCTGGCTACATCGATCGCCGCTTGGTCGTTGACCACCAGATTATGTGCGACCCCCGACTGAACGATATGGACCTGTGGGCCGCCCAGCTGTTCCTTAGTGACGATCTCGCCGATGGCGCCCTTCACCAGCGGCGGGCCGGCGGTGAACAGCGACGCGGCCTCGGTCATGACAACGAAATCCGACAACGGTGCGGTTAGCGCCCCGTGACCGGCGGATGCGCCCATCACCAGACAGACGATGGGAACCTGCCCCGACAGTTCCGCCAGACCCTGCAGGTCGTTCGGGCGGCGTCCGGAGTGGCTGTTGGTCAGGCGGTGGCCTGCACCCTCCAGCATGAAGACCAGCGGTACGCGCTCCTGCGCCGCTAGCTGGACCAGCCGGTAGCGTTTGTCCGATCCGCCGTCGCCGATTGAGCCACCCAGAACGGTGAAGTCCTCGGCCCCGGCCAGCGCTGGCCGCCCGTTGATTTTGCCGAACCCGGCCACCAACCCATCAGCCGGCGTGGGCGCTTGGTCGGGGCCGCTTAAACCGCCGACAAACGCGCCGATCTCGACGAATCGGCCATGGTCGAACAGATGAGCAATACGCTGTCTTGCGTCCAGCTTGCCGGCCGCGCGATGCCGGGCGATCCGCTCTTGACCGCCCATTTCCTGACTTGCGTCGCGCCGCCTACCCAGTTCAGAAAGTAGGGCTTCCCATCGTCCGAGGCCTGAAGTCATCGCGCGATCCTCAAAGGATCATAACAGTCCGACCTAGCTGGCCATCAGGTAGTATCTGGAGCGCATCGGGTACCTCGTCGAAGCCGATGGTACGGGTGGTTAATGAGCGGATCTTGCCTTCCTTGTAGAGTTCCATCAGCCCGTCGTGGATGTGGCCGTGAACGTCGCCGCCGTAGGATCGGCCGGCATAGACACCGACCAAGGAGCAATTGCGGATCAGCGTTTTCCAAGCGGGGATGTCCGGCCAGCGGCCGCAGGCCCAGCCGACCAGCAGGAAGCGACCCTGCATGGCGATCGCCTCGAACGCCTCTTCGCCTGCCGTTCCGCCGACCGGGTCGTAGATCAAGTCGGCGCCTTTGCCGCCGGTCAGCCGCATGACGGCCTCAACGACATTCTCCTTGGTGCGGTCGATGACCTCGTCGGCGCCCAGTTTGCGGCAATATTCGATCTTCTGCGGGCTGCTCGCGACCGCAATCACCCGAGCGCCCAGCGCCTTGCTGAGCTCGATCGCCGCGGCGCCTGTGCCGCCCGCCGCGCCGAGCACTAACACTGTCTCTCCGGGTTGGGTCTTCCCGTTGGTGACGAGCCCCACCCAGCCGGTGTGATAGGCGATCCGCAGCCCCGCCGCCGCGTCGTCGCTGATGAAATTGGGGGCGGGGTTCACCTCGTCTTCTTTGACTATACATTCTTCCGCTAGGCTTCCGTAACCGCGCCAGAAGTCGGTCATGCCCATAACCCGCGTGCCGAGCGGCGTCTTCACGCCTGGTCCGACTGCAATCACAATGCCCACAACCTCACCTCCGGGGGTGAAGGGCCCGTCCTTAGGGTTGGCGGGATATTGGCCGGTACACATGAAATAGTCGGGCAGTCCCAAAGCCGCCGCTGCGACCCTGACCCGCATTTCACCGGGGCCCAGAGCCGGAAGATCGGTCTGGGCAGGTCTCAATACGTCACGCGGCTGCCCCTCGGCATGAATTTTCCAGGCCTTGAACATGAACGAGTCCCCATTGGAAGACTGCCGCGTGGGCCGCCTTGCGCTTATTCGTTATCCGAGATGAAACTAACCAAACTTTCAGCCAGATAATCCACGCCGGCTTCGACATTGATCTTCCAGCCCTTGGAAACGACACTGTTGGCGAATCCGTATAAATGGAAGACTTGCAGATGTGCCAGCACATAGAGGCGCGATTCCGGCCCGCCGGCCAACGCCCGGGCGAAAACTGGAATACGTGCGCCAAGACGCACCAACAGACCGTCGTGTATAGCCATCATATTGGGGAAGAAATCCGGTTCGCTCCCGCTGACTTCGCCCAAGAGGCAGGTAAATTGCCGGTTCGCTTCGTAGAGTTTCAAAAGCGCGTAGAGAAATTCCTTCGCTTCCGGAACAGTGGGTCTGTCGGGCAGAGCATCGAATAATGAATCGAGCTTGGGAATAAACAGGTCCAGAAGGCCCTTGGCGACGTCGAAGCGATTGGTGAAGTACTTGTAGAAAGTTGCCCGGCTGACCCCCGCGATGGTGATGATCATGTCGACGGTAGTCGCGACGTAAGAATTGCGGGTGAAAGCTGTCTCTGCCGCCGCCAGGATGCGGTTGCGGCTGTCTTCGATCTGCTCGTGGTGCAGCGCCGACAGGCCGCGCGGACGGGTTCGCCGCGCCGGAGCCGCCGTTTGTTCGGTTTGCTGCAGGTGCGCTTTCGTCATATCCCCTGGGTTCCCGTGAGTCTGCAGCCAACCTTGCCGAACGAGGCGTCCAAGACAAGGGCTTTCACCGCTAGACCCGTTTTTTATCAGAACGACGCATGTCCCAATATCGCTTCGTCAGAATGAAATTCGTACCACAGTCAGATTGACCGAACAAATAGTTCGCTCTTTAATGGCGCAAATCTTATAAGCGAAGCTGGATCGTCGGCAATGTCCGTGTTCAATTCGTCGTGACCGCGCCTGGTGGACCTACTCCACCGCTGCGCAGACAGCAGTCTGAACTGCGATTATTAGGGAGGAAACATGTCCGTTCGTGTCGTCACTATCGCGCTGGCGACTGCCGCGCTTCTAGCCGGAACCAGCACTTACGCAGCGACATCGGACCAGGGCTGGACCACCAACGGCGGCGATGCGAACAACGACCGTTACGCGCCGCTGACCGGCATCACCCCCGAGAACGCAAAAACACTGGGTGGGGCCTGGCGCACTGAACTACCGGGCGCCAGTTCGAAGGCGTCGCCGATCATCGATAACGGCGTCATGTATGTCGCGGCAGGCGGCGGCGCCATCCAGGGCGGCGGCGGAGGCGCGGTCTACGCGCTCGACGCCAGGACGGGCGCGATCAAATGGACCTTTTCGCCCCAGGGCGCGGGCATCTCCGCGCTGAACAAGGGGGTCGCCATCGGCGACGGCAAGGTTTTCGTCGGGCTGTCGAACGCCCATGTCGCGGCCATCGATATGAAAACAGGACAGCTTGTTTGGGACGGACTTGCAGGCGAGGACCCGCCGGCTGCCGGCCAGTTTATCTCGGTGGCGCCAGTGGTTGCCGACGGCAAGGTTTTGGTCGGCGTCGGCAGCGGCGATGCCGGCTTTCGCTGCCGTCTGGTGGCGCTCGACGTCAAGACCGGCAAGCAGGTCTGGAGCTTCATTTCGATTCCCGGTCCGGGCGAGCCCGGCCATGAAACCTGGCCTGCCGAGGGCGACGCCTGGCAACATGGCGGCGGCGGCGTGTGGGCAACCCCTGCAGTCGACAAGGAATTGGGACTGGTTATTTTCGGCACCGGCAGCGCCTATCCGCAATATGGCGGCGACGTTCGCCCCGGCGCCAACCTCTACACCGCCTCGGTCATGGCGGTGGACCTCAAGACCGGCAAATATCGCTGGCATTTCCAGACAGCCCATCACGAAATCTGGGAAAGCGATGTCGGTGGCCCTGAGGTTCTCTATGACGCCAAAGTGAACGGCAAGACGGTTAAGGCGGTCGCGGCGTTGCGTACAGACGGCTATCTGTTCCTGCTTGACCGTAAGACTGGCAAGCCAATCTTTCCGGTCGAGGAACGGCCGGTGAAACAGAACGAGCGGCTGAAGACCTGGCCGACCCAGCCCTATCCGGTGGGCGCGGACAAAGTCGGGCCCAACTGCGTCGAGCAGGACGCGCTGCCGGCGGGCTTTGTTTCCGGCTGCTTCTGGGAACCTGTGGATTACGATCAGCCCAATGTTGTTTCACCGATGTCGACGCGTTTCGCCCCGACATCCTACGACCCGAAGAGCCGGCTGTTCTTCGTCTCCGGCGGCGCGGACGCCCACTGGGCGCGCCGCCAGCCGAACCCCTATTTTTTCAATTTCACCAGCACTGCGCCTGGCATCAAGAGCTACGGTCTGCTGACCGCTTTTAACGCCGATACCGACAAGATCGTCTGGCAGGATCGTCTGCCCTGGCCGATAGCGTTTGGCGGCGGTTCGACTGTGACGGCAGGCGGCGTGCTATTTCACGGTCAACCTGATGGCAACGTCCAGGCCTATGTAGCCCAGACCGGCCAAAAGTTATGGGAATTCCAGACCGGCGCGCCGGCAATCGGCGCGATCACCGCCTATCGGCTGGACGGGAAGGATTATGTCTCGCTCGTCGCAGGTGGGAATGTCTGGTCTTTCACCCTGGACGGTAAGGTGGCCCCACTGCCGGCGCCGCCCGCCCCGCCGACGGAATCCCAATTCTCCGGCCGCATCGTAACGACCAATCAGGTCTCGATGTCGAACGAGATCGAGAACAACGGCATACGGGCCGATCTGAAATATGTCGACGAATATGCGCTGAAGCCGGTCCGGGCGAAGGTCAAGGTTGGCGATAGTGTGACCTGGACCAACAACGGCAAGGTTGTTCATACCATCGCAGCGCGCGACGGCTCTTGGACAACCGGACCGGTTCAACCGGGTCAGACCGGCACAGTCAAATTCGACAAGCCCGGAACCTATACTTACGCCGACACGGGCCATCTTTGGATGGTTGGCCAGTTGATCGTCGAGTGATGTGTGATAATTAACCAGCACACGCCGCGAGACGCGCAGGCATCACCAGGGAGCGAATGCTATGAATGTCATGACGGGGAATATTTCGACCGACGGCTCCAGCGCCTGGGGCACCCGTTATCCGTTCCACCCTTATCCGACTGGCTGGTTCATGGTCGGCTTCTCTGAGGATGTCGCGCCCAAGGGCGTGAAGCCCCTGCGCTATTTTGCGCGCGACCTGGTGCTGTTCCGTACCGAGGAGGGCAAGGCCGTGGTCGCCGACGCGCACTGCCCGCATCTGGGCGCGCATTTGGGTTATGACAGCAAGGTCGAGGGCGACACGATCACCTGCCCGTTCCACGCTTGGCGCTATAACAGCGCCGGCAAATGCGTCCATGTGCCCTTCACCAAGATGATCCCGCCCCAGGCACGGATCAACGTGTGGCCGACGGTTGAACGGAGCGGCATAATCTTCGCCTGGCATGACCTGGACGGGCGCGAGCCCTCCTGGCAGCTGCCGGATTACGACGAGAGCACGCGGCGCGAGGGCACCGGCTTCCACCGGCTGCATGACGATTTCGGCGGCGCGCATCCCCAGGATATTTTCGAGAATGCGGTCGATTTCGCCCATTTCCCGGGCGTGCATTCCGTCGGCAATACCATGGCTGCGGGCGAGCTTCAGATTAACGGCCCGATCCTGCTGTCGCCGATCAAGATGTACGCGCCGGACGAAACCAAGCCACCTGAGGAAGCGACGCCGACCTCGCTCGCGATGGCAGAGGTTGTGGGCGGCGGGCTAGCCCGCGTCGCCTCAACCTCACCGATGATGCCGGGCCTCACCAATATCAGCTGGGTCGGTGCGACACCGGTTGACGAGAAGCTGACCCATTACCGTGTCAGTTTCTTCACGCTGGTCGCGCCCGACTGCCCACTGACCGGAGAGCAGATCGACCAGATCGACCAGGTAATGACACCGATCCAGTGCCGCGAGCAGTACAGCGACGGCAAGATCTGGCCGCACAAGGCCTACGTTGCCCGGCCGATGCTGAGCGCGGTCGATGGGCCGATCCTGAAATATCGCGAATGGTATTCGCAGTTCCATCCGCGGCCCTCCAACTGATCGGTGTCGGGTAATCTCTTCGGGCTGATCCGGGCTGCGGCGCCGGATCTCAAGCGCATCTTCATTGCGACCTCCGACGGGCGGGCAATCACCTACGGCGATCTGTTCGACCTGTCGGGGCGCTATGCCAATGTGCTCAGTGCCTGCGGCGTGAAATTCGGCGACCGGGTCGCGGTCCAGGTCGAGAAGAGCCCGGAGGCGATCGTCCTCTATCTCGCATGTCTGAGGCTTGGTGCTGTCTATCTGCCCCTGAACCCGGCCTATACTCTGGCCGAGCTGGACTATTTCATCGGCGATTCCGAGCCGCGCGTGGTGGTTTGCGCGCCGGACAGGGCAGGGGAGATCGCGCCCTTGGCGTCGCGCCTGGGCGTCACGGCGACCTTAACGTTGGGCACCGACGGCGTGAGCGGCACGCTGAGCGATCTGGCGGCAAAGGCCTCGGCCAATTTCGACGATGCGGTCTGTTCATCCGACGATCTGGCGGCGATTCTCTATACCTCGGGCACGACCGGCCGCTCCAAGGGCGCGATGCTGAGCCATGGCAATCTGCAGTCGAACGCCGAGACGCTCGTGCAGGCCTGGCGCTTCACGGGTCGCGACGTGCTGCTGCATGCGCTACCGATCTTCCACACCCACGGACTGTTCGTCGGGACCAATGTCATCTTGCTGGTCGGCGGGTCGATGATCTTTCTGCCCAAACTGGACCCCGATCAGATATTCCGTTTTCTCCCCCAGGCAACGACCATGATGGGCGTGCCGACATTCTATGTGCGGCTGCTGCAGGATTCTCGTCTGACCCGCGAGGCGACTGAACATATCCGCCTGTTCGTCTCCGGCTCGGCGCCGTTGCTCGCCGAGACTCATGCCGAATGGCACACGCGCACCGGTCATGCGGTGCTGGAACGCTATGGCATGACCGAAACCAATATGAACACGTCGAACCCCTATGACGGCGAACGCGTGCCCGGCTCGGTCGGGCTGGCCCTGCCGGGGGTCGAGGTCAGAATCACAGATCCAGAGACCGGTCAGCCAATGCCTCGGGGTGAAATCGGCATGATCGAGGTCAAGGGCCCGAACGTGTTCAAGGGCTATTGGCGGATGGCGGAAAAGACCGCGGCCGAATTCCGGCCCGACGGATTCTTCATTACCGGCGACCTCGGGCTGATCGACGGCAAGGGCTATGTCTCGATTCTGGGGCGCGGCAAGGATCTGGTGATCAGCGGCGGCTTCAACGTCTATCCCAAGGAGGTCGAGAGCGAGATCGACGCCTTGCCCGGCGTGGACGAATGCGCGGTTGTCGGCGTGCCACACCCCGATTTCGGCGAGGGTGTCACCGCTGTCGTGACGCTGAAGTCCGGCGCGACCGTGACCGAGGCCGAGGTTCTGAAGCAGCTCTCAGACCGGCTGGCGAAATACAAACAGCCCAAACGCGTGATCTTCATCGACGCCCTGCCGCGCAACACGATGGGCAAGGTGCAAAAGAACGTGCTGCGGGAACAGTACAAGGCCCTTTATCAGGCGGGCGGCTGATGCCTGCGCTCACGCCATTCCATATGGCCTTTCCGGTCGACGACCTCGTTAAGGCCCGCGCCTTTTATGGTGGGTTGCTGGGCTGCCCTGAGGGGCGCAGCGCCGAGGATTGGATCGACTTCGACCTTTACGGCCACCAGATCGTCGCGCATCTGGTGGCGCGCCGGTCCGAGCCGCCGCACAGCAATCCGGTCGACGGCCATGACGTGCCGGTACCGCACTTCGGCGTCGTGCTGACGCTCGATGATTGGCAGGGGTTGGCCAATCGGCTAACCGAGGCCGGCGTTCAGTTCGTGATCGAACCTCACATTCGCTTCAAGGGCGAGGTCGGCGAGCAGGCGACTATGTTCTTCCTTGACCCCGCCGGTAATGCGCTGGAATTCAAAGCATTCGCCGATATGGGACAGCTGTTCGCGCGGTAGCTAAGCCGTCCCCGTTACCACGATATCTGTACCGGTCACGAAACCGGCTTGCGGGCTGGCGAGGTACATCACCGCGTGGGCGATATCCTCCGGCCGGCCGATGCGGCCGCAGTCGTTGGGTACGAATTCCGCCAACGCGCGCCGTTCGATCTCTGCCCAGTCATCACCCCAGCCAAATTGTTTGGCCAGGCTACGAAGCCAACCTTCGGTCGCCGGGGTCAGGATCAGGCCTGGAGTAATCGAATTGACGGTGATCCCGGTGCGCGACAGCGTCTTGGAGAGACCCACCGTCAGGTTCAATAGGGCGGCCTTGGCCCCGGCATAGTCGGGGATGACCGTCGGTGGGCGCAGCCCCACTATGCTGGCGATATTGATGATCCGGCCCCATCCGGCGGCCTGCATGGCGGGCGCGAAGCGCTTGATCATGCGGAAGGTGCAGATCACATTGCCCTGATAGGCCGCCATCCAGTCCTCGGGCGTCGCGTCGAACCAGGCGCCGTATCCGCCGCCCGACGCCGTGCCGCCGGCGTTGTTGACCAATATGTCGATCCCGCCCAGTGCAGCATCGACCTTATCGGCGACCGCCGCGGCTTCCCTGTCCTTCGCCAGATCGCCGACCGCAGTGTGGACTTCCACGCCCATGGCGCGGATTTCTGCAGCGACCTTTTCGGTGCGTTCCACATTGCGGCCATGGACCACAAGCCTGACGCCTTCGCGCGCCATGCGTTTGGCGATGCCTTCACCGATACCGGAACTACTGCCCGTGATCAGCACCCGTTTGCCCGCCAGTTCCTGCGCCATTCTCGTCCTCCCCATAACCGCTATGCTCACTGTTCCGGTTAAGGACTTTTTCGCTGTGTGACAATCGACTGTTTGGGCGGAGACAGCAGCTATTGCTGGTAACTTGCAATCACCATTGATGCTAGGCCGGTGTGCTCCGATGCCTGGATCCAGGCAACACCGCGCCTCTCGACGACTACCAGTCGAGTATGCCTACTCGTTTTGAGCGAAGAAGGGAAACTAAGTCATTGCTATAACTGCGTAAGTCGCAAACACGGGATCGTTCGGCGAAGAAAGCAGTGGTTAGAATTTGATATACATAAGGATATATGCATATATATATGTTATAATACAATATCTTTGCGCGACTTCGCAAAGGAGACCTGTCTTGACCATTTCGGTATAACGAGCGTCACCAGCTTGGCCCCGCTGCAGATACGGTCCGCATCGCCGAGATTATTTTTTCGGTGGCAGTTACCCAGGGCGACCTGCTGTTTGCCGACCAAGTCAGACGTTTCGCCGGTCCTGCAATCATGCCAGATTAGGGTAAAATTCCTGCATGATTTGGGGGGGACGGCGATGAGAGTGCACGGCGGCATTCTGGCGTTGGTGGCGGCGATGGCGATCCTGCCGCCCCACTTGAAGGCCGCAGCGGAGGATGAATCCATTGCATCCTCGTTCCTTTTGGCGCCTGAGGACGATCTCGAGCTCAAATCAATGCAGTTGCTGTCCAATCCGCAGGTCGTGCGTGCCCGGCGTCAGGGGGAACAGGATTTGCTGGCGTCGTTACCGAACGCGTTGCCCGAGACAAGGTCACATTTCCGCGAGGCGGTGGACGAAATCGCCTTTTTCGGCATTCTCAATGGCCTCAACGACGACCCGCTGCACCCGCGCATAACGGTCGTAGGCCGCCCGGGTCGGATGGTGCGCAGCGTCAAAATTCTTGCGCCCAAGGGTCTGGACGAGAATCCCGACA
>Ga0182030_10002820_pt1 | contig 37025 bp, 26 predicted proteins | sample 812S3MmetaG_FD_121299 | JGI IMG/M metagenome (GOLD analysis project Ga0182030, IMG submission 121299) | Permafrost microbial communities from Stordalen Mire, Sweden - 812S3M metaG (Illumina Assembly) | ecosystem: Environmental > Terrestrial > Soil > Wetlands > Permafrost | place: Sweden...
GAAGAACCTGGATTATTACGAGTTCCTCCAAATCAGCCCCAACGCTGACGCCGACACCATTCACCGTGTCTACCGTTTCCTGGCCGCCCGCTTCCATCCGGACAACCCGGTCTCCGGCGACCCTGAAAAGTTCTTCATGTTGAAGACAGCCTATGACGTCCTTTCCGATCCCGACCGCCGCGCCCAATACGATCTCGACCACCAACTCGACGCCGTCGAAGAAACGCCTCTCTCCTCCAGCGTTGATTTCATGGACCAGTTCGATGGCGAGCTCAATCGCCGCTTGGCCGTCCTTGCGGTGCTCTACTACCGCCGCCGCAATCATCCCCATAATCCTGAAGTCACTCTCGCTGAAATCGAAAAACAGATGGGCTTTCCGCGCGACTATCTGGACTTCACTACCTGGTATCTGCTCAGGAAGGGTTACATCACCCGCGCCGACAACTCCGACTTCACCCTCACCGCCGACGGTGTCGACTTCGTTGAAACTCAGCGCGTCAATATGCCGGTCCTGAACAAAATGCTCACCAATGGAACCAGCTCGACGGTCGCGGGCTCAACATCCAACAAGGAAAACGAAATTGTTGCGGATCTCGCCGAACTCGACATGCATGCTTCGCCCAGCGTCGGTGTTGCTGCGGTGCAAGTCGGCGGCAAGCGCACCATCATCCTGCCTGACATGTCGATTCGCATCGATCGCCGCAACGGTCAGCCAGACCTCCGCGCAAACAAAACCGAACGCCGCGTCAGTAGCCCAACCTATCACCTGGGCAGCTAGAAGACATAGACTGGACAACCAGGCACGATTTCACCGATTCCTTTTTTTCTGAATTCCTATTTTCCCCAGATCTAGACCTCCGCAATTGGGCAAGCCTCCATCGCGGAACCGCACCAAGTCGGCCAAAACACTTCCCGATTGCAAGAGGCAGAGTCAGGAAGCCCCCCAACAAACAGCTCATCGCACCTTCCCCCTCATTTGAATCCCTCACATCTCCGAAGCTTCAATCCCCACGAATCCTAAGAAGGCTATTCCCTATTCCCCGTTTCCTATTCCCGGTTCCCTGTTCCCTGTTCCCTGTTCCCTGTTCTTCCCACCAGCGTAAAATCTGAGCTGCACCGATCGCTCATGCCGACCACCTCCAAACCTGAACTGGACGTGCACCGCGGACTCCACTCGTCCCTCCTCAGCATCGTTTCGAATTTTTTCCTCGCCTTGTGCAAATGCGTCGCCGGCTTCATCGGCCATTCCTTCGCCCTCGTGGCCGACGGCATTGAATCCCTCTCTGACGTTTTCAGCTCCACCGTTGTCTACATCGGCCTCAGCGTCTCGCTGCGCCCCCCCGACAAAACCCACCCCTACGGTCACGGCAAAGCCGAACCTGTCTCCGCAGCCATCGTCAGCCTCGCCATGGCGGGCGCAGCCTTCGCTATTGCCGGCGAAAGCATCTCTCTGATCCGTCACCCCCACCCACTTCCCAGGGCCTATACCCTCTGGGTCCTGCTCGTCGTCGTCGCCATCAAACTCCTGCTCTGGCGCTATGTCTTTTCGGTTGCCCACATCATCGAGAGCACCGCCGTCCGCGTCGACGCATGGCATCACTTGAGCGACGCCATCACATCCCTCTTCGCCTTCATCGGCATCTCGCTCGCCCTATGGACGAAAGACGCTCGCATGGACGACTGGGCCGCCCTCTTCGCTTCCCCCGTTATTCTCTTCAGTGCCTGGCGTCAGCTCCAATCGCCGTTGGCTGAGATTCTCGACACCGCGCCGCCTCCTGAAATCGAGCGGCACGTCCGCCAGGTCGCAGAACTCGTTCCCGGCGTCGTTGGCCTCGAAAAATGCTTCGTGCGCAAAGTCGGCTTCCGCTACTATGTCGACCTCCACGTCATCGTCGATGGGGACATCACCGTCCGCTCCGGCCACGCCATCTCTCATCGTGTCGAAGATCGCATTCTCGACGCCGTCAACCGCGTCGCCAAAGTCCTCGTCCACATCGAGCCTGAAGAAGAACTGCTCAACCCCAGTCACAGCGACATGTAGCGGTGCCGGTTCCCGTCTTCTCCGTTTTCTGCTCACTGCTTCCCGGTTTCTCTGCCTCTACTTCTCTCTCCTCTGTTCCCTGTCGCCCGATGTACAATTGCGAAACAATGAAAGGCAACCCGAAAGTTCTCGATCAGTTGAACGAGGCGCTACGCGATGAGCTCACCGCCATCAACCAATACTTCCTTCACGCCGAAATGGCAGAAAATTGGGGCTACAAGAAATACTCCCGGCTCATCAAAAAACAATCCATCGATGAGATGAAACATGCCGAGGCCCTCATGGAGCGCATTCTCTTTCTGGATGGCTCACCAAGCATGGAGCCTCTTGCTCTCACCATCGGGAAAAATGTGAAGGACATGATCGAGTCGGATTTGAAACTCGAATTCGGCGCCGTCACGTTCTACAACGAGGCCATTCGCATCTGCGTTGAAAACAAAGACAACGGCTCGCGCGATCTCTTCGTCCGCCTGCTTAAAGACGAGGAAGGTCACGTCGACTGGCTGGAAGCGCAAGTGCACCAGATCGAGGAAATCGGCTACGAGCGCTATCTGCTCACCCAAACCAACGAAGACAACTAACTGCCCAAGATCGCAGCTAAGTTGTCTGCGGCTTAAGACGCCCTAATCCGCACGAAAATGGGGTGCCCCATGTCTCGATTCTGAGACATGGGAAAGCACGAACCCATCTCATCGCGCTTTCACTCAACGCCAATTCCAATAGTCTCGCGCTCCCTCACATCCGTTTCCACATCTCTTTCACCCGCGGATCCCTCCGCATCTCCTCATCGTCGGCGAGCAAGTCCGCAATACCAAAACTCGATTTCGCTACCCCATGCTTCGCGTGGCCCGCGTTTTGCGTCGCCACATGGATCCACTCGTGCACAATCACGCGCGCCATCGCTTCACCCATCACCGTGTCGCGCCGTTTGCGGTTCATTCCCAACACGAGCGGTCCCAGTTCCTGAACAATCTGCGCACAATCCACGTGAATAAAAGGCTGAATCTGCCCATGTACCAGCCGCACCCATCCCAACGCCCCCAGCGCCATATACCGCGGCATCGGCACCAGCGTGCAATCGCCGTGCAGATAGACCGAGATCGGACGGTCCACCTCCAGTCCATGCACGATCGTGTCGCCTCGCACAAGATCCACGCCGGCTTTCAAAGCTGGCGTTTCTTCTTGCGCGCTCCGGGTGCCCTTCTGCAGCGCATCAAACAGAGCCGCCCACTCGCTGTCCGTCATACGCCTCTCGGCGAAAATCACCAGCGTGGTGCGTGTCTCCGTTCGCGCTGGGGTTTGTGCATACGCCCTGTCCTCGGAACACGCTGAGACCAGGAGCGCAATCATCGGAAGAAATTTTGCCAGCCTGCGAAGCCGGCGGGGAAGCTCGACTCTCATGCCGTGAGTCTGGCTTCGGCTAGCTAATCTGTCCAATAGATTGATATGATGTTTACCATCTGGCGCAGAGATGGAATCCCGAGTAGTTTTTCCCGTCGTAATTCCGCCAACGGCCGTCATCGAAGTGAACCTGCTGTTCATGCACCGATGCTCGCCGATTCTCGAACGCGCCGCTATCCGGTTCTTGCCCGCAATTCGCCGAACGCAATGTGGAGGTTCTCAACACGCCATGGAAGTTCGCCAACTGCAGATCTTTCGCACCCTCGCCGAAGAATTGAACTTCACCCGCACCGCTGAAAAAGTAAATACAGTGCAGTCCAACGTCACGGCCCAGATCAAGGCACTCGAAGAAGAACTCGGCGTGCCGCTATTCGATCGCCTCGGCCGGCGCGTCACCCTCACCGACGCGGGCCGCCGCTTTCAGCCCTTCGCCGAGCAGGCTCTCGTGGTCATGGAGCAGGGCCAGCGCGCCATCCGCAATGGCGCCGAGCCCAGCGGACCGCTGCGCATCAGCGCGCCCGAAAGCATCCTCACTTATCGCCTGCCGCCTGTGCTGCGCGTTTTTCGCCGCCGCTTTCCCATGGTCGAGCTCGTCTTTGTACCCCACATCGGCGACACCTTCTCCGCAGAGCTCGACGCCGGCAAAATCGATCTCGCCATCAACATGTGCGACACGCCCTCTAACCCGTCCTACAAGTCTTACCGCCTGCGTACGGAACGAATCTTCCTCTTCGGCGAACCCAGTCATCCACTCGCGAATCGGCGAACCGTCAAGCCTACCGATCTTGCTGGGCAAACACTTTTGCTCACCGAGGCCGGCTGCGGCTACCGCGCCAAACTCGACCGCGCTCTCGCGCTCCAAAATGTGCATCCCGGCAATATCACAGAATTCTCCAGCGTTGAAGCCATGAAGCAGTGCGTACGCGTCGGCATGGGTCTCGCACTCTTGCCTGCCATCGTCATCTCCCGCGAACTGCGCCAGCATTTGTTCAAAGCGCTTCATTGGGCCGGCCCGTCGCTAGACGTAACCACCCACATCCTCTGGCACAAAGACAAATGGGTCTCACCCGCCATGGCCGCGTTCCTCGAACTCCTCCAAAGCCAGGTCGACGACGCGCCCCCCGCCGATCCGCAAGCAGCCAGCTGTTGCAACCCCTGATCGCCGCAAATATTCAGGGCCTGCGGTTGATTTTCTCTTGCGTCAATTCGCACGAACATGGGTGCCTCAGGTCTCTGGTTCTGGGACCTGGGAAAGCGCGATTCAAATTGACATTCCACGATCCAGTGAAGAACTCGCGGATATGTAAACCCTGTTCCCTGTCCCCTCGGCTCATTCCTCCCGCAACAGTTGCGCCGGATTCACCCCCAGCGCCCGCCGCGCAGGAATCCAGGTCGCCACAAGCCCAATCAGCACCATCGCTCCCAACGCACCCAACAGAACCAGCGGATCGCGCGGAGTCGCCTGATACACCAGGTATGCCAGCAGCTTGCTCGCCAACACTCCCAGAACCAGCCCCGCCACCGATCCCGTCACCAGAACCAGCAGCGGCCGACCCAGAGCCGAGCCCATGATCTGCCCGCGGTGCGCTCCCAGCGCCACGCGAATCCCCAACTCCCGCATCCGCTTCGACACATTCGAGGCCGACATCCCAAAGATTCCCGTAATCGCCAGCATCGCCGCCAGCATTCCCATCACCCCTAAGGCCGCCGTGGCAACGCGTGCGGGAAACAGCACCAGCGCAAGCGTATCCTGCCACGGCTGAATAATAAAAGGCAGGCTCGAATCGATCCCCATCAAAATCCGGTTGAGCGCCGGCGTCACTTGCTCCGGTGGTAATTGCGAGCGCACCACCAGCGTTGTGTAACCCTCCCTTTCCTGCGGAAGAGCAAAGTACATCGCTGGGGTCGGATCTTCGGTCAGCGATTGATATTTGCCATCTTCCACCACGCCCACGATTTCATAACTTGTCTTGTCCCTTCCGATGAAATGACGGCCCACCACAGGCGTGTTGCCGAACATTTTCCGGGCAAAGGTCTCATTCACCAGCGCGATCTTGGGCGTCTTGGCGTCGTCCTGCCAGGTAAAGTCGCGCCCCGCCAGCAAGAGCGTTCCGGCAGCCTGCAAGTAGCCCGGCGAGATGATGAAGGCACGAGCGTTGAATACGCTGTTGGTCGGACGCAGATCCGCTGTGCCCTCGCGGAAGACATCCGAAGAGTTGCTGCTCCCGCTCAAGGGCGGGAGATCCAACGTGCCCACGGCGATCACACCAGGGATACCCGATGCCTGCTCAATTATGCGTCGTTGTATAGGCAGCGCGGAATCGTCGCTGTAGCCGCCCATATGCATGTCCGCCGTGGCAATCACCACGCCCCGCGGATCAAATCCCAACGGGGCATGCAGCGACCGCTCCATGCCGCGCAGAGAAACAAGCGATGCCGTCACCAGCAGCGCGCACAGTGTGACTTGAACGCCGAGCAGCGCATCGCGCAGGGTAAATCGACGAAGCAATTGCGTGTCGGCGTTTCCACTCTTCATCGCCTGCATTGCGTTCGTCCGCCAGATTTGCCGCGCCGGCAAAAGGCCCGGCAGAATACCGCTGGCAAACGAAAGCAGCAGAGCGATCAGATACACACGCGAATCTGGAACGACCGTCACGTGGATGGGTAAGTCCGAAATAGGCTGCCAGCGCGTAAGCGTGCGCAGCAGTGCGGCAGCGACGAATGTTCCCGCAACGCCGCCCGCAAGCGACACCAGAATCGCCTCGGTCAGAATCTGCCGCAACAGCCGGCCCCGCGTCGAGCCAATCGAGATCCGTATCGCCAGCTCCCGCGCCCGATCCGCCGAGCGCGCTGCAAAAATTCCTGCCAGGTTCACGCATGCCGCGGTCAGCACCAGCAGGGCCAGCACCATGATCGCCGCCAAAAACGACCGTGCGGGACCGCCCAGGACATCGCCCATCAGTCCCGGTTTAACCAGCCGTGCTCCGAGCCCATCGTCGTTGGTCGGATATTCTTTTGCCAGCCGATGAGCTACCGCATTCAGATCGTCCGTCGCCTGCGTCAGCATCACGCCCGGCTTCAACATGCCAAGCACAAAGAGCCCGTGGTTCCCCCGCTTGACCAGAAAGCTGTAGCCTTCAACCTGCTCCTCATTGACGATGGGCATCCAGAAATCCGGCCAGAGAAAAACCTCCGTGCCGTTGAAGGTGCGTGGTGCAACGCCGATAATCGTGAATGGGTGCTTGTTCACATCGACCGTCATGCCCACAACTCGCGGATCTGCGTTAAACCGCGAGCGCCAGAGCCCATCGCTCAGCACAATGTACGGCGCGGAGTTCGGCCCATGCTCGTCACTCGCGTGAAAGAAGCGGCCCAGCGCCGGCTGCGCGCCCAGCAGGTCGAAGTAGTTTCCCGAGGTTTCGTATTCCCAACACCGTTGCGCAGAGCCGCCGGTACTCAAGCCCGCCTCCCCGATCCGATATGTGGCGATATCGGTGAATGCGGTGCTGCGCGCGCGGTAGTCCAGATAGTCGGGATAGGACTGGGTGAGATTTCCCTGCTCCTTTTGCACGATCTCAAAGAGCCGGTCGGCTCCTGGAATATGGAGCGGCTGGAGAATCAGCGCATTCAGGACACTGAAGACCACCACATTCGCGCCGATGCCCAGCGCCAGCGTCAGAACCGCCGTAAGCGCGAATCCCGGCGAACGGCGCAATTGCCGCAGCGCATAGCGTATGTCGCGCCAGAGTCCTTCAAGGCTCAACGTCGCGTCCGCCGCCGCAACATGCTCTCTCGTCGCCGTGCGATTGCCAAACCGCAGCAGCGCCGCGCGCCGCGCTTCTTCCTGCGACATCCCCTGCGCAACGTTCTCTTCCATGCGCATCTCGATGTGCGCCTGCAACTCGGCATCAATCTCGCCATCCACCTGCGCGCGCCGAAAAAGATTCCCGATCCGTCGAATCAAAGCCATTGCGTTCCTCCGTTCTCTATTCGCTCCGCAGCGCCTGCATCGGATCCACGCGTGAAGCCCGCCGTGCGGGAATCCAGCTTGAACTCACGGCAATAGCGGCAATGGTGACCGTAATGCCGATAAACACCGCCGGGTCGTCGGGACGCACGCCGCGCAGCAGATTCGCTACCAGACGCGCCAGGCAAAACGCCAGCACCAGCCCCGAGCCGACCCCAATCGCTGTCAGCCGCGATGCCCGGCGCAAGATCATGCGCAGCACATCTTCGCGCCGCGCACCCAGCGCCAGCCGCACGCCAATCTCCCGAGTCCGCTCGCCGACAAGATTTGCCATCACGCCAAAGATCCCAATCGCCGCCAGCAGCAGCGCGATCAATGCATCGATACCCAGCATCGCAGCGGCATACATCAGGCCCGTCAGAGAATCCTTTATCAGGCGCTCATAGGTTTCTACGGTATCCAGCGGCAGCGCCGGGTCGAGCCCTGCCAGCGCCTTCCGCGCCGGCTCAGCCAGCGCCAGCGCATCGCCATTCGTCATTACCGCATAGGTCGCGCTCGGCGGCGGAATCTGCACCGCATCCAGATACACAGCCGAATACACCGTCGGATCCCACAACGTGTACTTTGCTTCCTCGGCGACGCCCACAATCGTCACCCACGGCTCAAATTTCTTCTCTCCCGCGCTCATGCGAATACGATGGCCCAGCGGATTCTGCCCCGGAAAATACTGCGCCGCAAATCCACGACTCACCACCGCAACCGGAATCGTATCCAGAGAATCGCTCTTCGTGAACCCGCGCCCCGCGACAATGGGAATCCGCAATGCCGCAAAATATCCTTCGCTCACCGGCAGGTGCTGCGCGCGCTGGTCCTTGCCCGGAAACATCGGTCGATTCTCGATCTCGAAATCGTCGTTCCAACCCGCATCGCTATATGGCAGCGCCGTGCTCACATCGGCATGCGTCACGCCGGGCAATGCACGCAGTTTTTCGAGACTGGTCCGATACCATGCGGCCTGCTTCTGCGGCGTGTCATAGCGCGCCGCAGGCAGCGTCACGTTAAACGTAAGCGTTTTTTGCGGCTCGTAAGCATCGGCCACGTGCAGCAGCCCCCACATACCCTTCGACATCAGCGCCGCTCCAATCACCAGTGCCACTGCCAGCGAGATCTGCGCCACCGCAAAAATGCTGCGCAACCGCTTGCCGCGTCCGGAACCAGTCGTTGCGCGCGATCCCGCCTTTAGTTGCTCTACCAGGTTCAGGCGCAGCGCCTCAATGGCCGGAGCAATTCCCGACACGATGCCCGCCGCAATCGCCAGCACCAGCGAGAATGCCAGCACCCGCCCATTGAGCGAAGTATTCGACCAGCCCGACATGTACCGCGCCACCCGCGCCGGCATGCTGATCAAAATCAGGTGCAGATAAATGCCGGCGATCGCGACGCCGCCCGCCGCGCCGATCAGCCCCAACAGAATATTTTCCGTCAGCAACTGCCGCAGCAGCCGCCACCGGCTCGCGCCCAGCGCAGTCCGCATCGCGATCTCAGGCCGCCGCGCAATACCGCGCGCAAACTGCAGATTCGACACATTCGCGCACACCACCAGCAGCACAAACAGCGTCGCGTACATAATCATCCGGTAGTAGAGCGGAGTCATGTCGCCGTTGATCCCATCCAGCAGCGATTCAACCTTTACCGACCAGCCAAGATTGGTCGCTGGGTAGGCCTTCGCAAGCCGCCCGGCAATCGCGCGCAGCTCCGCTTGCGCCTGCTTCATCGTCACCCCGTCGCGCAGTCGCGCAGCCACTAGGTAATCGTGTGCAGTGCGATTCGCAAGCTGCAGTGCCGTCGGCGCAAGGGGCAAATAGACATCGGCTTCGGAAGGGTATTGCATTGCCTTCGGCAAGACGCCGATCACGGTGTACACGCGCTCATCCAGCTCGATCTTCCGGTTCAATACTGTCGGATCGCCTCCAAATCGCCGCTGCCAAAATCCGTAGTTCAGCACCGCCACCGCATCGCGTCCCGGTTGGCACTCATCTTCCGCATACACACGGCCTAGGATCGCCTGCGCACGCAGCACCGTAAAGAAACTCGCCGACGTCAGCTTCGCATTCACGTGCGCCGCGTCGCCAGTGCCCGTCAGGCTCATGTCCGCGCTGGTCCGCACCGACATGTCCTCGAACGAACCACTCTGCTTTTGCCAGTCCTCGTAATTAGCAAGCGCCACGCCCGAATTCCCGCTGCGATCCTGTTGCTCGGCAATTGTCACCACGCGGTCCATTTGTGGCACTGCCAACGGATGCAGCACCACCGCATCCATGCTGCTGAACGCCGCCGTATTCACGCCAATGCCCAGCGCCACCGTGACCGCGACAGTTATCGTGAAGCCCGGCGATTTCATCAGGTTTCGCCACGCATAGCGCACATCGGCCCAGAACGATTCCAGTCCCAGCGCAGCATCCGCGCCCATCACCAGCTCCCGCGTCGCCGTCGGATTTCCGAAACGCAGCAGCGCATCGCGTCGCGCCTCTTCTGCTGACATCCCGTGCGCTATATTCTCGTCGATGCGCATGTCGATATGCGCCTGCAACTCCGCATCAATCTCGCGGTCGACGCGCGCCCGGTGCATCAGATTTCCGATTCTTCTGAAGATCGCCATCGTGTTCCTTTCACGCGTAGCGCAACACCGCGCGCACGCCCTTCACCAGCTGATCGAAGCTTTCCTCGGCCTGCTGCAGCTGCCGCCGCCCTTGCGCCGTCATCTTGTAGTACTTCGCTCGGCGATTAGTCTCGGTCAGCGCCCACTCCGCCGCAATCCAGCCGGCCTGCTCCATGCGATGCAGCGCCGGATAGAGCGACCCCTCTTCCACGCGCAGCAACTCGCCCGACGCGCTCTGAATGTGCTGCACGATGCCGTACCCGTGCAATGTGCCATTCTGCGCCAGTGTCTTCAAAACCAGCAGATCCAATGTTCCTTGAAGGTCAGTCTTCGCCATGCCCTACCCCTAGTAAACTCTGTATAAAGAACTCTAGGCATAGCAAGCTAGGTATGTCAACAAGTCTGTGACGAACGGCCAGCCGCGTGTCTGCATATCACGGAGCGCCAACCGTCGCCCGCACATGGCTCAGCGCCCCATCCGGCACATCCGCAAGCGGTAAACCTGGGCCCTCCCACAGCAGCCGAGGCGTGCCTTGGCTAGCAAAGTGCAGTCCCTCCACATGCAGCGTGTGCAAACCAGCACGCAGCCCTAGCGAGCCTCGGTCATAGCGCATCGCATTGCCCGCCACGCCGCACACCTGTGCAAACGGCGGACCCGTCTTCGCCACTTCCACGCCATCAATTACCACCCGCGCCCCGTCGCGCGCCATCAAGTGAAACGTGTAGCCGCCATCCACAGGCACATCGAGATATCCGTCCCAGGCTGTCGCATAGCGCGTGAACCCATGCGCATCCACCAGCAAATTGGCCGACTCGCCCGCAAACACCGCCGTCTCCTTGCTCAGGTCCGGCAGCTCCGTCCACGCGCCCGCATAGAGCCGCCATAGCAACCCCTGCGCAGCAGGGCCCACCATTGTCGTCGCATCGTGCCACTGCGCCACGGCCACCACTCCTTGCGCAGCCCAGTCGCCGGCCAGTTCTCGGTCCTGCGCGTTGTTCTCCGCATGCAGCAGCACTCTGAAGCGCCCCGCTCCATTCGCGCCGTCAAGCTCCGTCCCCTCGGCATCGGCGAATTTGTGCGTCACGCGCCGCCCATGCGCTTCCGTCCCATCGCCGAAAAGCCAGGTGAAATGCGTGTGCGGCGAAGCAGCCGCAGTGAACGTCACTTTGTCTCCCGGTCCAAAAACCGGCGGCTCCGCTTGAAATTCCGCCACCACTCCCGTCGGTCGTGCGAAGTCAACCAACGCCGCGCCGTCCGTCACCGCCAGCGGCACATCGGCATTGTTCTCGACGCGCTTCTGTCCATACTTCACATTCTCGAGCGTCACGCCGCTCACCTGTCCCATGATCGACGAACCAAGCAGCGGCGGCTGATCCAGTGCCCAGATATTGTGAAACGTGAATCCATGCAGTGCGGGCTGCTCCTGCTCCATCTGCAGCAGCGAGTACCAATCGTCGAGAAAAATATTTTCAAACAGGTAGCCAGAATGGTCGCCCTTCGCTCCATTCGCGCCCCAGAATCCCAGCAGCCCAAACGGCTGTCCGCACGCGCCAATCCCCGCATGCAACACGTCGGAATCGCGCAGCGTGAAATTCCGCGAATTGAAAATTTTCTGTGGCCACCCCGCGCGCACTATATTCGAGATGCTCGTCGAGAGCTCGCTTTTCTCGATCAGGATGTCGTGTACATCCTTGCCCGGCCGCAGCATGTCCGCGTCCGTGTAGCCGTCCCAGTTGCCCATTAACGCAATCACATCGTCCGACGCGCGAAAGAACGAATTGCGCACAATCCCGTCGCCGCTCCCAATCCAATCCATGCCGTCCTGGTTCGCATTGCCGGGATTGCCGCCCATCACGCGCAGATCGTCGTAGATGAATCCGCTCGAATCCTTCATCTGCACCGACCAGGTCCGCGAGCGAATCACGCACGTTAGCCCGCTCACTTGAATATCGTGCGCATTCATTGTTCCGATGCAGTGCCAGTCCGGCTTCTGCATCCAGCCTTCATCGTTGCTCGGGTCCTGCGGCCCATCGTAGACAATGGTCCCGCGCCCCAGCACCTTCACGTTCGTTACGTTGAACACATTCAGGCTGCCGAAAAAATATGCGCCCGGCTCCAGGTAATCCGTCTCGCCGCTCTTCGGGTTCAAGCTCTGCCGATAAACGCCCGCGTGGTACACATGCACATCCGCGCCCTGCGGAGGTGGTGCGGGCGGCGATCCGGCAAACAAAAACAGCATCTCGGCGTGATTTAGAAAATCGCGCGGCCGCCCGATCGAGAGCTTCTCCGGCCCCTGCAATTTGAGTTCAATTGTCTGCCCATTGCGCTTGGGCCGCAGCCCCAGCCGCCACGGCTGAATATCCACGCCGCGATCCCAAAACCCCGCCTTAGCCGCGGTAATCGCTACGTCCACCGGCCCTGTAATGTCGAAATTGACATAGTCGTAGCTCGCCGCAACATGTGCCACATCCACTGGCTTGCCGTTCACCGTCACCGTAAAGGCCGACGACCGCATCTCCGTTGGCACCGGCACTGGCTGCACGCGGGGCGCCGCCCACGCGGCATGCGCAATCACAAAAGCAATCAGCAGCAGCGCACGATCACGAGCCAAAAAGCCGCACCCCAAAAGTGAAGTAGGAAAAGTCCACTCTAGCACCGCCTCAATCCCCACCGGCGCGGCCCATCGCACTCCGGTCTGCGCGACACTCCTCAAATCTCTCGGGTATAATTCGGGACGCAAACAAATTGAGCCTCGCGCGAGTTCGCGATCCAGAATTGGCCCGGCGTCAGCTCAGAGCATTCCCAGCGTCCGATCCAGCACCCCGTTCACCTCTATTCAAGGAGAGGTCATGCCGCACCCTTCCGTTTTCCGCCGCCTCCGAATTTCGATTTTCGCCGCAGCCGCACTCGCCCTCGTCACCCCCGTCGTCAATGCCGCTTCACCGAAATCGCCGGCCATCACGCTCGACCCCTCCATCACCATCGTCGAGAGCGCACAGGAGCCGGGACCGGTGCGGCGTGCCACGGAAGATTTGCTCTCCGATCTCACAAAAGTGTTTGGCCAGAGGCCGGCGCTCGCAAACCAGCTGGAGGATTCGGGTCCGATTGCGATCCTGATCGCCGAGCATTCAAAGGTTCATCCGGGAATTAACTGCGCGACTCCGAATGGGCCGGAGTCCTTCGCCTTTTCAGTTTTGCGCGTGCCGGGGAGCCAGCCGCTGAAGCGCATCGTCTGCCTCACTGGCGCGGACATGAGGGGCACTATTTATGCCATCTACCAGTTTTCGCAGACGTACCTCGGTGTGGACCCGATGTATTTGTGGACCGACAAGCAGCCGGAGCGCCGGACTTCGATTGAGTTGCCTACGGATTTCACGCATGTCTACCCGAGCCCTGCTTTTCGGTATCGCGGGTTCTTTCCCAACGACGAGGACCTGCTAACGGGGTGGATTCCAGCGGGGAAAGGGGAACAGACGGGCATCTCGCTGAAGGTGTGGGATAACGTTTATGAGACCATCCTGCGGCTTAAGGGCAATATGGTTGTGCCGGGCACGTGGATCTTTCCCGATGACGCGCAGGTCCTCGCCGCCACCGAGCGGGGCCTGATCGTGAACCAGCATCATGCGATTCCGCTGGGTGTGAATGTGGCGCGCTGGCCGCGCGATGTGCCTTACAACTTCTCGACGCATCCGGAAATCCTGGAACGGGCGTGGACCAACGCTGTCGCGGCTTATAAGCCGGACGAGGAGATTCTGTGGAGCGTGGGCCTGCGCGGGCTTTCCGACTCGAGCTATGCCTCTCTCGATCCAAGTGTGCGCGACAATGATCCGCTGCTTGGGCAGCGCATCAGCGACGCGATTGCAGTGCAGATGAAGATTGTTCGTGCCAAGTATCCCAACGCGCAATTTGTCACCGACCTTTGGCAAGAGGGGGCACGTCTGATGCAGGAGGGCTACCTGAAGATCCCGCCTGAGGTCGTGCTGGTCTGGGCGGATACCGGTTATGGCGACATGCAGGATGGCGGTAAAGTTGGTGCGGGCCAGGGCGCCTATTTTCACGTTGCAATGATGAACAGCCAGTCGAACCAGCTTTCGGAGATGGTGCCGGTCTCGGTGATCCAGTCTGAATTGGGGCGATATATCAAGGCGGGGGCTACGTCTTATTTTCTTGTGAACACGAGCGACATTCGCCCAGTGGCGATGACTACGCGGGCGGTGATGGATATTGCGTGGGGTGGGGTTCCGGCCGATAGCAGCGATGACGGTTTCTATAAACAGTGGGCCACGGAGGAATTCGGCGCGAAGTCTTCCGATGCGCTGGCTGCTGTTTATAGGGAGTACTTTGCTGCTCCTTCGTTGCGCGCGCCGTTTGGACCTCCTGGGTTAACTTCCGCAGGGAATGCGCCGCCGCCGCCGCCATTGAGCAGCGTGAAGCGCTTCAACGGGGATCAGCACTACCACACGGAGATTCGTCGGCTGATTCTTGACGAGCTGAGCGAGCACCAGGTAGAGGCGGTGCCGAGCCAGTCGCCCAAGTGGACGCCGCCGCGCGTGCTGCCCGCCCTGGATGCGGATACTCGCGCTGCACAACTGGAGCGGGATATTGACGAGTGCGAAGCTGCGCAGCCGCGCTGGGATGCGGTTTGGAACCATGCGCAGGCAGCGGAGAGCCTGGTCGATCCCGATCGGCGCGCCTACTACGAGGCGGCAGTGTTGGCCATGATCACGATCAACCGCGAAAGCAACTGGGCGCTGTTGCTGGTGGCGCGCGCGCTCGAAGACGATGCCGCCGGGGACACGGAGAAGGCGCGCACGGAAACCAGCGAGGCTCTTCAAGCTCTCGATAGCATTCGGCAATCAATGAGTGCGGCTGAGTACGGCAAGTGGAAAGACTGGTATCGCGGCGACTGGCTCACCGGCGTCGCGCGCACACGCGAGCTCGTCCAGGCCTACGCCAATCACCTCAAAGACCCCATGGCCCCACTGCCCGCGCCCGTCGCATGGACCGGCTGGGAAGCCTACTTCCACATCATGGAGTACGAAGGCGACCGCTCCGTCGACGTGCATTAACCCGGAAAGCGGTTTCTTCGTAGCCCTGCACGACCATAGGTGCCCCATCCTTGCGCAGCTTCATCGCGCAAGGGTGGGAAAGCAAATCCTCAATCAACCACCAGAACCCCCGGCACAGTTCTGGGACTGTTCAGAATCGAACACACAGTCCAGTCTTCGCACGTCGGCCCTACCGCTCGCCATAACCCGCTCGCCTTATCTCGCTGAAATCAAACTCCAACCGTCAACACCCGTTTGGCCTGAAAAATGCTCTATATTTCTTACCTATACGTGTCTGCGAGGGTCCCATGCAGAAGCTTCTCTTCGATCTCCGCTTCGTTTTCCGCCAGCTCCGCAAGTCCCCCGGCTTCGCCATCACCGCGGTGCTCATGCTGGCATTCGGCATCGGCGCCACTACGGCCATCTTCTCCATCGTGGAGGGCGTTCTGCTCCGGCCTTTGCCGTTCCCCGATTCCGATCGTCTCATGGTCCTCGCCGATTGCCTCCAGGGAGCGGACATCGGCGGCGGCAATTGCGAAGCCGGCGTCACCGTCCCCGACATCCTCGCCTACACGCGCGAAACCCACTCCTTCAACGGCCTCGGCGGCTATCAATATGCGGGATACGAGCTCTCCGGTAACGGCGAACCCGCCCAGGTCACCGCCGCGCGCATGACCGCAGGCGTCTTCACCGCGCTCGGCGTCGCCCCGCATCTCGGCCGTGTCTTCACCGCCGACGAAGACGAGCACCACCAGCAGGTCGTCGTCCTGAGCTACGGCGCCTGGCTCAGCCGCTTTCACGCCGCCCCGCCATCCTCGGAACCAAGCTCCTCCTCGATCGCAAGCCGTACGTCGTCATCGGCGTCATGCCGCGCAACTTCGAGTTTCCTCTCCAGTCCGGCCAGCTCAATCGAATCGAGCTGTGGGTCCCCATGAGCTTCCTGCCCCAGGAACTCACCCCCGGCGCCGCGGCCAACTGGAGCTATCAGATGATTGGCCGCCTCAAGCCCGGCATCACGCCGCAACAAGCTCAGGGCGATGCGGAGCGCGTGGCCCAGGAGATCATGAAGAACTATCCGGCGATGATGGCCAATCTGCGCATCAGCGCCATGGTCCGTCCGCAGCAGGAGGAAACCATCGAGCAGGCGCGTCCCTTGCTGCGCACGCTCTTTCTCGCCGTCGCCGTCGTGCTCCTCATCGCCTGTGTCAATCTCGCCGGCCTCATGCTCGTGCGCGCCATTCGCAACCAGCGCGAAGTTGCTGTACGCATGGCTCTCGGCGCCCAAGCCTCAGCGCTCCTTCGTCAGACCATTCTTGAGAGTCTCGTCCTCAGCGTGTCCGGCGGTGTGCTCGGCCTCATCCTCGCAGCCGTCGCCCTCAGTGTCGGCAAGACTCTACTGCCGGAGAGCCTGCCGCGCATCAGCGAAATCGCACTCAACTGGTACGTCATCGGCTTTGCCCTCCTCCTCGCCGTCATCACAGGATTGCTCTGCGGCCTTGCCCCTGCCTTCGCCGCGTTGCGCACCAACGTCAACAGCCACCTCAAAGAAGGTGGCCGCAGCGGAACCGCCGGTGGCGGCCATGCGCGTCTTCGCTCCACTCTTGTCGTCGCGGAAATTGCCATTGCCTTGGTTCTTCTCTCTGCTTCCGGTTTACTCCTGCGCAGCTTTGAGAAAATGCGCTCCGTCGACCTCGGCTATCGCCCCGACCACATCGCCACCGCGTCCTATAATTTGCCCCAGAAGCAATACCCCAAGCAGGACTTGGTCGACAACTTCAACAATGAGCTCCTGCGCCGCCTCGGCCAGCTCCCCGGCGTCACCTCTACCGGCCTCACTAACATGCTTCCCGCTGGAAACAACAACAGCAACCAGACCTTCGTCGTCGATGGCTACGTGCCGCCCAAGGGCGCATCCATGAACCTCGCCATCCCCTTCTTCATCATTGGCGACTACTTCCGCACCATGGGCATTCCGCTCGTGCGCGGCCGTTTCTTCACCAACGACGACCGCCCCGGCTCCCAGCTCGTCGTGATCGTCAGTCAGAAATTCGCGCAGAAATACTGGCCCAACCAAGACCCCATCGGCAAGCGCCTTCGCATCGGTACCCCTGAGATGCAAACTCCCTGGCTCTCCGTCGTCGGCGAAGTGGCCGACGTAAAATTCAGCTCCCCCGACGAAGTCACCAAAGAGCAGTACTACTTCCCCCTCGCCCAGATCGAACCGGACTACGGAGCGCTCGCGAATCCTGCGACCGATCTCAACGGCAACGGCGGCTACATCGCCTTGCGCTCGTCGCTCCCGCCTGAACAGATGGAGAACTCCCTCCGCGCGACCGTCCGTTCCGTCGACCCGCTCCTGCCCCTCACACAAGTTCAAACCATGGAACAGGCCGTCTCCGACAGCGAAGCCCCGCGCCGCTTCAACACCGTGCTCATCTCGAGCTTCGCCTTCGCCGCCGTGCTCCTCGCCGTCCTCGGCATCTACAGCATCATCGCCTTCTCCGTCGCCTCGCGCGTGCAGGAGATGGCCATCCGCATGGCCCTCGGCTCGCAGCGCGCCGCCATCGTTCGCCTGGTCCTCGAGTCGGGAGTAAAGCTCGCCATTGTCGGCTGTGTTCTCGGTCTAGGCGGAGCTCTTGCCGCCTCCGGCTTGTTACGCTCTCTACTCTTCGGCGTCAGTCCCTTCGACCCGATGGTGCTGACACTGGCGGCCATCGGCGTCTTGCTCCTAGCCGTCGCAGCCTCCACCTTGCCAGCCCTTCGCGCCGCCTCCATCGATCCAATGAAGGCCCTCCGCGGCGAATGACGAAACGCCTTACTCTGCGGAACACTGCAATCCGCACGAAAATTGATGAGGGTGCCCCGGCCTAACCGCGCTTTTTGCGGTTAGGATGGGAAACAACCAAACCCAACCCGAGTCATCCTTGAGCGAAGCGCAGCAAGTCGAGGTCGCCGACGACAGGTCTTGGCTGCTCGGGTGAGATGTCGAAGGGCCTGCGGTTGCTTCTCACGCCGCACCCAGTCCGCGCGGATCATTCCCTTTTCCCTTTTCCCTTTTCCCTTTTCCCTTTTCCCTTTTCCCTTTTCCCTTTTCCCTTTTCCCTTTTCCCTGAAAAGAACTACTCCGCCCGGAGCGCTTCCATGGGATCGGTATTCGCCGCGCGCCGTGCAGGAAGATAGGCAGCCAAAAGCCCAGTGGCCACAAGCAGAGCGGGAGCAGCTACCATCGTCCATCCGTCATGCACGCTGACCCCGTAGAGAAACCGGGCTACCAGCTTCCCTGAGGCGAACGAGAGCCCTGCGCCGATCACCAGGCCCGCAAGCAGCATCACTCCTGCCTGCCGAATCACCATCCACAACAGGTTGCCACGGCTCGCTCCGAGCGCAATGCGAACGCCCAACTCGCGCGTGCGCTGCGAAACCACATACGCAAGCAGCCCATAGAGCCCCGCCATGCACAGCACAAGCGCGGAAGCCCCGAAGATCTCCAGCAAATGCGCCGCAAGCCGCTGGCTGCCATACGAGTCTTCGACAATCTGATCCATCGTGGTAATCGTCGCGTTCTGCAACTCAGGACTCGCCTGCTTCAATACAGTGCGCAGTTCGGGAACAATCGCCGCCATCGGTTGATCGGTGCGCAGCGCCAGATCCATCGCCACTGTCTCAACGGGCTGATAGAAACCGCTCTCCGGTGTGATCTGTGGAAGCGCCAGCTCCACCTCCGGCACGGCCGGCTCGGCCACTTTATCTTGCCGCTCGTCGTCGATCACCCCAATGATCGTCATCTGCGGACCGCCCTTGATAAGACTGAGCAACTTGTACCCGAGAATTGCCAGTGGATTGTGCGGGTCCGGCGAATGCTGCCGCGCGTAGGCCATGTTGACCACGATCACCGGCTGCGAGATCGCCGTGTCCTGCGGCAAGAAAAATCGCCCCGCAGCCATATGAAATCCAAAAATCTTCTGCAAATCCGGCGTGACGGCCTTCAGATACGCATGCGTGGTCTTCCCGTTCATCGCCAGTTCCAGGTGCAGCACAAACGTCTTGGCCAGCGGCGCCTCGCTCATTAGGCCCGCGCTTTCGACGCCGTGCAAATGCTGCACTCGATCCAACAACGGCATGTAAAGCGAGTCGGTCATGTTGCGGCCCTTAAAGCGATAGGAAGGAATGCTGAGATGCGCTACGACAATGTGGTCGGTGCGAAAGCCCAGGGGCACATGATGGAGCGTATAGATGGTGCGCAGCAGCAATCCGCATGTGGCAATCAGCGTAAGAGAGAGAGCGATTTCGCCTGCGACTAGCGCGCCCCGCATGCGATTCTGTCGGCGCGACGAGCCGGTTTGCATGCCACCTTGCTTGATAGCAGGCGCCACTAACGTGCACGCTGCGAGCAATGCCGGGCCGGCCGTGGCCACGAGCGTAGTCAACACCGTCAAGCCTGCGAGCGCGAGGAGAACCCACTCGTCCAATGTGGCTGGGGCCGGAACCGGAAGGGTCTGGCTCAACTCGTGCGCGAGGAAGCGCACCGATGCCATCGCCAGCCCCACGCCCAGCAGCACAGCCAATCCGCTCAGGATCAGGCCCTCCACCAGTGTTTGCTGCATTAGCCGCCAACGGCTTGCTCCCAGAGCCATGCGCATCGCGCTCTCCCGCTGCTGGCTCGTGTTGCGCGCCAGAAACAGATTCGTCGCATTCAAACTCGCGATCAGCCACAGCACGCCTGAGGCCGCCAACAGCGCCAGCAGCGCGTTGCGTACATCTTTGCCGACCAGTGTCTCCGCGTAGATTTCGACGTGTAGCGAAGCGTGGTCGTGACGCAGAACATCGTTCGCGTATTGCGCTGCGAGCCGCTTTTGTACCAGCAACATCTCCGCGCGGGCTTGCTCCACATTGAGGCCCGGTCGCAGTCTGGCTATCGCCGTGAATTGCATTGCCTTGTCGGTGTCGCGTGTCCGTTCGTCGCTGCTCAGCTCGATCGGAACCCATACCTGGGGCACAAGCGAGATCCCCGCCGGATACCGAAAGCCAGGCGGCATCACCCCTGCAACGGTGTATGAATCGTTATTGATCTTTACCGCCTTGCCAAGGATTCGCCGATCTCCGGCGAACACTTCCTTCCACACCGTATCGCTCAGCATGATCGCGCCGGCATTCTTGCCGAACTCGGAGACAAAGCCGCTGCCCAGCGCCGGGGCCACGCCCAACATGCCGAATAATCCAGGGCTCACCCTCTGGCCAGACACCTCGAGCGCGGCGTCCGGACCTTCGAGAAAATTGCGGCCCGACATTTTTCCAGAGAACTCAATCTGGCTGAACGACCGGCTCTGCACCCGCCACTGATCGATATCGATCCACGGCGCCTCCCAGTTTCGTGTCGAGCCATCCGTCTCCTGAATCGTGACGAGCCGATCGGCATCGAGATACGGCACGGGCCGCAACAACACGTGATCCACTACAGTAAACATCGCTGCGGCAGCCCCAATACCCAGCGCCAGTGTGCCCACAACAGTGAAGGCGAATCCAGGCCTGCGCCCAATCGAAAGAGAAACGAAGCGCGCATCGTGGATGAATGCCTCAATTCCGCCCCAGCTCCAGGTGGAGCGGCTTTGCTCGCGGAGAAGCGCAGGATTGCCAAAACTTCGCAACGCCGCATAACGCGCCTCTTCCGCACTCATACCCGCCGCAATGTTTTCCGCGATCTGCTGTTCAAGATGAAAGCCCAGCTCATCATCGAGCCGCGCATCGGCAACGCCCCTCGCAAACAAGGCCCGGAACGCCATCTTCCATCGATCCCACAATCGCATCGTCGATCTCCCTCCGAGCACGCGGCCGCCTCGCAAACGGTTGAGACTTCACACTGTTCACTGCCCACTGTTAAGAGGCTTCCCTCACAACCAGATTGATCGCCGCTGAAAGTCGGTTCCAGTTCGCCGTCTCCGCCTCCAGCTGTTTGCGCCCCGCTGCAGTCAGCGCATAGAACTTCGCCTGCCGCCCAGTCTCGCTTTCCTGCCACTTGGCCTTGATCCACCCCTGCTGCTCGATGCGATGCAGCGCCGGATAGAGCGACCCCTGCTGCACCTGCAACACCTCGTCGGAGATCTGTTGAATGCGTTTGGCAATGGCCCAGCCGTGCATGGCTTCGGGCCTCAGGGTTCTGAGGATGAGGAGGTCGAGAGTGCCCTGGACTAGGTCGCTTGGCTTTCCCATACCTAGATTATCTACAACAACGTTGTGTAGACCGTCAAGGTATCGGAGAAAGTTTGTGACGGATGACGCCGCAGGGACGTTTACCAGACAAAGGGAACGAGACGATTGCGCGTGCGAAGGCAGTATTCGGCGTAGCCCGACAGTTCCTGCTGCAGAACTTTTTCCTCATTGAGTAGCCGAATGACATAAAAGGGAATCAACAGGGCGAACGCGGGCAACGCGACGTAAGAAGCCAGCGCCAGTGGAGTGAACATCCACAGAACGACACTGCCGGAATACATGGGATGGCGGACCCAGCGATAGGGGCCGGTTGAAATAACCGTCTGACCCGCTTCCACTCGAATGGTGCGCGCGGCAAAACGGTTCACGTTGATGACCCAAAACACGAAAAGGAATCCCGAGAGAACCAGTGCCAAAGAAACCAGCGTGAGCCATGTCGGCACCCGGCCGAACAGATTGCGCGACCAGCCCCATCGGTAATCGAAGCCGGGCAGCAGAAGGACGGCGACAAAGGCTGGCATCGCCAGCCCGATGAGCAGCTTTTGTACGCCAACCGTTTCCTTCCTCTCCATCCTGCGTTCCACTATCTGCGAATCGCGCATTAGGAAATAGAGAAAGGCGACACTCATGGGAACGAAGTAGACCCCTAAAAGAGCCCAGCCCTGCCAGAACCTTAAAGTGCCCGCGGGAACAAAGAGAATCGCTGCGCCGACAACCACACCGGTCGCGAACCGGATCGCCAATTTCAATCCGAGGCCCACCTTTGGGCGAGCACGCTCCGTCGAGGGACCGATGTCTGCACCGGTTTCGGGTTGAACGGAAGCCTTAGCCATAGAATTGCCTCCTTTCTTAGCACCACAATCCGTCAGCAAGCTTAGTCCTCTTTGCGCGCTGCAAAGCGATCTTTCCAACAAAAACAAAACTGACCTTGCCGGTTTTACCCGTATCCGTTGTATCCTCCACTCGCGGGGGGATAATTTTCCCATGAGGCATTCGCCGATCAACGTCATCACCGTGGAGCGCGAATACGGCTCGGGCGGCGGCGAGTTTGCCCACCAGCTTGCAGTCCGCCTTGGCTGGAAGCGGCTCGATTCCGAACTGGTCTCCGCTGCGGCAAAAGCTGCCGGCGTTACCCCGGAACTGGCTGCCAAATTCGACGAGCGCCTCGACCCCTGGTACTACCGCTACGGCAAAGTCTTCTGGCACGACTCGGCCTATCCCATGACCGGCATCGGCGACGACCAGGTTTTCGATTCGGAGCGCATGCTATCGCTGCTCAAAAAAGAAATTGAGCGCGCGGCAGAAACAGGAAACTGCGTCCTCGTGGGCAGAGGAGCGGCTTGCGCATTGTCCTGCGTTCCAGGCTGCTTCCACGTGTTTGTCTACGCCACCGCCAAGGCCAAGCGCGAGTGGTTCATGAATGCCTTTCCCAGGCAGGCACATCAGGCCGATCAGATGATTGCCGCTTTTGACAAGCGCCGCGCCGCCGTGATCCGCAAGTTCTACAGCCAAGAGTGGTGCACGCGCGGGCTCTACCACATGCTTCTCAACTCAGCCATGGGCGTCGATGCCATGATCGAAGCCGCCCTTGGGGCAACCGGATTAAAGGACTGCGGCGAAGAAACCGTCAGCCACCAGATCGGCACCGTCGGCGAGTGCACCTAAGTTGGAATCCGCGCCACCCGCGGCCCGATGCGCGTGAAAATCTCCCAGGGAACCGTCCCCGCAACCTCAGCATGGTCGAAAGCCGTGATCGTCTCATCGCCTTGTGTTCCCAAAATCACCACTTCATCGCCGGCTTCAACGCCAGGAATCTCCGTCACGTCGAGCACCGCCTGGTCCATGCTGATCCGGCCCACCAGCGGAGCCCGCTGCTCACGTACCAACAGGCTGAACCGATTACCGAGCCGCCGATCGAGCCCATCTGCATAGCCAACCGCGAGCAACGCGAGCCGCATCGGTTCCGTCGCCACAAACGTCCCGTTGTACCCCACCACTGCGCCCGCCGGAACCGATCGCACGCCAACCACTCTTGTTTTCCAACTCAGCACAGGCTCCAATCGTCCATGTGCTTCCGCCAATGCCCCCGGTTCGCTCCCCCAGAATCCTGGATCGAATTGCGGTGTCAGTCCATAAAGTGCCAACCCAGGTCGGATCAACGCCTTCATTCCAAACTGCGCGGCAATTGCGCCAATCGCGACCGCCTGTCCGCTCAGCAGTGCAGCGGAGTTCCCCACATTGAGCCAGTCAGGGTGAAGGCCCGCTGCCCGCACAAACTCCAATGCCGCCGACAGCCGCGTCAGTTGCTCCTGCGTGATCGCACCATCCGCCTCATCGGCGGCGAACAGATGCGTCATCACGCCATCTAGCTTTAGCGGCGATCCCGTTCCGAAGCGCGCGAGCAACGGCGTGATCCCATCCAGGTCCACACCCTGCCGGCTCATGCCCGTGTCAATCTCAAGATGGACTGGAATCGAACCAGCCTCAGCCCCCGCTGCACGCGCAGCATCTTCCAACTCATCCAGTTGCCACAGCTCCCATGCCACCGGAGTCAGTCTGTGACGCACCACGTCCGCACCCTGCCCAGGAAACACTCCACTGATCACCAGGATCCACGCCTCCGCGCACAACGCACGCGCCGCCACACCCTCTTCCACACTCGTCACGCCCAGCCACTGCGCACCCGCGCGCACCGCAGCCGGAGCGCACAATTCGAGCGAGTGCCCGTAGGCATCGGCCTTCACGATCGCCAGCAACTCCGCATGCGGCGTGGCAACCTCGGCGAGAAAGCGGAAATTGTCTTCGAAGGATCGGGTGCGAATTTCAACCCAACAGGGGCGACTTAGAATCTGGCTGTCCACGCTTCAGTTTAGGTCACAGACGAGGGCCAAGCTTCAACATCACGAGAATGCTAATCGGAGAATTGCGCCAGCTGTTCCAACGCCGGCTTCGGCGTCAGCAAACTCACCACGATCATCGCTGCCACCGACAAAAACAGGGCAGGGAAGATCGCGTCGCGCTCGGCCAGAACGGGCGGAAACATCGACCTCACTCCGTGCACATCCCAGGCCAGCGTCACCACGGTCCCCGCGCCAATCGCGGCCACCGCACCCCACGCTGTCACGCGCTTCGAATAGAAAGCCGCCAGCACCACCGGCGTCAGCGCCGCAGAATAGATGGTGTAGGCCCACAGCATCTTTTCCAGGATGCTCTGTGCATAGATCGCCTGGTACAGCGCCCAGCAACCCAGCAGCACCACCGCCAGTCGCGAAACAATCATGACCCGCTTGTTCGACGCGCCCGGCGCAATGTAGCGCACAAACACATCGTTGATCAGGTTCGTCGATGGCGAAAACAGATAATTCGAAGCCGTCGAAATCACCTTGGCAAACACCGCGCCCAGCAGCAGCGCGCCCAGCAGAGCCGGCAATCCATGCCGCGCCGTGTAGGGGATAATTTCATAAGGCTGCCGCGCCACCTCACCGCTTGGATAAAGTGCCGAGCCAATCACGGCGATAGCCACAATCAGCGTCTCCAGCACGATGGTCCCCAGAATCCATCCCACCACTGAGAGCCTCGCGTCCCGCTCCGTCTTCGCCGAGAAGAATTTCTGGTACATCACCTGGTTGCCGAGCATCAGCAGCATCGTCGGCACCAGGAACTCCATCGCCCGCGCGAAGCTCAGATTTCCCAGCACCTGAAAATGCGTCGCCGGCAGCGCAGCGTGCAGTCCCGCCCATCCGCCCGCCTTCAGAAAAAGATACGGCGTTGCGATCACGCAGATCACCGTCACCAGTGACCCGATGGCCACATCCATATAAGCCACCGACGACATGCCCGCCAGCGCTGTCGTCACAATGACAAAAATCGCAATGATGTACGTGCCCAGCTCCGGCGTCACCGTGTCGGGAAAAATCAGGTGCAGCACATTCCCGCCGCCTTTGAACTGGTAGCTCGTGATCCCCACGTAGGCAAACACAATCGCAAACGTCCCCAGCACTCGCGCTGTCTGGTTGTAGCGCGCCTCCAGCAAATCCGGCAGCGTGAACTGCGCGAACTTCCGCGCTCGCGGCGCAATGAAATAGATCAGCAGCAACCCCAGCCAGCCGCCGCCCGCCTGCCATAGCGCGGCAAATCCATTGCGATACGCGTTTTCCGCCCCGGCAAACAGCGAGCCCGCGCCGATCCACGAAGTCAACAGCGTCAGCACCAGCACGAATGCGGGCAGCGACCGGCCAGCCACCAGGTAGTCGGCCTTGGTCTTTACAAAAAACGACCGCGTAACCGCCACCGCCAGCAGCACCACCACAATGACGGCCAGGACAACGACATACAGTTGCGACATCCGCGGCGTTCCTCGCTGGCGTTACAGCTGTTCTCCAATTGCTGTAGAGGGAAAGTGCATCAGCTAAGTGACTTTTTCCTCAAGAAAAAGCCACCTTGCTCCACACTTAAAATGCCACATACGAATTGGAGAACAGCTCTACAGGATTGCGAGCAGTGTAACGGATGCACCCACTCCGCGGGAGACAAGCGCCGCGCGCAATCGTACTGGCGATACGCCATCGCGCGACCATTCGACTCGCGCGTTTGACCCCCTCTCGGGGTGTTGTTAAACTGATACTGCGGGGTGGAGCAGCCCGGTAGCTCGTTGGGCTCATAACCCAAAGGTCGCTGGTTCAAATCCAGCCCCCGCAACCAAATAAGCTAACAAAACAAATATCTTAGAAAAGGCCGCCTGAAGCGGCCTTTTTGAATCTGCGTCGAATGTCCGTGAAATGTCCGCTTACTGGCACTCCGGCGGTTTCTTGGGTTGAGTTGACTTTACTTAGTCGGATGGGATCATCTGCTATTCCGAATCGGGAAGGACGGTTCGGGCATGCCGAAAAACTGAAGAAGGCACAATCTACCGAATCACTCGATTCGCTGCGGTTAACACCGTTCGCACAACTGCCTCGAAACATCCAGATCGCTCTCGCGCTAAAGGGTGCCTTATCATCTGCTATTGATCCATCCGAGAACAGCGTCAAAAACGACCTATAGTACGCCCCGGATCGTCACAAATCGTGCGAATTACCGTAGGCAAGAAGCCCTGACGCCCCATGCCGAGAGAGCAGGCTGAACCCAATAACGAATGCCAAGACGCAGAGGTGCGCTACCCTGTCACGGCTTCTCTCATTTATTGCCTTTTCCTTGAGCCACAATCTATCAGGTTGCGTAAAGTGCATACTTCCTGAAATTTGCATTTATCCACAGCGATTTTGCAGAAGATGGCGCAGGCTTGTGATTCTCGATCTGTGCAACTGATCGAAGCGCATCCACAGCCAATCCCAATCTAAAACAGGCCCAGACAAAGCCGATATTCTTCGCAAATCCCCATCAACACCTGTGACAGGTGCCGCAATTGTTCCACGTGGAACAATTTCCCCAACCCGATAAAGTCCAATCCACCAGGCGAAGCCCGTGCCATACGGCAAATCCTTCGCAAATTCCAATCAACATCGGTGGCAAATGTCACAATTGTTCCACGTGGAACAATTTGGAAGCGCGGAACAGTCTAGCTATCGCGGCCGCCTCGCCCCGTCGCCCACTGGCTATCTGCACATCGGCCACGCGCGCACCTTCTTCGCCGCCTTCGAGCGAGCCAGCACCGCGCACGGCACCCTCGTCCTGCGCATAGAGGACCTCGATCCCGACCGCTGCCGCGCCATCTACGCCAAAGCCGCAATCGAAGATCTGCATTGGCTTGGAATCAGCTGGCAAGAAGGCCCCGACGTCGGCGGCTCGTACGCGCCATACGCGCAGAGCCCGCGCCACAATATATATCGCACCGCATGGCAGAAGCTGCTCGACAGCGGATTCCTCTATCCCTGCCGCTGCTCCCGCAAAGACCTAGCCGCCGCACTCAGCGCCCCACACGAGACTCAAGACCCGCTCGACGACGAACCCATCTATCCCGGCACCTGCCGTACATTGCATGCAGCAGACTCCTGGAGCAGTGCATCCGCCAATCAAAAGCCTCCCGCCGCAAACTGGCGTTTCCGCGTGCCCGACGGCGAAGCGGTGGAATTCGACGACGGGAATCTAGGCCGACAGCGATTGATCGCCGGCAAAGACTTCGGCGACTTCCTCGTTTGGCGGCGCGACGGCGTTCCCAGCTACCAGTTGGCTTGCGTCGCTGACGACGCGCAGATGCGCATCACCGAGGTAGTCCGTGGCGCGGACCTGCTCAAGTCCACCGCGCGCCAAATTCTGCTCAATCGCGCACTCGGCTTCACAAATCCTGCTTGGTTCCACTGCGGACTGGTCACCGATCGCGAAGGACGACGCCTCGCCAAGCGCCACGACGCGCTCAGCATCCGGACCTTACGCGAGCGCGGACTTACTCCTGCAGAAGTCCTGTCAGGAGAGATGCCAGAGATGGAAAACGGGATTATTACGGAAAGAAAGCAATAGAAAAGGCGCGGCCGAGCTCGCGGCCGAGCCTTCAGTCCTGCGCATTCTTACTGGTGTTTGATGAACTTGCCGTTCTGCAACTCGCGCATCGCCTGCTGCAATTCCGCCTGCGTGTTCATCACGATGGGACCGTACCAGGCAACCGGCTCCTCCAATGGTTTACCGGAAACCAACAGGAAGCGAATGCCTTCCGGACCGGCTTGCACCACGATCTCGTCGCCGCGATCGAACAGCACGAGCGAGTGATTCTTCGCGTCGTACTTCGCCTCGGCGTTCGGATCGACGGCCGACTCCGTCAACACAGCCTTTGGGTTCGAAGCATCGTGGAATGTCCCCGATCCAGCGAAGACGTAGGCAAACGCGTTCCGCGTAGTCTCGACTTGAATCCGACGCAGCTTATTCGGCGGCACTGAAATATCGACGTAGCTCGGGTCCGCGGCCACACCTTCCACCGGCCCCGTCTTCCCCCAGAACGTCCCGCAGATGATACGAGCCCTCGTGCCATCGTCCTCCGTCACCTCGGGAATCGCGGCCGACGGAATGTCCTGGTAGCGCGGATCGGTCATCTTAAGCGACGCGGGCAAATTGGCCCAAAGCTGAAATCCGTGCATGCGCCCGTTCGCATCGCCCTTCGGCATCTCCTGGTGCAGAATGCCGCTGCCGGCCGTCATCCATTGCACGTCGCCCGCGGTCATGCGGCCCTTGTTGCCCAGGCTGTCGCCATGCGCCACTTCGCCAGCCAGCACATAGGTAATGGTCTCGATGCCGCGGTGCGGATGCCATGGAAATCCAGCCAGATAATCCGCCGGGTTGTCATTCCGAAAATCGTCCAGCAGCAGAAACGGGTCGAATTCCTTGGTTTTACCAAAACCGAAGGCACGCTGTAATTTAACGCCGGCCCCCTCAAGGGTGGGCTTGGTTTCAAGAATCTGTTTGACGGCTCGCAGAGACATCGGAACCTCCTCTTGAGCAACGATGGAGAATTGCTCATTCGATTTATTAGATTCACGAGAACAATATTCGTTGCAACGACTATTTTGGCCGGCACCCCTCGAGCCGGCCTTCCATCAAGCGTCTTAACCCTTAATGAACTGGATATCGAGCGTAATGGTCACATCCTCGCCAACCAGCACGCCGCCAGTTTCGAGCGCCGTATTCCAGCTGAGACCGAAATCCTTGCGGTTGATGCGGGCCGTGGCGGAAAGGCCGATGCGCGTGTTGCCCCACGGGTCCTTGCCCGGTTCGCTCGGGCCTTCCACAGCAAAGCTCACGGCGCGCGTCACGCCATGCAGCGTCAACTCGCCCACCACGGCATGTTCTCCCGGAGCAGTCCGGCCCACTTCGGTCGACTTGAAAGTGAAAGTCGGAAACTTCTCGACATCGAAGAAGTCCGCGCTCTTCAGATGAGTATCGCGCTGCTCGTCGCCAGTGCTCAGCGAAGCAACCGGGACGGTAGCCTCGACGGACGAGCGGGTTGGATCGGCTTCATCGTGCGTCAGCGTCCCGGTGATTCCAGAGAATTTACCTTTCACGTTGGAGATCATCATGTGCTTCACTTTGAACTCGGCGGAAGAATGAGCGGGGTCAATCTTCCAGGTGGATACGGCGGAGGTGGTTGTTGCGGTTGTGGACATGCTCTTTTGCTCCTTTTCAATTCTTTCGATGCGCCAGGCAGATATTCGTTGCAACAACTATTTTACTGCGCTGTGAATTTCATCGAGAAATACCCGCATCGATCCGTGGCACCTTCTCCCATGCATGCCTGTGGCGCGAATTGCCGTACCCGCGCGGCGCACTGCAAAAGTAGACCCATGTCGGCATTGCCCTATGAATAGGCCGCTATCGCCGAATCCTCAGCGAAAAGCATCCGCGTTCTCGATCAGCCACTGGTCGAATCCGATCGGCGGACGGCCTAGAACCTGATCGACTGTATTCGTAACGGTCCCAAGACGCCCCTCCCGAATAGCGCGCCACAAGGCAACATGCGCGTCGGTTTCCGCTGCCGGGGCGCCAGTGGCTGCATAGCGCCGGTGGGCTTCTTCGTCGGGAACGAATTCAAACTTGAGCGCGCGGCCAATTGCAGCGCCAATCCTGGCAGTCACTTCGGCGAAAGACAGCGCCTCAGGTCCTGTGATCGTCAGCCATTGCCCGTTGTAGGCAGGCGTGGTCAGAGCCTTGGTCGAAACAGCAGCAATGTCGTCCGAGTGGATGAAGGGTCTTCGGCCGTCGCCCGTCGAGGCTCGCACGATTCCTTCGGCTTTGATGGAATGCGCCCACGCCAGCAGGTTCGCCATAAAACCCGAGGGCCTGATGAAGGTAAAAGGAATTCCGCTGGCGCGGATGGCCGCCTCGCCCACTTCGTGCCAGGCGCCTATGGCGAGGCCTTGTTCAACATCCATGGATGAGAGCTTGACGAGATGACGGACTCCTGCGGCTCTGGCAGCGCGCGCCGCGGTTTCGTCCAGCGTGGGTATTGCGGGCCCCGTTGTCACCAGAAAGAACGCATCGACTCCTTCCAGCGCCGGTTGCAGCGAGGCGCTATCGGCAAGATCGCCCACAAAAATATCCACCTGTTCGCCGAACCGCACCAGGGCTCTCCTTGGGTCGCGCACAAAAACCCGCGGCCGTTCGCCGCGTTGGATCAGCAGTTCAGTGACTTTCGAACCTATGTCTCCCGTTGCACCTGTAACTAAATACATGTTTCGATCTCCTAAACTTCCCAATTGAGTTCTAATATGAGCATTGCTCATATTCTTCTCGATCCTATGATCTGCTTGAGTGTCTGTCTACTCGCATTCGAATACGTACTGGAGCGCAATAGATTCATACAGTTGTTATATAAATTGGACATTTGCTCATATTTTGGTTATGGTCGGCGCAATGAAAAAGAGACCTGCAAAACTTGCTCCCCGGCGCCAGCCGACACAGCGAAGGGCGCGCCAAACCGTGGACGCGGTCCTCGAAGCTGCGATCAGGGTGCTGAAACGGGAAGGATTCGGAGCCCTCACAACGAATCGAATCGCCGAGGTCGCCGGCGTCAGCATCGGGTCGGTCTATCAGTATTTCCCCGACAAAGGCGCGATTTTTGCCGCCCTGCACCGGCGCCACATCGAGGAAATCGATCGCCTGATCCAGGCTCAACTTGTGCGTCATGCCGCCTCGTCCCTCGACGATCTAATCCGCGCCGTGATTGGCGGCATGATTGAGGCCCATACCGTCGACCCCGAGCTTTATGAGCTGTTAATGACCGAGGTGCCACAGCGGGCCGATGGGACGTTGGACTTTGCCGTGCGGCTTCACGGCGCATTCCGGCTGGCAATCGCCTCAAGAACGCACAAGAAGAAGCGGCTTCGCGGTCTCGATAAAACGGCCTTCGTGGTGGCCAACATGGTGGAATCGCTATCCCACGGGGCAGCTCTGCGGAGGCCGGCAGGCCTAACCCTCGTAGAGGCCAAAGAAGAAGCAATTCGGGCGGTACTGGCCTACCTCAATGCGTGATTGCCAAGGATAACAATTCTTGCGGAGAGGACGCAGAACTTGCCAGGACGCTCAAATCGAAGGATGCCTGGCGTGCTCGCGGAATCGGTTCGCTCGTTCAGTCAGACCCCACTCCACTGGCCGCTCCAAGCAGGCTCGCGCGCGGAAGACCCTCTTGAATCGATTGAACTAGGCATACACGCCCTGCTACCTCGGTAATCCCTTTGCTGGTTACGATTTACTGCGAGAAGAAGTCAGAGGGGGGATTGTCCTGGATGGTCGCGTGAATCATGCTCCTAAGTGTGGCTCCCCCACGCGCGTCATCGCGAACTGAAACGTTCGCACGCAGTTCCGAATCGCTAAATCTACGAAGGGTCCCAAGTGGAGGGAGTAGTTATGAAGATCGGTATCTCCAAATTTCAAACCGTTGTTAAGAAGATCGCTTTGGCCGATTGCGGCCAATCCATGACCGAATATGCGCTAATGTGCGCGCTCGTCGCTTTTGGCGCAACTGCCGGCTATCACAATCTGGCGAAAGAAGTCGCCAATGCATTCGACACGATTTCTTCCGACCTTGCTACTTCCCTGAACCTCGGGAGCGGAGATCATCCGGGCCATCACCACTTCTGAAGTCTGATGTACAGCGCCCATTGATGTCCACGAGGCGAAGAACTCATTGAGGGATTGGGACAAGCATCTGATTTCAAGTTACAAGATCCTCAGATCCGGATTGCATCGCAAGAGGCGTTCGGGGGAACCAGTTCTGAGGCTAAAAATAAATTAGACGAGTCTAGGGGGACCAAAAGGGCCCTCGGTCTTACCCAAGGCCGAGGGCCCTTTTGGATTGATTCGAAGGTCAAGCTTCGAAGTGCGGCCAATGAATGCGAGCGGAGGCATCGCTTGCGCAACATGGTAACTTTAGAACCTTAGCTGCTTAGACAACGGCCTCGATGCAGGATTCCGAACCGTCGTGTCGCATCGGCGACTCGGCAAAGTCCGCGTCCGAGGTGTCCATGAATAGATCGAAAAGAACGGCGTACACTCCCTGGCGACCGGCTAGCCTCGTGCGACGTGCCCTCAGAAATTCAAAGCGAAAAGGAGAGCAGCGTTCGGCCGACGCTAGGAATCCGGGCGAGAAGTACTCGTGAGCATCCGCGATGGCGGAGATGATGAGAGAGCGCCAGCTCATTTCGAGCAAATCCTTGAGCTGGTCTGAACCGTTCGATAGCTGGCGCATCCGCGCAGCAACCTGCTCGCAAAAGCTCAGGAGACGCAGGACCACATGATCCAGAGGTTCGCGTTGTTCCGCCGCACGCGTGAAAAGCGTGAGCGAACCGCGCTTCAGGTCATCGCGCACATCCTGCAGATCGTCTCCCAACTGCAGTAGCGCGCCCCATCCGAAGGCGGCTTCACTTTCCTCTTCGGTCATCCAGCCGCGGGCCAGGGCAGCGTCGGCCAATACCGACGTACCGCCTTTCGCGAAGCTCAAGCGCAATAGTTCCGCATCGGTTAGCGATCCGTTTCGCTGCTGCGCGATGCTGTCCTCCTGCGCTTGATGGATAGCCAGCATGCAATCAAAGACAGCAGGGAATTGGCCGCGAGGATACTGCCCCTCGATCAGAGCCACGAGCGCCCACACTTGCGCTTCGTGCCGGTTCAACGGCGTCGCAACGCCTCCGCGCAGCCGTTCGCGAAACCGTTCGCTGAAGGCCAGCTTGGCCTTCAAGGACACGGCCTCGTTGTCGAGGTAGTTGTCGGTGTAGGGATAGAGGAGGCTGTAGCCGAGAATCGAGGGCGTAATGCCGGAAGGTACGCCGAGCAGGGGCTGCAGGCCGCATGCCGTCCACGCATTGCGGCATGCCTGGATGGTGTCAGCCTGGCTCAGGTTTGCGTCGAACTCCCGAGCCCGGCGTGCGAATTCAATGCCTGCGGGAAGAAAGTCGCCGGTGAGGAGCGCGGTAGAGTCGGGTTCGAGATCGAGGGCGTTCGCGGCAAATTGGGCGAAGGACGCGATGAGGCGTTTTTGCGTTTCGGCGCGGGCTGCAGGACTGTGGGGAGCATGGCGGGCTTCCCACTCAACCGCGCGCATTTCGGCGTCGTAGGCGATTTCACGAGCCTCGTGATCTCTGCGGCTGTAGCGCGGATCGAGCAGCGCCGGGTTGGCAGCGCAGCAATTCCATGTTTCGGTGCAACGTGTGACCTGCGAATCGACCCATCTTCCGTCGTAGCGTTCGCTCATCTTGTTGGAATACGGATTGTGGTCGATGCGAGTTCCATAATCGGGATCGAAAGCGGAACGATGACCTGATCGAACCCGCCGCTTGAGTAACGATCTTCTTATCCACCGCATTCACACGGAGCACTCTTGCCGGGTCTTATCCTCATCTATAGACCCCGCCCATGAGTGACTTCGCCCAAAGCGTGAAACAGCAGGCCGACATCGTCAAGATCGCCGAGGGATATATCCGCCTGCGCAACTCTGGCGCGCAAACGTTCAAGGGGCTGTGCCCGTTTCACAAGGAGAAGACGCCATCCTTCAATGTGAACGGAGGGTCACGCCAGTTCTTCTACTGTTTTGGCTGCCAAGCTACGGGCGATGTTTTCTCATTTGTGGGCAAGATCGAGAACGTCGGCTTCGTCGAGGCGGTGCGCATTGTGGCGGAGAAGTGCGGGATTCCGCTTCCCAAGCGGGAGTATTCTTCGCCGGAAGAGGCAGCCGGAGCGCGGTTGCGCGGCAAGCTCTTGGATTTGCACGAGTCTGTAACGGCCTGGTTTGAAGAACAACTGCGCGGGCCGGAAGGCGCTGTCGCGCGCGAATATCTGGCTGGCCGAGGATTGACTCCGGAGGGAATCAAGGCATTCCGAATCGGCTATGCGCCCGACAGCTTCAGCGCGCTGCGCGATCGGCTGAGCGGGGTCGAGGACAACGATACGCTGCGAGCCAGCGGCCTCTTCGCTTGGAAGGAACAGGGCGATGGAAGCCAGGGACCCATCTACGACCGCTTCCGCAAGCGAGTCACGTTCCCGATCTCGAATGAGAGCGGGCGGGTCATCGCCTTCACAGCGCGTGCCCTCGAAACCGGCGAGAAGGCGGGCGCCAAATACATCAACTCGCCGGAGACGCCGCTGTATACGAAGGGCCTGGTCCTCTTCAACCTGGACAAGGCGAAGACCGCGATCCGCCAGGCCGAGTTTGCGCTGCTGGTGGAGGGGCAGATGGACTGCATCAGCGTGTACCTGCGCGGGATTCAGAACGTTATTGCCACCAGCGGCACGGCCTTCACCGAGCAGCAGGTGGCGATTCTCAAACGGCACACGTCGAATGTCGCCGTGAATTTCGACCCCGACACGGCTGGAGCCAACGCGGCTGAAAAATCCATCGCGCTGCTGACAGAAGAGGGATTCACCATCAAGATTGTGACCCTCGAAGATGGCCTTGATCCTGACCGCTACATTCGCGAGCGGGGCGTGGAGGCCTACGCGGCGGCGGTGCGAGCAGCGCGGCGTCAGTCGGACTATCTTATCGAGCGCGCACGCCAGATGTTCCCGGGGGCAAGCGCCGAGCAGAAAGTAAGGGCGATGAACTACCTGCTGCCGCACATCCGGCGGATTCCGGAGAAGCTGTCACGGGACCAGTTTGCCGCCGATGCCGCGCAAAAGCTGGGAATCGACTCGGCAGTGCTGCGCGAGGAGATCCGGCACGCGGCTCTAAGGCGTCGCGATCACATCGAGGTGAGGGCCGCCAGTCTGACCGAGGTGGAACGGGTTCTGCTGCGCGCGCTGGCCATCACCGACCCCGAACATGAGGAGGCGCGTCGGATCGCAGTTGAGGCGGTCACCAGCCAGTCGGCCACTTTTGAAGGGCTGGGGTCGTTTCCTGCGCTGCAGTCGCTTGCGATGAGGGGAGCGCAGGACCCTATGGAGATGGTGGAGGACCAGGCGCAAATGGCACTATTAGCCGAAGCTCTGATGGGTGAGACCGGACCACCTTCGGCGGATGCGGTTCAAGGGGCGATTTTGAGCCTCCAAAAACGCCGGATCGAATCTGAAATCAGGAACTTGCGAGCACAGATTGCGGAAGCTGAGCGGCGCGGCGACCATGCCGAGTTGGCCGTGCTGACGCAACAGAAACTTGACCTGGATCGGGCTTTGCGCAACTTGCGCAGCTGATAGCTGCAGGCCACGCTTGTCTGGCGCTGCGGGATTACGATCGGAATCGCCGCTTGCGCCCAGACAACCCATTCTTTGCAGCGTCGATCCGGTTTTCGGCGTCTAAACAAATGGGAACAGAGCGGGCGGGAGCGAAGCTGCCCGGCTCAGTCCCGGCCCGGTGATCAAGCGGCCGCTGCTCGCGCCTTGGAAGAGTCGTCACATTTACTTTGGCGGAAGCAGGGTCGACTATGGTAATCTATTGATCTCTGTGCGGATGCGCGCCCCCTTTGCCCCACATATGAGCTTCGGCTCGCGGGCGACCAGGCGAAACCTGAAGCGTGATATCCGGATTCCGAGCGATGAACTGAGCCGCTTCTTTTAGGTGGCGGGAAACCGAAGGTGCGTCCATACGCGCAAATTGTTCCTAGCGGAACTTTGTTGGCGCGAGCGGATGGGCGCCGCACCGTTGCGCGAAACGGTGTCAAATCTGAAGATCGCGCTGGAGAGCAGGACTGCATTGGCAACCAACGAGAAGTTTGAAGACGATATCCAGAACCTTATCGATACCGGTAAGGACAAGGGCTATCTCACCTACGGCGACGTGAATGACATTTTGCCGGAAGAGATGGGAACGCCCGACGATCTGGACGATCTGATCACAACCATCGGCACCCAGGGTATCGATCTTTTGGACGCGCCAAAATTTGGCGGCGACAAAGACTTCGAACTGGAAGAGGGCGAGGACGTTGAACTCGACCTGACCCCTGGGACGCTTGAAAAAACCAACGATCCCGTGCGCATGTATTTGCGCGAGATGGGCACCGTGCCGCTGTTGACGCGCGAAGGCGAAGTGGAGATCGCCAAGCGCATCGAGCGCGGGCAGATGCGTGTTCTCAAGGCGATTTCGCGATCGCCGATCGTGATTCGCGAGATCGTCGCGCTCGGCGAAGACCTGAAGCGCGGCGTGCGCAATGTGAAAGAAGTCGTGATCTTCGACGAAGAAGAGCTCACCGAAGACGTGGTGCAGGCGCGCGTTCGTTCGACGGTCACACGCATTGAAGCGCTGATCAAGCACCAGAAAAAAATTGCGGCGTTCGAAGAGAAGCTGGAGGCGGCAAACAGCAAGACCAGCCAGCGCGAACTGCGCCGTACGCGGTGGGCCATTGCGCGCGAGAAGGTCTACGTATCGCGCATTGTGCGGGAGCTGAAGTACACGGGCCTGGAGCGCAAGCGGCTGCTCGACAAAGTCAACAAAACTGTCGACACCATGCGCACGCTGGAGCGGCAGATTCGCTCACTCGACCAGAAGTACGACGCGTCGAAGAGCGAAGAGCTGAAGAAGGAATATCGGCGCCAGCAAAAGAACTGCAAAATCGACCTCGAAAAAATCGAGGGCGATGCAGGCGTGTCGATCATCGAGCTGAAGCGCACACAGCGCGAAATGATCCAGGGCGACATGGACGCCGAGCAGGCGAAGCGCGAGCTGATTGAGGCCAATCTCCGGCTCGTTGTCTCGATCGCCAAGAAGTACACCAACCGCGGACTGCAGTTCCTCGACCTGATTCAGGAAGGCAACATTGGCCTGATGAAGGCGGTGGACAAATTCGAGTACCGGC
>Ga0182030_10002821_pt1 | contig 37020 bp, 31 predicted proteins | sample 812S3MmetaG_FD_121299 | JGI IMG/M metagenome (GOLD analysis project Ga0182030, IMG submission 121299) | Permafrost microbial communities from Stordalen Mire, Sweden - 812S3M metaG (Illumina Assembly) | ecosystem: Environmental > Terrestrial > Soil > Wetlands > Permafrost | place: Sweden...
AGCACCGCGATCGCCATGCCGATCATGCCGTACAGATTTCCGCGGCGCGAGGTCTCGGGGTTGGACAGGCCGCCGAGGCTCAGGATGAAGAGGATGGTCGCCGCGATGTAGGCGACCGAGGTCAGGCTCCCGGACATTCTTCCTCTCCCTTACTTGCGGAACATCGACAGCATACGGCGCGTGACCGCAAAGCCGCCGAACATGTTGACGGCGGTGAGCGCGATGCCGACGACCGCGAGCCAGCGGATGATCTCGTCGGGCCTCGGTCCCCCGGGGCCGTCGACCAGCGTCGAGGGCGGCGCGATCTGCACCAGCGCGCCGATGATGATGATGCTGCTGATTGCGTTGGTGACGCTCATCAGCGGCGTATGGAGCGCGGGCGTCACGTTCCACACCACCATGTAGCCGACGAAGCAGGCCAGCACGAACACCGTGAAATGCCCGAGAAACGCGGCCGGGGCATACAGGCCGACCAGCGCGAACAACACCGCCGCCACGGCGAACATCGTCGCGGTCGAGGCGCCGGACATGGGCTCGCCGCCGCCATGGCCATGGCCTTTTTTGGCGGGGGTGGCCGCCGGCACGGCCGCTTTCGGCGCCGCGCCGCCGGCCGGCGCAGCGGAGAGCTTGGGCACGGGCGGCGGCCAGGTGACGACCCCGTCCTTCACGACGGTCGTGCCGCGAATGACTTCATCGTCCATGTTGACGTTGAACCGGCCATCCTTCGCCTTGCACAGCTCCTCGGACAGGCGGAACAAGTTCGTCGAATACAGAGTGCTGGCCTGGGTCGGCAGGCGGCTCGGCAGGTCGGTGTAACCGATGATGATCACGCCGTGCTTGACCGTGACCTTCCCGGGTTCGGTCAATTCGCAATTGCCGCCCTGTTCGGAAGCCATGTCGACGATCACGCTGCCGGGCTTCATCGACTGCACCATCGCGGCCGTGATCAGCTTCGGCGCCGGCTTGCCCGGAATGAGCGCCGTCGTGATGATGATGTCGACTTCCCTGGCCTGCTTCGCGAACAGTTCGCGTTGCGCCTGCTGGAATCCTTCGCTCATCACCTTGGCATAGCCCCCGCCGCCGCTGCCCTCTTCAACATACTCGACAGGCACGAACTCGGCGCCCAGGGACTTGATCTGATCGCCGACTTCTGCGCGGGTGTCATTGGCGCGCACGATCGCCCCCAGACCGGAGGCGGCGCCGATGGCTGCAAGGCCTGCGACGCCGGCACCGATCACGAAAACCTTGGCCGGCGGAACCTTGCCGGCCGCGGTGATTTGGCCCGTGAAGAAACGTCCGAATTCGTGTGCGGCCTCGATCACGGCCCGATAGCCGCCGATATTGGCCATGGACGAGAGCGCGTCGAGCTTCTGGGCGCGCGAGATGCGCGGCACACTGTCCATGGCGAGCACCGTGGCCTTGCGGGCGGCGAGTGCCTGAAGCAGATTGGGGTTTTGCGCGGGCCAGATGAAGCTGACCAGGGTGCCGCCTTCGCGCAACAGACCGACTTCATCGGTGTTCGGGGCGCGCACCTTGAAGACGATGTCCGACTGCGACCACAGGCTCGCGGCATCCGGCTGGATCGTGGCGCCCGCCGCGCGGTAGGCATCGTCGCCGATGCTGGCCGCTTCACCCGCGCCCGCCTGCACGGCCACGGTGAAGCCGAGCTTGATGAGCTTCTGAACCACGTCGGGTACCGTCGCCACCCGCTTCTCGCCCGGGAACACTTCCGTCGGAATTCCGATCGACTGCGGCATTTGCCTCCCCCACGATTGATCCGCTCATACTACCCTGGAAACCCCGGATGACCGCAATCCGTCGTCGGCGCCGTGACGCGATGTGGAGCGACAAGACGGGTCAGCCCGGGGCGCCCCGCGTCGCTGAACGAACAGGCTTCATGGTACATTGCGGCCCTCGGCAACCCTCAACCAAACTGTGCCGGGCGCGGGCGACACCATGGCACAAAACAATCGCATCACACTCTACGATCTGCAGCTGGCTTCCGGCTGCACCATCAGTCCCTTCGTATGGGCGACCAAGTATGCGCTGGCCCACAAGGGCTTCGACGTCGACCTCGTGCCCGGAGGCTTCACCGGAATTCTGGAACGCACGAGTGGGCGTTCGGAGCGGCTGCCCGTGATCGTCGACGACGGCAAATGGGTGCTCGACAGCTGGCTCATCGCGGAGTATCTGGATGAGACCTATCCCGACCGCCCGAGGCTCATCGGCGATCCGAGCATCAAGGCGCTGACGCAGTTCATGGAGGGCTGGCTCTGGCGTACGGCCATCACGCCCTGGTTCGGCTGCTATATCAAAGACTACCGCGACCTGTCGCTGCCGCAGGATCACGAATACGTCACCCGCAGCCGCGAGAAGATGCTGGGTCGAAAAATCGAGGACGTCGTGGCGGGACGCGAGGACCGCCTCCCGCAGGTTCCGCCCACCCTTGAACCGTTCCGTCAGCTGTTCAAGGACAATCCCTGGTTGGGCGGTTCCAAGCCGAACTACGCAGACTATCGGGCGCTGTCGGTATTCTTGTGGGCGGCCTCCGTGGCGACCACGCCGCCGTTGACGGACGACGATCCGCTGCGCGACTGGCTCGACCGCAGTTTCAATTTGTTCGGCGGCCTCGGTCGCCACCCCGGCATGCACACCCTGTTCGGACTCAAGCGGCGCCCCGGCGATCCCGAGCCGTTCAGCAAGGACGCAAACATCGGCGGCCTCGCGAGCCGCAACACGGGGCCGCAGTCCACCCGCGAAGAGAGCGACCGGATTACCCGGCCCACGGCTTCGTGAACAGGCGCTAGTCGGGGAGATCTTCTCCGCGGTAGGCCTCGATGGGCATCGCGCCGCCGGCGCGCTCGACCTCGGCTTGGTCCGCCGGGCTCAGGGCGTCGGCAATCTTGTCGATCCGTTTCCATGACGGGAACGGCTGTCTGCCGGCGTCGTCGGGAACGTGTGGGGACAAGGTGAACCCGCCGGCCTTGTGGATGTATCGTCCGCAATTCACGTAGATGCTCGAGGCCGTGACGGCGATCAGATGATGCGCGCCGGCAATCGTCCGGTCCGTCGCATGAGGCGCCAACACCCGCGCCGTCCCCTGAACTCGCAGGCGGCGCGGCTTCTCGAAGTCGATGAACAGCAAGCCCACCTTGCCCGTGGACGCCAGGTTGCCGAGCGAGAGGAACATGCCGTTGCCGTCATAGGCGGGAAACGCGAGCTCGTTCGAAGCAGTCACGCGCACGAAGCCGGGGCGACCACCCTTGTACGACACGGTCGGCATGCCGTGTTCGTCCACCGTGGAAAGAAAAAACATCGCCGCGCCTTGGATGAATTCCCGGTCCATGTCGTCGAACTCGGCCCGCGCCATCGACTCCAACCGATCGGCCAACCGGCGCGTGTCGTGCTGATCCTGAAATGACCGGTGTGTCTGCCCGTACATGTTGCTCATCGTCGGCCCCCCCGCCGGTGTGTGATCGGATGTTAACGGATTTCGCTCCCACCGGCGCGCAGTCCGGCATGCCCGGCGACGGCCCGCCGATCTCGCTACAATGCCGCTCCACAGGAGCAAAACGCATGGCCGACGTATCCTTTCACGATCTCAGCACGACGCGCGTCATCCCGGCAGAACTCCTGACGCGGTCCGTCGCCGATCTGACGGCCTTCTGCGATCGCGCGGGTCCGATCATCGCGGCGGTCCGGGCCGAGGGCGACGCCGCGCTGCAGCGGTACGCGCGGTTGTACGACGGCGTCACGGCGGAACGGATGAGCGTGCGCGCGGAGCCGGAAGAATTCGAGGCGGCGGAACGTTCCGTTCCGGCGCCGGTGGTTGAGGCCATCCGTCGTGCCAGCGACAACATCCGCCGGTTTCATGAGGCGCAGAAGCCCGAGGAGATGTGGCTGAAGGAGATGGCGCCCGGCGTCTGGGCGGGAGACCGGCTGGTGCCGATCGATTCGGTGGCCTGCTACGTGCCGCGCGGCAAAGGGGCGTTTCCGAGCGTCCTCAACATGACCGCGATCCCGGCCCGGGTGGCGGGCGTGCCGCGGACCATCGTCATCACACCGCCCGGCCCTGACGGGCGGGTGGATGCCGGTACGCTGGTGGCGGCCCGCCATGCCGGAATTACCGAGGTCTACAAGTGCGGGGGCGCCCAGGGGGTCGCCGCGGTCGCGTATGGGACGGCCACGGTGCCGAAATGCCTCAAGATCGTGGGTCCTGGCAGCCCCTGGGTCCTGGCGGCCAAACGCCTGCTCGCCGACGTGATCGATCCGGGCATTGCCGCCGGTCCGAGCGAGTCCATCGTGCTCGCCGATGAAGGCGCCAATGGCGCGCTGGCCGCGTTGGACCTTCTGATCGAGGCCGAACATGGGCCGGACTCCTGTGCGTTCCTCGTCACCCCGAGCCGCGCGGTGGCGGAGGCCGCGCTCGCCGCGCTTCCCGGTTACTGGCGCGACATGGATCCGCAACGGGCGGACTTCTCGCGCAGGGTTCTCACCGGCGCATCGGGCGGCATCGTGCTCACGCGCGATTTCGGCGCGGCGATCGACTTCGTCAACGAATACGCGCCGGAGCATCTCGAACTCCTCGCGGCTGATCCCATGAGCGTGCTCGGCCGCATCCGCAACGCCGGCGAGGTGCTGATCGGCGAATACACGCCCATCACCCTGGGCAACTACGTTCTCGGCGTGAATGCGGTCCTGCCGACCGGCCGCCAGGCGCGCACCGCCTCGCCGCTGTCGGTCTATGACTTCATGAAGCGAATTTCCGTGGGTTATGTGACGAAGCACGGATATCCGTCACTCGCGGCCGATGCCGAATGCCTCGCCACCTACGAGGGGTTCAGCGCCCATGCGCGGGCGGTTTCCACGCTGCGCCGCCGCCTCCTCGAATTCTGAGGCTAGCGCCGGGGCGGCCGCGCCTCTTTCAGAGGGCGGCCAGCGTACCGCCGTCGACGTACAGCACCTGGCCGGTGACATATGCCGCCGCATCCGAGCAGAGGAACACCGCGGCCCCGCCGAGATCCTCGAGACACCCGAAGCGCCGCAGGGGGATTTTCGCCAGCATCTTTTCCTGCCACGCGAGGTCTCGATAAAAGGGTTCGGTGAGCGCGGTGCGAAAATAGCCCGGCCCGATGCCGTTCACGCGGACGCCGCGGGACGCCCATTCCGCCGCGAGCGCGCGCGTGAGTCCGACCAGGCCGGACTTCGAGGCGCCATAGGGAGCGGCCCCCGGGACACCCGCCTCGCTGGTCAGGGAACAGATGTTCACGATGCTGCCGCCCGAACGCATGCGCCGTGCGGCAGCCTGCGCGGCGAAGAACGCTCCCTTGAGATTCGTGCCCACGATGCGATCCCAGAGCGGCTCCGAGACGTCCGCGGACGCACAGAGCTCCTCGACACCCGCGTTGTTGACGAGGATGTCGAGCGGTCCCAAGGCCGCCTCGATGCGCCGAAAGACCGGCTCGAGCGATGGCGTGTCGGCGACGTCCGCTTCGAACGCCTGCACCTTCCAACCTTCTTCGGCCAGACCGGCGGCCACCGGCGCCAGCGACGCCGCGTGACGCCCCAGCAGGCCCACCGTGGCGCCCGACCGAGCCAACGCCGCGGCAAGCGCCGCGCCGATGCCCCGCGAGGCTCCGGTCACGACGGCCACCCGGCCATTCAATGCGAAGTTCGGTCCCTGCATGTTTTCCTCGCCACCATCCAATAAACTGCCGCGGGTATCACCGATCCCGGCAGCCAGGCCACGTCGGCGCCGATCGCCCGGGCCAGCACACCGGTATGGAACGACAAGGTCGCAAACGGCACCTGGACGAGAACGCCCAGGAGATACACGCCGCAGCCGGTCCAGTTGATGCGCCCATACGATCCGTCCAACTCGTACAACTCGGCAATGTCATAGCGGCCGCGTCGAACCGCGTAATAGTCGGTCAGGTTGATGGCGCTCCAGGGCACGAGGATATACACCATGGCGCTCAGCATGTCGGAGAAATACACGTCGAAGTCATATTGGGTGATCATGGCGATGAGCGTGGCAACGGCGGCGAGCACCGTCATGCCCAGAAATTTCCGGCCGCTTTGCACGGTCTTCATGCCGCGGACACCGGTGAAGATCGTGGCGCTCGACATGTAGGCGCTGTAAAGATTCATGACGTTGCCCTCCAGCACGCCGATGACGAGAAGCACCCGCACCACGTACCCACCGGAGCCGAACAGCGCCGCGATCCCCGTCCCCGGATCGTGCGCGAGATCCGGCCGGGTGGCGGAGAGGTAGGCGCCCAGCCCCATCATGAGGGTCGATCCCACGAAATTGCCCGCTGCGGTACACCAGAAGGTGCTCTTGGCGGATACGCTGGCAGGAAGATACCGGGAGTAGTCTGCGACGTAGGGACCGAAACTCAAGGACCACGCGGCGGCCTGTGTCACGGTGAGCAAAAACGCGGCCGCCGTGAACTGGCCCACCGCGGCGCCCAAGGATGGCGTCGGCGCCGCCGGATGCCGCAAGAGCACGAACACCCAGAGGAACAACAGCGCGGACACCACGGCAAGAATTTTTCCCAGCCGGTGGATCGCCTCGTATCCCGCAAATGCGATCACCAGCGTCGCGGCGCCGAACAGCACCAGGGCGCCATCGTCCCCGACGGGAAGCAAATGCTTCAACGTGTCCCGGATCACCACCCCGTCCGCGGCCGTGTACAAGGTGTACGTGGTGACCACGGCCGCCAGCGGCAGGGCGGCACCCAGCACGCCGAACTGGGCGCGGCACTGGATCATCTGCGGAATCCCGAGATGGGGCCCCTGCGCCGAATGCGCCGCCATCAGGGCCGTGCCGGCCGCATTGCCCAGGGCGAGCGCGAGCAGTGCCCACAAAAGCGGCAATCCGGCACCGACGCCGAGGGTGCCGACGGTCAGGCACACGATCGACAAATTGATGCTGAACCAAATGGAGAACAGGCGTCCCGGGCCGCCATACCGCTCGCGTTCCGGCACGAACTCGATGCTGCGCTGCTCCAGCCAGGCGGGCTGCTTCAAGGCGACGACGCCGGCGAGATGCCATCGAAAAAGCAGCTCACCACGTCCTCGCCACCCGCCAGAGGCTCCGAGCCTGCCATGACCGCGACGGCAAGACCGATGAGGGAGGAGATCGGATTGTGCGCGGGAGCCTCGCCGGCGCGCAGACTCATGACCAATGCCGGACAGCAAAAGAGCGCGCTCCGCAGCGTCTCACGCCAATCCGTCTCGAGACATCCCGAGGCAGCGAGGCGGGCGAGCAACGGTCGCCAGATCCGCTGCGCCTTGGAGACGAGAAATGCCGCGCGCAGTGGCGACAGCTCCCAATCCAGAGTCACTTCGAGCTCGCCGCCGGACCATCGGGCTTCGGGTGAGAAGCGGTCCGCCGCCTCGCCCGGGTCGTAGAGCCAGAACGGGTGCGCCAGGCAATTGTGGAACGTCGCTTTGACCTCCGCGAGCAACGCCGGCACGTGCCGGCCCGCGAAGGCGGGATCGAACAACGTGAGCTGCGGTGCAGCGCCGTCCTCCCACCAGACGTTCGCATTGTGCGCGTCGCCGTGCGCGGTGACCGCGGCGCCGCACCCGAGACGCGAGGGCTCCAGGAGTTCCAGGCTGCGATTCAAGAGCGCATCGATCGAGTGCCGGTACCGCGTGCCATTGATGCGCCAGCGTGCGCAACGCAACTCGTCCGCGGAGAGCACCAGGCGGCCCACCCGATAATCGGCTCCCCAGAAGAAGCGGCGCGCGCGGCCGCCGGGCACTCGGCTGTCGCCTGGCGTGACCAGCCGGCGATGAAACAGTTGGTGTATGGGTTCGGCCGCGCTGAGTTCGGGATTGCTCCGGTGAAACGTGCGCTCATAAATCGCCCGGGTCAGATCATCGAGGGCCCACTGGGCCTCGAGCGCGGCCCGAATGTCGGCGCCGGGAGAGCCCCCGGCGCCGGCGGAGCGATCGAGTTCGAGGCACACGTCCGCGAAGCGCGCCGACCGGCGCCTGGCATACAACAGGATCTGGCGCCCCACCCGCCGCGACACGAATACCGGCACGTCAACGGGATACCCCGCGGCTTTCAAGAGGTCGCCGCGGTAGAACTCCTCGAGCGTATGCTCCTCGCCTTCCTCGTGGTGGAACTTGAAGAAAAACTCGCCGTGACCGCCGGTCGACAACAGGCCATTGACCGAATTGAGGCTGTATTGATCGCGGCCGATCTCGACTTCGTGAACATCGAGACCGAACTCATCGACCACCAGCTGTTTGACGATGGCCGCCGCCTGCTCGCGCCGCCCGGCCTGCGCGGCGAGCAGTGCCCGGCGCGCGGGCTGCATCTCCCCGCCGGGGTCCCCGCGGCTCACGGGTTCTTGAAGGAATACCCGAGGGTGACGCCGACGGTGCGGGGCTGCGAGACGATGGCGGAATAGCGGTAGCCATATTCCCCCGGATCGTTGTAGGAGCTGATGGCGCGCTGATCGGCGAGATTATTCACGTAGAGCGTGCCCGTCCAATGCGAACGGGTGAAGCTCGCCCGGGTGTCCACGGTGGTATAGCCGGCCGCGATCGGCACGCTCGCGGAGATCGCCGGGATCACGCGGCTCTGATAGTGACCGTCGATGGCGAAACGCAGCTCGCCGTCCGCGACCTGGATGCGGGAATAATCGAATCCCAGCGCGAGGCTGGTCTTCGGAGTGCCCGGCAGCGCCGAACCGATCGCAGGTGGGACGGAGAGTCCGATCAGGGCGAGCGCGGACAGCGAGGTCAGTTTCGTCTGGTCGTAGGTATACCCCACATGGGACCCGAGATGCTCCGAGAGACTCGCGTTGATCTCGAGTTCCAGGCCGCGGCTGAAGCCGTCGCCGACGTTGATGGCGCCCGGCAGGACCAGCGGTGTCAGCTGCGCGCCTTCCTGGATTTTCTTCCACTGGATGTCGAAGATGTCCGCCGAATATTGCACACGACCGGCGAGCGTGCCCTTGATGCCGATCTCGTAGTTGTTGGCGGTGTCCGGGTCGACCCGGGTCAGTCCGGCCGGGGTATGATAATCGTTGATCGGTTCGGTGGGCGGCAGCGCATTCACGCCGCCGCGCCGGAAACCCTGCGACCAGGTGGCATAGGCGAGGTTGTTCTTGTCGATCTGGTAGGCCGTGTTGATCTTCCACAGGGCGCGCCGCCAGTCGTCGCTCAGGGATTCCGCGGCGATGTAACCGGGACCGACGAACAGCAGGCCCGTCTGCTGTGACTGCGTCACAGTCTGCTTGAACAGGCGGGTGCCCGTGGTGAGGCTCCACGCCGGGGTCAGATGAGCCGTGAGTTCGCCGAAAGCGGCCAGATCCTTGAATTGGGTCTCGAAGTCGCCGATGTAGGCCTGATCCTTGACGAGCGGGATGCCGTCGACCGACGGCGTGCCGGTCTCGATGCCATATTCTCCGAGCCCGCACTGCGGCGACGCGGAGCCGTACACCGGCACACAGGCGTTGTAGTAGGCGTTGTAGCCCGGGTAGAACTCATGGTCCTCGATGTAGGAGTTCTCCTTTTTGAAGAAGAGTCCTCCGACCCAGTCGAAAAAGCCGCCTTGTTTGGACGCGAGCCGCAGTTCCTGCGAATAGATCTTGTCGTCGAGGCCGCCGTCGCGCGAGAAGAGCGCCCGCGGGTTGCCGCCGTAATACGCCTGGTAGAAGGAGAACGTCTCGTAGACGGCGGTGCCGTCGTCCACCGTAAGATTGTTGTGCTTCGCATAGGAACTCGCCGAGGTCAATGTCGCGAAACCGAGGTCGTAGTCGAGCGTGAGGGCGAACAGATCGATCTTGTCCGTGGTCGTTTCAGGGATATAGTCCGCGGACAACAGCGAACTGAACCCATACGTCGCCGACGACAAGGGATACCCGTTGCCGGTCGCGAGCTGGTAGTAGTACGACGCCTTCGCGGTGAAATCCTCACTGGGCTTCCACAGCGCCGCGATGTGCGCCGTCTTGTACGAGTAGCTGTTGATGCCATCCTTCGAATAGGTTTCCGCCGGGCTCAGGATGTTGGCGGGATTCGCGGGCACCGGGACGCCGGCCCCGTCGAGAACGAACAGGTTGGGCTGGTTGATGTAACCGGCCTGCTGGTCGTAGCTCACGTTCAGGCGAACGGCCAGCGTGTCCGACACGGGCAGGTTGAGCATGCCGCTCACCTCCTCGTTGGGCGCGTGGGTATGGTGGGTGTCGCTCACGCCGACCTCCGCCTTGGCATCGAATGCGCGCGGATCCGGCGCGTTCTGAATGAAGCGTATCGTGCCGCCCAGCGAGCCGGAACCATAGAGCGTTCCCTGAGGACCTCGCAGCACCTCGACGTGATCGATGTCGGTCAGGCGCAGGTTCGCGAACAACGGCGTTTCGTCCACATAGGTGGCCACCGGCGGCACGATGGGCGTCGGGAAGGCCAGGTCGCTCGTCCCCTCGGAATTGAGACCACGGATGATGAGCGTGCTGCCGGTGGTGCCCCCGTACGGACCCTTGTCCGTGTAGTCCACGCCGGCGAGCGAGCGGGCGAGACCCGCGATGTCCTGGATTCCCGCCCGCTCGAGCGCCGCGCCGCTCACCGCCGTGATGCTGATGGGCACGTCCTGGGCGGACAGGGCGCGGCGGGTCGCGGTGACGGTGATCTCCTGCAGTGCGAGATCATCGGCGGACGCCGGCGATCCGTAGAGTGCCGACAGCACGGCCGCGGTCAACGACGAGGCGAGCTTCAGCCGTTGAGGCTGCGGGCGGCGCGCACTGACGAGCATGGTGATCCCTTGAGTCGTGATGGAAATTCTCGGCGGCAATGTGGACCATCGCACGAGCGACTGTCAACGCGGGTGACCTCCGCAAAAAAAACGGGCAATGCGGAATTTATTGGTGCACGCCGCGCATGGTTTCGGTGCGGACCGACGCACGCCCGAATTTGACGGTTATTGCAGCACGCGAGATCCACCGGTCACCGCGCGCGCCCGCTGCGGTGATGCGGCACGCTCCAAGGACGTGCAGATCAATCGACGCGCCCGCGACGACCACCCTCCAGGAAGTCCCGCACGTTCGCCGCCACCTCGTCGAGAATCCGCTGACGCGATTCGCGCGCCGCCCAGGCCACATGGGGCGTCACCAACAGGCGCGGTATGGACGGGTCGAGCAGCGGATCACCGTCGACGGGCGGCTCCTGCGGCAGCACGTCGATGCCGGCGCCTCCCAGACGACCCCTCTTCAATGCGGCGGCGAGCGCGGCGCTGTCGACCAGGCCGCCGCGGGCCGTGTTGATGAGCAGCGCATCCGGCTTCATGAGCCCGAGTTCTGCGGCGCCGATCAAGCCGCGCGTGCCCTCCTCCAGGGGACAGTGCAGCGATACGACGTCCGCCAGGGCCAGGAGCTCGGGCAGGGCCAGCCGACCCGGAACAGGGGCTGTCCCGACGCGGTTTGCCACCAGCACATTCATGCCGAAGCATTCGCCGGTCCTCGCCACGGCACGACCGAGATCGCCCCAGCCGACGATGCCGAGGTTCCTGCCGGACAGTTCGCGGATGGAATGAGACTGAACGTTGATCGGCGCGCCCGACATCCAGGCGCCGCCCGTCGCCAGTGCACGATACTCGGCGAGGTGATGAGTGAGGGACAGGATCATGCCCCACACGTGCTGCATCAGGGACTGCGTGCAGTACTCGCGAACATTGCAGACGGCTATGCCGCGCTCCCGTGCGGTGGCGAGGTCGATGTTGTTGTAGCCGGTGGCGGTCAGTGCGATGAGGCGCAGCCGATGCGCGTGCAGCAGGACCTCCCGCGGCAACGGGCATTGGTCGAGCAGCACCACCTCCGCATCGCGTAGGCGCTCCGCGGTCAGCGACGGCGTGGACGCATCGTACAGCGCAAGGTCCGGAAGCACGGCACGCAGGCTCGTGAGGTCCAAGTCGCTGCCCGAGCCGGAATCGAAATCCAGGAACGCCGCCCGCATCGGACGCTCAGGAACCGGTCTTGAAGCGCTGCCAGGCGCGTAGAAAAACGCGTACTTCCTCGGGAGAGTAACTGCGTTCGAGTTCGAACCGGGCGCGGATCGGCGCTGCGGGATAGACGATGGGGTTGTCGCGTACCGCGGGCTCGAGCAGCGGCACTGCGGCGGCGTTTCCCGAGGCAAAACCGATGAAGCGGGTGACCTCGGCGGAAATCTCCGGACGCATCATGAAGTTGATGAACTGCGAGGCGCCCGCGGCGTTCGGGGAATCTGCCGGGATGACCATGCTGTCGACGAACAGCGGCACGATCTCGCGGACGTTTGCGAAGTCGATCCGGACGTTGGTGTGGGCCTCATGAGTCATGCGCCGGGCCACCATCGCATCGCCCGAATAGCCGAGCGACAGGCACAGATCCCCTTCCGCAAGCTGCTCGTAATACCCCGAACTCGCGATGCGGCGGATCAACGGCTTTATTTCCTTGAGCTTCGCCAGCACGGGATCGAGCTTCGCGGGATCGGCCGACAGCGCGGGCTGGCCGATGTAGCGCGATACCATCGGCAATATGTCCCCCCAGGAATCGAGGATGCTGATGCCGCATTTCTCGAACTTGGCGGCCACGTCCTTCTTCAGGACCATGTCGAGGCTGTCGACCGGCGCGGCCGGCATGATCGCCTTGATCTTGTCGACGTTGTAGAGAATGCCGACGGTGCCCCACATCCAGGGCACGGCATGCTTGTTGCCGGGATCCACCTGCTGCAGCAGCTGCAGGATGCGCGGATCGGCATTGCGCGCGTTCGGCGTGAGCGCCGGATCCAGGCTCTTCCAGAACCCTTTCGGTATCTCCCGTCCCAACTGCGGCGCCGCGTTCATGGTGACGATGTCGTAGTTGGAATTGCCCACCGACAGCGCGGTTTCGGCCATGTCGGGTGAGTCGAGCACGGTGAGATTGACGTGCATTCCGCTCGCGGTCTGAAACTTCTCGATGACAGACGGCGGAAAATATTCGGACCAGGCATACACGTTCACGACATGGGCGCGGTCGGGCGCCGCGGTCGATGGCGCCGCCCACCACGGGCTCGACGCGAGCAGGAACGACAGCGCGAGGAGGGTCGGGGCGGGTGCGCGCCTCGGGGGCGGTTCGTGTGTCGTCGCGGTGGCTCTCATGGGGGTCTCAAAAGTCCTCGAGTGTCGCAGCGGGCTGCTGCTGGGTGATGCAATGAATCCCACCCCCGCCACTGGCGACGGCGTCGATCCGCACGGATGCGACGACCCGGTCGCCGAAAACGGCCTCGAACGTCCTCCGCGCCGCGGCGTCGGCGCACGCGTCCCCGAACTCCGGGATGACGACGGCGTCGTTGACGATGAGGCAGTTGACGTATGCCGCGCAGAAGTGCCGGCTGTGCGAGGGCAGGCTGCGCGGCAGGGCGACGGGAATCACCTCCAAGGTGCGGCCCCGGGCGTCGCGCGCGCGCCGCAGACAGTCCAGGCTCTCGCGGTATTCGTGATGGCGCGGATGCGCCGTGTCGTCGGTCGTGCTGCACAAGACCACGCCGGGCTTCACGAAAGTCATCAATCCATCGACGTGTCCATCGGTGATCGAGTCCCCGTCCGACCCGCCCGGCAGCCAGATCACCTGCCGCGTCCCGAGCGCGGCGTTGAGATGCTCCTCCGCTTCCCGACGCGTCAGACCCGGATTGCGGTTGGAGTTCAAGAGGGCACTGTCGGTCACGACGACGGTGCCGGCGCCATCGACGTGCAGGGCGCCGCCTTCCGTGATCAGCCCGGCGGCGAATGCACGGGCCCCGGCCGCCCGGGTGATATGAGCGGCGAGTTCGGCATCGCGTTCGTAGCCGTCAAATTTGTCGCCCCAGACGTTGAAATGCCACGCGACGCCTCCCAAGGCACCGTCCTTCCCGACCACGAACGTGGGCCCGGTGTCGCGAATCCAGATGTCGTCGACCGGCTGCACGAGAGGCTCGTATCCCGGACCCAGCCGGCCGGCGCATTCGTCGGCGAAGGCCGGATCGACCACGACGCGCACGGTCTCGTAGCGCCCGATAGTCCGCGCGAGCTGGGTGAACTCGTCGAGAAGCGCCGGCGTGTCGGCCCAGACTCGGGTGGTCACCCCCGGCCAGGCCAGCCATACGCTGGACTGGGGCTCGAATTCACCCGGCATGCGAAAACCCAGCGAGGCCGCGGTGGGATTCGAGGCCGGAGGACGGATGGGTGCGTGTCGGGGCGTCCGGCGCATCAGGCCGTCCAGATCGGGGACCGCGGTCAAGGCGCAGAGCCTGCGCGAGGCTGCTGTTGGGTGACGCAGTGGAATCCGCCGCCGCCGGTTGCGATGGCGCCGATCGGCAGCATGACGATCCGGCGACCGCGGTAGACCGATCGAAGCAGATTCTCGACATTCCGATCCGACGGCTGTCCGTACGCGGGCGCGATCACCGCACCGTTGACCAGGTAAAAGTTCACGTACGAGCGGCAGTACCGCGGGCCGGGGCCCGGTTGCGCCTCCCCGATCGGCCACAGACGCAACGCACGGCCCTTGGCGTCGATCGCGAGTTCGAGCGCGCGGCGATTTTCGCGCAGGATTTCGGCGCGGGGATCCTGGGGATCATCGACGGCTTCGATCAGCGCGGCGCCCGGTTCGACGAGGGCCAGGAGGCCGTCGATGTGCCCGTCGGTTTCCAATTCCGTGGGATCGCCCGGCATCCAAATCACCTTGTGGGCGCCCAGAACCCGCATCAACTCGGCCTCGACGGCGACACGGCTCAGTCCCGGGTTGCGGTTCGGATTCAACAGGCAGCTCTCGGTCGTGAACAAGGTGCCTTCCCCGTCACTCAATATGCCCCCCCCTTCGAGAACCAAATCCCCGGCAACGACCGGCACGCCGGCGCGGTCCGCCACCCGGCGCGCGAGCCCGGCGTCGGCATCGTGCGGGTGATACTTGTTACCCCAGGCGTTGAAGCGCCAGGCAGTCGCGGCCAGTTCCCGGCCGTTCGTGATGAAGGTGGGCCCGGAGTCGCGCGCCCACGAATCGTCGATGGGCAGCTCGACGATGCGAACGGCGGGCCCGCACAGCATCGCCACCTCCGCCGCATCCTGCGGCCGCGCCACCATGAACAGCGGCTCGAACGCAGTGATAGTCTGGGCGAGGCGCGCGGTATCCTGCTTCACGGCGGCGAACGCCTCGCCCCAGATCTCCTGGCGGCACGGCCACGCCATCCAGGTCGCGGCGTGCGGCTCGAATTCTCCGGGCATGCGGAATCCGAGCGAGGCTGCATCGAAGGGTCGGGTCAAGGCTAGCCCAGCGCTCATCGGCATGTTCCCATTAGACGTTACCGACTCAATCCTCGCCCAATTGACGAAAATCGACGCCTAATGTACGCAATTTCCGGTACAAATGAGTCCTCTCCATGCCCACCCGTTTGGCCAGCTGTCCCACCTTGCCGTTGCACAGGAGCAGCTGCTGCTGGAGGTAGGCTCGCTCGAACTGTTCCCGCGCCTCGCGCAGCGGCAGCGCCAGGAGATCCTGTTTCACCAGCGGCTCATCGACCGCCAGCTTGACCTCCAACTCCCGCTCGATCTCCTCGAGACGGATTTCTTCACCGGCACCCAGGACCAGCACCCGCTGGACGAGATTCTTCAATTCCCCCACGTTGCCAGGCCAGGGATAGTTGCGCAGCCGGTTCTGTGCCGCCACGCTGAAGCGCCGCAGGGGCAGGTGCTGCTCGTCGACCAGGCGGTCCACGTAGAAGCGCAGCAGATCCGGCACGTCCTCTGCATATTCGCGCAGCGGCGGCACCTTGAGCGTGATGACGTTCAGGTGTGCGAGCAGGTCGCGGCGAAACGGCTCGGGACCGGAGCGCTGCTCGAAGCCCTCCTGGGCGGAGCTCACCCAACGGACGTTGATGGCGACGCGCTCGCGGCCTCCCACGCGCGTGTAGGCGTTTTGTTCGATGGCGCCCACCAGGGCCCGCTGCGCCTCGGAATTCAGCTCCTCGAGACCGTTGATGTACAACGTGCCCCCGGCCGCCTGGTCGAGCGCTCCCGGTTCGATCCGTCCGTCGCGCTCGCTGCCGAACAGCGCGGTGGCCGGGTCGCCGCCGAGACTGGCGGCAACGACCATGAAAAACGGCTTCGACGAGCGCGCGCTCAGGGAATGCAGGTAGCGTGCATAGGCTTCACGACCCGAACCCAACTCGCCGACCAGCAGTACGGGCGAGGAACTCGACGCGCTCTGGTGGATCTGTTCGCGCAGTGCCTGCGTGACGCGGCTCTTGCCGATCGGCACGGCCAGCCCCCCGGCCTGCGAGCGCTCCGACAGCCGCTTGCGGCGGCCGGCATCGAGCGCCCGCTCCACCGTGCGCAACAGCTTGGTCAGCGACAGCGGTTTTTCGACGAAATCGAACGCTCCCAGCCGGGTGGCCTCGACGGCGGTTTCCACCGTGCCGTGCCCCGACATCATGACGACGGGGCAGTCGTATCCGTCGGTATCCGACCACTCCCGCAGCAGCGTGATGCCGTCCGTATCGGGCATCCAGATGTCCAGCAGCACCAGATCGGGCACCTGGGTGGCACGCGAGGTACGCGCCTGTCCCGCATCCGCCGCGACGTCGACGTCGTAACCTTCCTCCGACAGGATCTCCTTCAACAGCCCGCGGATGTCCGCCTCATCGTCGACTACCAATATTCTCGAAGCGGTCATACGCGTTCTCTCCTGTGTTCGCCTTTCCGCGGCTCGCGGCCGCTCTGGAACCGGGTGGTTTCCCCCATGGGCAACATAATCCGCACCCGGGCACCGCCGGTGCGCTGATTATCCGCTTCTATGCGTCCGCCGTGCTCTTCGACTATTTTTTTGACGATTGCGAGCCCCAATCCCGTCCCCTTCGGCTTGCTGGTGACATAAGGATCGAAGACCGTGCCGATCAGGTCGCGCTGAAAACCGGGTCCATTGTCGGTGACGACGATCTCGGCCATGGGTTTTGGACCATCTTCCGTCACATGAGTTTCGATCTCCACGCAGGCATCGGGCCGCCCCTCGAGCGCCTCGAGCGAATTGGTCACCAGATTGTTCAGAATCTGGCGGAGACGGATGCGGTCCGCATTCAGGATGGGGAGGTTGGGATCGAGGGTCAGCCGGAGCTCGGCCGCGTTGGCCTGCACACGGTACAAATCCACGACCTCGGTGATGAGCTGGTTTAAGTCGACGCGCGAGAAATGCATGTCCGGTGCCCGCGCGTACTCGCTGAACGCGTTCACCATCTGTTTCATCGCCTCGACCTGCGCCACGATCGTGTGCGTGGCACGCTCGAGCACCTGGGCGTCCTCGGGGCTCATGCTGCCGGAGAATTTGCGCTGGATTCGCTCGGCGGAGAGCTGTATCGGCGTGAGCGGATTCTTGATCTCGTGCGCGAGGCGGCGCGCGACCTCGCCCCACGCGGCATCGCGTTGCGCCTGCAGCAGCGTGGTGATGTCGTCGAACACGAGCACCACGCCCGGTGCGCCGCCCACGTCGTTCGGCAGAGCCGTGCAGGCGCACATCAGCACCCGCCGGCCGGAATCCGACAACAGTTCGATCTGTTCCCGCCAGTCGAGCTGCTCCGAGCCGAGATGCTGCTTGACCGTGCGCAGGAATTGCGTGAACAAGGAGCTGTCGCTGACCGTCTCGTCGAAGCGCGCGCCGACGGCGGCCTCGAGATCCACGCCGAGTATGGCGCTGGCCGCCTGATTGGCGGTGCGCACGGTAAGGTCCGGTTCCAGCGAAACCACGCCCGTGGACAATCGCGCCAGGATGACCGCGAGTCCCGCGCGTTCGGCCTCGACCACCTGCTGACTGCGGCGGGTCTCCTCGCGGGCCCGCCCCAGCCGCTTCGTCATGTCGTTGAACGAGGTGACCAGAAACCCCAGTTCGTCGCGACCCGGCAGCGGCAGTTTGGTGTCGTAGTTTCCCTTGGCGACGGCGCGGGTGCCGGCGATCAGGTCCTGCACGGGCTGCACGAGACGTTGGGCGGCAAAGAACGCACCATACACGGCGGCGATCAACGACATCAGCACGACGAAGGAGAGGATCAAGACGAACGTCGATTTGAGCGGCCGGCGCAGCTGCACGAGGCTGGCGTACTGGGTGTAGGACCGCTGCACGGTGTCCGCGAGCTGCGACAGCTGTTGCGGGACGGGGTACAGGGCGATCAGCACGCGAGCGCCGGCGCTCCCGCTGCCCTCGAGCGGGGAGGCCGCGCGAATCACGTAACCGCCCGCCGAATCGATGTCCAGGCTCACGTAGGGCCGGCCGCGGCGGACCTGCAGCATCATCTCATCGGTTGCAGGCACCGGCAGCGCATCCATCGGCCGATCGGAACTGGTGGCGATGATCCGCGTCTGCGCCCCGACCACGGTGAACTCGAGGGCGGTGCTTTCGCGGCGCTCGCGATCGAGCGTTCCGATCAGCTCGAAATCGGACAGCGGGGACAGCTCGTGCGCCACCACCTGGGTATGCTGAAGAAATTCGCGGACGCGGACCTCGAGCGCGGCGTGCGACAGCTCGCGCGTGTCCTTCAATCCCTGGCTGACCTCCAGCTCGAACCAGCTGTCGATGCCGCGGTTGAGGAATTGCAGCGAAAAGTAGTACACGATCAGGATCGGCGCCACGGCCAGAGCGCTGAAAATCGCAACCGTCCGGCCCTTCAGCCGGGAGCCCGGCACATGCCGGCGGTAATCGCGCACCAGGCCGGTGAGCTTCACGGCCAGCAGCGCGAACAACGTGAGCAGGCCCGAGATGTTGATGAGAAGAATCCAGGGCAGCCACTTGTCGAATTCCGCGGAGTTCTGCGCCGCGTTGCTCAGCAGGTACAGCGCCACCAGCCACAGCACGACGCCGATCGTGCCCAGGACCGTGGAACCGTGCTTGCGGATCAGGGCTGCAAGGTCCATGTGTACCAATCGCTTTCGCGATGCCATTCGTTGACCCAGAACATGAGCATCCGCAGCGAGAACGGAACCGTGCCGTAATCGATTTTCGCGCGCACGTTTGCCTCGTAGCGACGATCGGGCGTGATGAGGGATTTGTCGAGCACGGGAAGATTGCGCACCTCGGCCAGCTGCTCCACGGCGGCGTCGACCGTCCCCAGGGATTCCTGTTGGCCGCTGTTCTCGTTGCGCAGGACGTAGCGTGCGCTGACGGCGTTGAACTGCAGATGATACCGCTGCGTCAGCTCGGCGACCCGCGAATTGGGCAGCAGCTGACGCACGCGCTCGATGTCCAGATCGAGTTCGAGCGTGAGAGGAACGCCTTCGTCCAACCCGTGGCGCACGGCGTCGCTGACCGGCAGGTCGATGCGGGCGTTCAGGTGGTACACGCCGTCGTTGAGCTCGAGATCGGCCGAGCGCACCTCGAAACGCCCCTCGAGTCCGTCGGCGCGCGCGCGCGGGCCGCCGAGCGGGCCAATGAGCGCGCACAGAGCGAGCAGCCAGGCGCCCCCCATCCGCGGAATGGGCCGCCTCAATCGGTAGTGTTTAGGAGCCGCGGCATCCATGACGAGATCGCATTCAATGCTTAAGCAGCGCAGCATAATAGAAGCCGTCGGCTCCTGCCTCGCCCGGGAGGATCTGGCGGCCGTAGCCGTCCGACTCTCCGAACCCCGGCCAGCCCTGCCACTCCTCCGCTGCGAGGATGACGGCGTCCGGCGTACCGGCGAGAAACGCTGCGACGACATCCCGGTTTTCGCTGCGGGTCACCGTGCACGTGGCATACACCAGCCGACCCCCGGACGCCAGCATGCGCCAGGCTGCGGTGAGAAGGCGTGCCTGGATCAGCGGCAGCCTGTCGATCTCGGCGGGGGATTTGCGCAGACGGATGTCCGGATGACGCCGGATGACGCCGAGCGCCGAACAGGGCGCATCCAACAGGATGCGGTCGAAGGGCACGCCATCCCACCACGCCGCGGGATCGCCGGCATCCGCGGCGATGAGTTCGGCCTCGAGCCTGCAGCGATCGAGGTACTCCCGCACGCGCAGCAATCGCTGGGGGTCGACGTCGACTCCCACCAACCGCGCCAGACCGGGTTCGCGCTCCGCAATCAGCGCGGTTTTGCCGCCCGGCGCCGCGCAGGCATCGAGCACGCGCTGGCCCGCCTCGAGCGCAAGAGGGAAGGCGACGCATTGCGCGCCCAAATCCTGCACGGAGACCGTTCCGTCGGCGAAACCCGGCAACTCATGCACGTCGCAGGGGGCATCGAGAACCACCGCGAGCGGCACCCGCTCTTCGGCCCGTGCTCCGATTCCGGCCTCGCGGAGTCTCTCCAGGTAGGATTCGGTCGTCGCCTGCCGGCCGTTGACTCGCAGCCACAACGGCGCCTGCGTGTCCCCGGCGGCGAGCAGCTGCGTCCACCGCACCGGCCAATCTGCGCGGAAGCGATCCGCCAGCCAGATGGGGGAGGCATGGCGCGTGGCGGGATTGCGCGCGATTTCCGTATCCACGGTCTTGCGTTCGCGCAGGTAGCGGCGAAGCACCGCGTTGACCAATCCGCTGGCCCGCGCCGCGTCGGTGGCTTTCGCCGTCTTGACGGCGGCGTCCACCACGGCGTACTCGGGCGTTCGGGCATCTTCCAATTCGAACAATGCGACCGACAGGAGCGCCCGCACCAGTAGGTCCAGGGAACGGACCGGCTGTGACAGGAGCCGCGCGAGAATCGCCTCGTGCCGAAAGTAGCCCCGCACCGCCCCATAACTGAGCGAACGCACGGAGGGTCCCAACGCGGCCGGGGCCGCGGCGAGGGCGTCGTGCAACGCCGCTTCGAGCGTCACGCCCTCGCGCAGGATGCGTGCGACGGCGTGGGCCGCGAGCGATCGGGAGCCGGCGGCGGTGATGGTCATGGTGTCGTAAATCTCGCGCCTTCGAGACGCTGTGCTTTGATGAAATCCCCGGCGGCCAGGGCTTTGCGGCCCGCCAACTGGAGTCGTAGGACGCGTAGGACGCCGTGCCCGCAGGCCACATCGATGCCGGCGCTGGTCGCGGCCATCACCTTGCCGGGGTCCGGGCTGGGTCCGCCACCGGCGGCCAAGGGACCGGCGGCCACTTCGGCATCCCACACCCGGAGCTGCGTCCCCTGCCAGAGGGTCTCAGCCACGGGCCAGGGGTTGAAGGCGCGCACCTTGCGCAATATCAGCGGCGCATCCTCCCGCCAGTCGATCACCGCCTCGGCCTTGTGAATTTTTCCGGCATAGGTGACTCCCAGTTCCGGTTGGGCAGTCTCAGCCAGGCCGTGCGCCGCGGCAGCGTCGAGCGACTCGACGATCAGCGCCGCTCCCAGGACGCTCAGACGGTCGTGCAGCGTTCCGCCGGTCTCACGGTCAGCCACCGCTAATTCGCGATGCGCGAGCATCGGACCCGTGTCGAGACCGGCATCCATGCGCATGATCGTGATGCCGGTAAACGGGTCTCCGGCCAGCAGGGCGCGTTGAATCGGAGCGGCGCCGCGCCACCGCGGGAGCAGTGACGCGTGGACGTTGAAACAGCCGAGGCCGGGCAACTCCAGCACCGCCGGAGGCAGTATCAGCCCATACGCCGCGACTACCAGGCAGTCGAGTTCGAGATCACGCAGCTCCGCCTGGGCGTCCGGCGACTTCAGACTCTGCGGCTGATGCACGCCGATCCCGAGTTCCAGCGCGCGTCGCTTCACGGCACTCATCTGCAGCGCCCGGCCCCGTCCCGCCGGACGATCGGGTTGCGTGTACACGGCAACCAGCCGGTGGCGCGACTCCGCCAAGGCGTCGAGCGTCGGAACGGCGAACGGCGGAGTACCGGCGAATCCCAGCCTCAGAGACCTCGACGCGCTGTTCAAGGCTCTTCTAAAGAGCCGGTGCGGACGTGCCGGGGGTACCGACGCCGGGCGCTGCCCCGCCGCTCTCGCGCGCGCGCGCGCCGGCGGCGGGTCGTTGTTTGCGCTCTTTTTCCAGGCGCCGGCGGATCAGCTGGCGTTTGAGCTCGGAGAGATAATCGACGAACAGCTTGCCGTCGAGATGATCCATCTCGTGCTGTATGCATACGGCCAGCAATCCCCCGGCATCCATTTCGAACGGCTCCCCATCGCGACCCAGGGCGCGCACCCGGATCTCCGTGGCACGCGGGACCTTGTCGTAAATTTCCGGGACCGACAGGCAGCCCTCCTCTCCGGGCGCCCGTCCGGTCGCCGACAGAAGTGTGGGATTGATGAAGACCAGTGGCTGATCGCGCGCTTCGCTCGTGTCGAGCACCAGCACCCGTCGGTGCACGTCGACCTGGGTGGCCGCGAGGCCGATGCCTTTCGCGGCGTACATCGTCTCCAAGAGGTCGTCCACCAATTGACGCACTGCGTCATCGACCACTTGAACCGGCTTGGCCGTCTTCCTGAGACGGGGATCCGGATACTCCAAAATGGCGAGCTGGGTCATGGGAGTTATGAGAGCGATGTCGTGTTTTTGGCTGAGGAATGTTGTTAAAGTTCCGGCGCTGCTTAACTTAATGCCTACTTCGGCAGCGCATCAGGCGCTGATTGGCGGCAAAAACGGGCGATACGTCCCAGTCTTTGGCAGCAGGCCGGCAGTATAGCAGCCGGCCCGGCACCATAAGGCTGGTGACTCCAGGGAGCGAATCGAATGCGAAGCCATCAGTTGATTGCCTTGAGCGTGGCCGTTGCGCTGATCGGGGGCTGCCGGTCGGAACGGCCGCCGTCGGCGCCGATACCGGTGCAAACGGTAGATAGCGGCATCGAAGGCACCCCCGTGGGCGACGATCGAACCGCCATGGAAGCCGCCGTCGACACCGGCGCCGCGGTGCCGCCGTCGAGCGTGGCCCCGGCGGACTCGGGCCAGACCGGAGGAGTGGCCCTGGCTCCCAATGCGCCCGACAGTTATACCGTCAAGCATGGGGACACCTTGTGGGGCATCGCGAAGGTCTTTCTGCGCGACCCGTGGTACTGGCCCGAAATTTGGCAGGTCAACCAGCAAATCAAGAATCCGCATCTGATCTACCCGGGCGACACCCTGCGCCTCGTGTACATCGACGGCCATCCCCGCATCACCCTGCAGCGCGGCATGCTCGAACGCGGTGGCGCCGCCCGGGTCGAGCCCAGAGTTCGCAGTCAACCGCTCGAATCCGCGGTGACCACCATTCCCTACGAGGCCGTGGCCGCCTTCATGTCGAATCCGTCGGTGCTCGACCGCGAGCAAATCAAAGCCGCGCCATACGTTCTGGCGACCCGGGACGATCACGTCGTCATCTCGGACGGCGACACGGTTTATGCGCGCGGTTTCAAAGGGCCGGTCCAGGTCGGTACGCACTACAACATCGTCCGCGTGGGCGACGCGCTGCGTGATCCCGATGACGACCGCATCGTGGGCTATGACGGCGTCTACACCGGTTCCGGTCACGTCACCCGTCCCGGCGATCCCGCGACCCTGCTCATGACGGAGTCCACCCGGGAATCAGTGCCCGGCGACAAGCTGTTTGCGGGCGGCGTCGACGTCCCGCTGGACTTCATTCCCAGTGCCCCGAAGGTCCAGGTCAACGGGCGCATCATGGCGGTTTCCGACGGCGTGACCATCATCGGACAGTACCAGGTGGTGGTCGTGAACCGCGGCACGCGTGACGGCCTTGCGCCCGGCAACGTGCTCGCCGTGCTCGAGGTCGGCGGCACGGTGCGCGACACGGTCGACAAGGGTTATCTCGGCGGAATGTCCCGGTTGCACGCGAAGCGCGTCCAGTTGCCCAATGAGCGCATCGGTACTTTCATGGTGTTCAAGACCTTCGACCGCATGAGCTATGGGCTCATCATGGAAGCGAAGAACATCATCCACGTGGCCGACAGGGTCGAGAACCCCTAGTCGGGAAACTGGACACTTCGACCGATTTCGCGCGGCGGACGCGGAGCCGCTGACGGCCATAATGGCCGCATGCTGGAGGAAGATCTTCGCGCGTGGACGGCAATCGCCCGCGCCCCGGGCCTCGATGCCGACACGCTCTCGGCGGCCCTCAGCCGGTGGGGAGGCCCCGCAGCGCTCCTGCGCGCGATTGGGGACCCGTGGCAGCCGCCGACGCTCCCGCCGGTTGCGCGCGCCTTTCTGGCGAGTCCCGCCGCCGTGCCGCGCGGTGCCGATCTGAGCTGGCTCGAAACCGAACACCACCATCTCGTCCCGTGCATCGACCCGCGGTTTCCGCCGCTGCTGCGAGACTCGCCCGGTTGTCCGGTGGTCCTGTTCGTGGCCGGAAATGTCGCCGCCCTCGAGGAACCGCAACTCGCCGTGGTCGGCACCCGCAATCCGACTCACCACGGCCGTGAGACGGCCTTCGTCTTCAGCGAGCACCTAGGCGCCCGGGGACTCGGGATCACCAGCGGAGTGGCCGAGGGCATCGACGCCTGCGCCCATCGGGGTGCGCTCAGGGCCCAGGGCATCACATTGGGTGTGCTGGGAACGGGGCTCGACATCGTCTATCCGCGGTGCAATGACCGGCTTTTCCATGAAATCCAGGAACGGGGGGCCCTGATCAGCGAGTTCCCGCTGGGCACACCCCCGCGGCGCGGCAATTTCCCGCAACGCAATCGGATCATCGCCGGACTCGCCCTGGGCACGCTGGTGGTGGAGGCCGCCGAGCGCAGCGGATCTCTCATCACGGCGCGCGCGGCCAACGACATCGGACGCGCGGTGTTTGCAATTCCGGGATCGATACATAATCCGATGAACCGCGGCTGCCATGATCTCATCAAGGGCGGCGCGACGCTCGTCGATACGCCGGATGACATACTGCGGGAGTTGAACTTTTCCTCCTTTTTTGTCAATGACTTCCGCGCTGCAGGAACGGACCCCGACGACTCCCCGCATGCAGCGGGCATGGACAAGGATCACAAAATCTTGTTAGATGCGCTCGGCTTTGATCCTGTGGACTTGGACACGTTGGTCGTCCGTACCGGATTCAAACCAGACGCCGTGTCCTCGATGATGCTGATCCTCGAGCTCGAAGGCCACGTTCAGGCCGCCCCCGGGGGCCGCTACTCCCGAGTCGCCTACAGGAGAGCCGGAGGTGAAAGATAACGTTCTCGATTTGCTCATCTATCTTTTCGAGAATTACATGAGTGCGGACGACGAGCCCAGGCCCGATCGGAACACCCTGAAAGTGGAGCTCGACAAGGCAGGATTTGCGGAACCGGACATCGAGCGGGCGCTGGAATGGCTCGACGGCCTGTCCGGCGAACAGCTCGGCAAGGTCGCGGAGGCAACCGCGCGCGCCGTCCGCATCTTCAACGGCCAGGAATTGCTGCGCCTCGATACCGACGTGCGCGGCTATTTGATGTACCTCGAGAACGTGCGGATCCTCTCGGCAACGCAGCGTGAGCTCGTCATCGACCGGCTGATGGCGCTCGAGGCCGATGAAATCGACATCGAACAGGTGAAATGGGTGGTGTTGATGGTGCTGTTCAGCCAACCCGGGCAGGAATCCGCCTACGCTCAGATGGAAGACCTGGTCTTCGAAGAGCGCTCCGACGCGCTCCATTAGACGACTTTGAGCACCAATCTCGTCATCGTGGAGTCGCCTGCCAAGGCGAAGACCATCAAGAAGTATCTGGGCAAGGACTTCGAGGTGCTGGCCTCCTATGGCCATGTCCGGGATCTCGTCCCCAAGGAGGGCGCGGTCGATACGGAACATCAATTCGCGATGAAGTATCAGGTCGTCGAGCGCAACCAGAAGCACGTCGATGCCATATCCCGCGCCCTCAAGAAGGCGAAGGCGCTGTTCCTCGCGACCGACCCCGACCGCGAGGGTGAGGCGATTTCCTGGCATCTTTACGAGCTGCTGAAGGCCAAGGGCGAACTCGAGGGCAAGTCGGTTCAGCGCGTGGTCTTCTACGAAATCACCAAGGCATCGGTCCGCGAAGCCATGGCCCAGCCGCGCGAACTGTCCGTCGACCTCGTCAATGCGCAGCAGGCGCGGCGCGCGCTCGACTTTCTCGTGGGCTTCAACCTCTCGCCGCTCCTGTGGAAGAAGGTCCGGCCCGGGCTGTCCGCCGGCCGCGTCCAGAGTCCGGCACTGCGCATGATCTGCGAACGCGAGGACGAGATCGCCGCGTTCGTCGCCCGCGAATACTGGACGATCGACGCTGAATTGGAGCATAGCGCGCAGAGTTTCCCGGGCAAGCTGGTCGAGTATGCCGGCGCCAAGGTGGAACAGTTCAGCTTCACCACCGGGGACCAGGCCCGCGAGGTTGAACGGACATTGCGGGAGGCGGCCCAAGGCGTCCTCACGGTGATCGGCGTCGACCGGAAACAGCGACGCCGCAATCCGGCGCCGCCGTTCACGACATCGACGCTGCAGCAGGAAGCGGCCCGTAAACTCGGGTTCAGCGCTCAAAAGACCATGCGGGTCGCGCAGCAACTGTACGAGGGCGTCGACATCGGCGAGGGAGCCGTGGGCCTCATCTCCTACATGCGTACCGACTCGCTGAATCTCGCCCAGGAGGCCATCGGGCAGATCCGGGACGTCATCGTCAAGTTGTACGGCAAGGAAGGCCTCGCCGACGAGGTGCGCGTCTACAAGACCAAGTCCAAGAATGCCCAGGAGGCGCACGAGGCGATCCGGCCGACCGACGCCGGCATCGTGCCGGCTTCCATCGAAAAGCACCTCGAGTCCGACCAGTTCCGGCTCTACTCGCTGATTTGGAAGCGCACGGTTGCCTGCCAGATGGCGCCGGCAATTTTCGACACGGTGGCGGTCGAACTGCAGGCCGGCACGGGCGTCACTGGCGCAGGGGACGCCGCAGCACCACGCACCCTGCTGCGGGCCAATGGGTCGACCCTCATCAAGCCGGGTTACATTTCCGTGTATCAGGAGGGGATGGACGACGTGGTCCAGGACGACTCCGACCACGTACTGCCACCCATGAAGGAGGGTGACCGGGTCACGCTCTTAGGCGTCGTGCCCACGCAGCACTTCACCGAACCGCCGCCGCGGTTCTCGGAAGCCTCACTCGTCAAGGCGCTCGAGGAATACGGCATCGGCCGGCCTTCCACCTACGCCTCGATCATATCCACCTTGCGCGACCGCCAGTACGTCGACATCGAAAGCCGCCGTTTCACCGCGACCGACATCGGCAAGATCGTCAGCCGCTTCCTGACGCAGTATTTCACGACGTACGTGGACTACGATTTCACGGCAAAAATGGAGGACTCCCTGGATGCTGTCGCCTCGGGCGAGCAGGAATGGGTGCCGCTGCTCGAGAGGTTCTGGAAGCCGTTCATCGACCTCGTGACACACACCGAAACGTCGGTTTCCCGCGAGGAGGTGGCGCAGGCCCGTGACCTTGGAATAGACCCGCTGAGCGGCAAGCCCATGAGTGTGCGCATGGGACGATTCGGGCCGTTCGTCCAGATCGGCACCAAGGACGACGAGGACAAACCGCGCTTCGCGGGTTTGCGGACCGGCCAGAAAATGGATGCGATTACACACGCCCAGGCGATCGAACTGTTCAAGCTGCCCCGCAAGCTGGGGGTCACCCCGACCGGTGAGGAGATCACCACGAACGTGGGGCGATTCGGGCCGTACGTCAAATACGGCGCGAAGTACGTGTCCCTCAAGACCGATGATCCCTACGAAATCACGCCCGAGCGTGCGCTGGAGGTGATCCGGGAAAAGGAGATCGCCGACGCCAATCGGCTCATTCTCGATTTCCCGGACGCCGGGATCCAGGTGTTGAATGGACGTTACGGTCCCTACATCACCGACAAACAGCGCAACGCCAAGATTCCCAAGGACAAGGAGCCGAAGAGCCTCACGCTCGAGGAGTGCCAGACGCTGCTGGCCGCCGCCCCGGTGCGCACGTTTGGCAAATGGGGCCGCAAGGGCGCCAAGGCCAAGACCGCCAAGACTCCTGCCAAGGAACCTTCCGTCAAAAAGCGTGCGACGGCCGATGGCGCCCCGCTGAAATTGGCGGCCAAGGCGTCCAAGACAGCGGCCAACAAGAAGGCTCCCCTTCCGCCGTCCGAGGCGGCGGCGGCAACGCCAAAGCCTAACCCCAAGGCGAAGAAGCGCGCCGCAAAAAAGAAGGCTTGATCACTCATGGCTGACTCAACCGCGGCGGCGGCGGCTTCGCTGGGCGACGGTGCCCGGGCGGTCAAGCACTATCTGACCGGCCTGCACGACCGCATCACGGCGGCCGTCGAGGAGATCGACACGGTCAAATTTCGTCGCGACGGCTGGGAGCGGCCCGACGGCGGCGGCGGCGAGAGCCGTGTACTCTCCGGCGGTTCCGTGTTCGAGCGTGCCGGCGTCTCCTTCTCGCATGTCTTCGGCGAAAAACTCCCCCAATCCGCCTCGAATTTGCGGCCCGAAATCGGCGGCGCGCCGTTCGAGGCCATGGGAATCTCGCTGGTCTTCCATCCGCGCAATCCCTATGTGCCGACCACCCATTGCAACGTGCGCTTCCTCGTGGCAACGCCGGGGCAAGGCCCGCCGGTGTGGTGGTTCGGCGGGGGCTTCGATCTCACGCCCTACTATCCGTTCGAGGAGGACGTCCTGCATTGGCATCGGACGGCACAGGCCGCCTGCGAGCCTTTCGGACAAGGGGTGTATGAGAAATACAAGGACTGGTGCGACAAGTACTTCTTCCTGCCCCATCGCAACGAGACCCGCGGCGTCGGGGGACTGTTCTTCGACGACTTCAACGAGCGGGACTTCGAACATTCCTTCGGATTCATGCGCAGCGTCGGCGATCACTTTTTGCCCGCGTACATTCCCATCGTGGAGCGCCGTAAGAACCAGCCGTCGGGCAGCCGTGAACGTGATTTTCAACTTTACCGCCGCGGGCGCTACGTCGAGTTCAACCTCGTGTATGACCGCGGCACCCTGTTCGGCCTGCAATCGCGGGGCCGTACCGAGTCGATCCTGATGTCGCTGCCGCCCCTGGTGCGGTGGGACTACGATTGGCAGCCTGCGCCCGGCAGCGCAGAAGCCCGGCTCTACGACTACCTGCGCCCGAGACCTTATCTCACGGAACTTGGTGGGGGCGCCTAGCCCGGGGCGCCTAGCCCGGGGCGCCTAGCCCGGGGCGCCTAGCCCGGGCGCTTGCCGGTGCATCCGGGTCCGGCGCAGCAAAATGCATGAAACGCGTCAGTTTGACGGGATGACCGTGGAGTGCCTGTCCGACACAGTAACAACGCGGCGACGATGGAGCGAATCCGGCCAGCGAAGCAAGGGAGCCCCGACGCAGTTCGACCCACCGGCGCCAGAGTCACTTCCAACACCGACGATCAACGCCCCATCGCCGCCGCCGCTCCAGGGAGAACCGCGCGCCCGCCGTGGATCACTCAACCGGGTTCCGTGCCGACAGGGCCGCTCATCGGGATCCGGCGAATGACCGACGACAACGTGGTGTCATCCAGCGACAGATACACGTTCCGGTCGGCCAGGGTGAGCGCGAAATGCATGCGCCGCTCCAACCGCGCGGCGAAAGCCGCCAGCCACTCCGGATCGACCGCATGCAGTTCCAGCGCCTCGATGCGGTGAATACGTTCGCCGGCAAGACGGGAGGCCAGCAGGTCGGGGTTCTTGTGGGTGTAGACGGCCACCCGCGGCGCAGCCTTGCCGGCCCGGTGCAGACGGGAGGCCTCGGGTGCCCCCACGTCGATCCATACCTTGAGTGCCCCTGTGAGATCGCGAACGGCGATCGTGGGTTCATCGGGGTCCGACAATCCCTTCGAAAACGCAATGCCCTCTGCGTACTCGCAGCAATAGGCGAGCACGCGGGTCAGGAGATAAGGTTCGCTCTCCGATGGATGGCGGGCGACTCGCAACTCCAAAGGCTGATACACGCCGCGATCCGAGTCCGCAAGGTCAATGTTGAACGTATAGATCGTTGCGCCCAGCGCCATGGTGCACCTTGCAATCCGCCCTGCCTGAGTCATCCGCGGCGCAGGTCCTCAATGTAACAGACCCGACCTCGGGTGCGGCGGCGCGTGGCACAATGCGCGTCCCGATGAATTACCGGCACCTCTACCACGCGGGAAATTTTGCAGACATCGCAAAGCATGTCGGCCTGCTGTACTGCATCGAGGCCTTGAAACGCAAGGATTCGCCTTTTTTTGCCCTGGACAGCCACGCGGGACGTGGGTTCTACGACCTGCAGGCGCCCGAGGCGCAGAAATCCGGAGAGGCCGAGCGCGGGATCCAGCGTTTGGTCGCGACGGCAATCGACAGCCCCTCTCTTGCAGGGTATTTCGACGCGCTGGGCGCGCGGCGCGGCAAACGGCTGGCGCGCTACCCCGGTTCGCCCGCGCTGATCTCCGCAGCACTGCGGCCCCAGGATCGCGCGCTGTTCGTCGAACTGATGCCGGCCGAGGCGCGGGCCGCCGAGCGCGAGGTCTCCTCCGCGGGTCGGGTCCGGACCGAGATCGGTGACGGCTACGCGGCGCTCAAGGCGTTTCTGCCGCCCGATGAACGGCGCGGTCTGGTCCTCATCGATCCGCCGTACGAAAGCCTCGATGAACTGAAAACCATGCTGCAGGCCTTCGGCGAGGCATACCGGCGTTGGCCGAGTGGAACCTATCTGCTCTGGTATCCAATCCGCAGTGCCACGCAGCGCAGCATGGTTCACGCGCGCTTCGAGGCGCTGCGCATTCCCAAGATGCTCATCGCCGATCTCGCCGTGCATCCCGACGACGCGGGCGTCGGTCTGGCCGGCAGCGGTCTGCTGATCGTGAACCCGCCCTATGGGACCGATGAGCACCTTCGAGAGGCTTATTCGGCCATCCATCGGGCGCTCGCCGCCTCCGGCGCCGGATACGTGGAAGTCGACCGTCTGACCCCCGAGCGAATGGCACAATGAACCACAGTCACAGCACCGGCTGACAGGAGTCGATCCATGGATCCCAACGCACTACGCGACCAACTCACGAAGTTGCACGAGGAACTCGGCCAGGTCCGCCAAGTCGACCCCCACTCGAACCAGCTGCTCGGTGAAATCATGGAAGACATCAAGCGGTTGATGGCGCAGGCGCCGACCAGTGTCAAAGTTCAGCAGACATCGCTACCGGACCGCCTGGAGAAGATCGCCGTGCAGTTCGAGGTCGATCACCCGACGCTCGCCGCGAGTTCCCGCCGCCTCGTCGACTTGCTGGGCAAGGCGGGGCTCTAGGACCCCGCTCAAGGAAGGTACTCGATCGCGCCTCGCACCTGGACGGCGATGGCGTCGACGGCCTTGGCGTCCATCGTCTCGCCCCGTTCCAGCACCGCAAGGCTGCCGTGACCCGGAACCGGGACGATGACTCCTCGATAGCCCTGCTCATCGAAATGCACCGAACGCATCACCCTTTCGTCGGGCAACACCATGACTGTGATCGGGCCACCGGCAGTCTGCACGACGAGATGCGGCACGTGATGGCCTCTGAATTGGCAGTAATTGGCGTAACTGACCATCGGGGCTGCCTTGCGCAGGCGCACATGGGAGTTGCCCATCACCCGCTCCAGCCGCTGCTGGGCGACGGGCACGTCGGTGCGCGACCATGCGTCCGGTTCTTCGGACATGTGCTCGACGACCGCCGCCGCCAGGCTGCGGCCCGGCACCACCAGCCAGAATCCCATGACGACCGCTGCGATCAGGACGCTCGCAGCCGCAGCCAGCCAACGACTGCGCCTGGGCAGCGACCGGCGGGGGTGGACGGCTGTCCGCGGGGCCGCGAGCGGCCCGGCGAATCCCGTTGGTATCGCAGTCGACGACGGCAACGGGACCCGCAAGGCACGATCCAGCCGGCCCTCGAAGCGCAGCAGCAGCCCGGTGTAGGCCGAGCACGCGTCACAGCCGGCGACGTGCTGACGCATCTCCGATGTTGCGCCCTGCGGGTCTGCCAAGAGCGCGCGTTTGTATTCTGCACACAACATCATTCGTCCGGATCCAGGCTGGTATCTTCGCCACACAAAACGCGCAGCTGGCGGCGGGCCCGAAACAACCGGGTCAGCACGGCGGCGTTCGACATTTCCAATTCTGCGGCGATCTCCGCCGTCGAGTAACCCATCAGCACCTGCAACACCAGCGGCCCCCGGTAGTCGTCCGGCAACTTGAAGATGGCCGCCCGCAGCTCCGCGATGTCCTGCTCGTCGGTTGCGGCCAGCGTCGGCGCCTCCTGGGCGATCAGGTCCTCCACGTCCACCGTAACGAAGCGTTTGCGCTCGAATGTGCGCGCATATTCCCGGCGAATGATCGTCAGGAGCCAGGGCTTTGCCGCGCTCTCGTCCTGCAGCGAGTCCTGCGCCTTCCAGGCGCGCAACATCGTTTCCTGCACCACGTCCTCGGCCAACGCCCGGTCGCGCGAGAGCCAGAACGCAAAACGGAGCAGATCAGGGCGCAGCTTTTGACATAGCGCCTCGAAGCGGGAGCTTCCAAGGTTTCCCACACCCGCGTCCTTCATGTATGAATAAACATACGGATTGCGATATCTTTCTTGTGATTTTAGAGCTTTACGACACGACAGGCCGGTCCGCCAGCCCGCCCCGACGACCGTCAGCGCCGGCCACCTCTCGGATAACGTAGAATTGTAGTTGAAATCAGGAGCCATACAGAGATGACCGGAGATTCAGGGCATTCATTTCCACGCACCCGGATGCGGCGCATGCGGCGGGACGATTTTTCGCGCCGCCTGATGCGCGAGACCCAGCTCACGGTGGATGCGCTGATTTATCCGGTTTTTGTGGTCGAGGGCCGCGGCCAGCGCCAAGCGATCGCCTCGATGCCGGAGATCGAACGCCTCAGCATCGACGAGCTGCTGCGCGAATGCGGTGCGCTGACGGACCTGCGGGTGCCCGCGATTGCGTTGTTTCCGGTCGTACCGGTCGCCAAGAAAACGCTGGATGCCCGCGAATCCTGGAACCCTGAAGGAATAGCCCAACAGGCCGTGCGCGCCGTCAAGCGGGAATTTCCCGGCTTGGGCGTGATCACGGACGTCGCGCTCGACCCGTTCACGACGCACGGGCAGGATGGGCTGATCGACGCCGCCGGTTATGTCCAAAACGACCTCACGGTGGAGACGCTCGTCCGCCAGGCCCGCTCCCACGCCGATGCCGGCGCGGACATCGTTGCGCCGTCGGACATGATGGACGGACGCATTGCGGCCATTCGCGGCGCCTTCGAAACGGCCGGTTTGGTGCACACGCGGATCCTGGCCTACGCCGCGAAATACGCGTCGAGCTTTTATGGGCCGTTCCGGGAGGCCGTCGGGTCCGCCGGACAGTTGGGGAGCGGCGGCAAGCATACCTATCAGATGGACCCGGCCAATTCCGACGAAGCGCTCCGCGAGGTCGCGCTCGACATCGCCGAGGGCGCGGACATGGTGATGGTGAAGCCAGGCCTGCCGTATCTGGACATCATCCGGCGCGTCAAGGACGAATTCGGCATGCCGACTTTCGCCTACCAGGTCAGCGGTGAGTATTCGATGATCATGGCCGCCGCTCGCAACGGCTGGATCGACGAGCGCGCCGTCGCGCTCGAAGCACTGGTCTCGATCAAACGTGCGGGGGCCGACGGCATCCTGACCTATTTCGCCAAGCGCGCGGCGGAGTGGCTCACGCGGTGAGTGCGCGTTCGGCAGGCGCTCCGTCCAGTTCCGGAAGTCCCGATCAATACGGGCTCGTGGGCCACCCCGTCGCCCATAGCTGGTCACCCTTCATTCATGGCATGTTTGCCAAGGCGGCCGCCCAGGATCTGGTCTATCGGCTGTTCGACGTGCTGCCGGACGATTTCCGCCGTCAGACGCTGCAGCTGTTTGCGGGGGGCGTTCGCGGCCTGAACGTGACCGTACCCCACAAACAGGCGGCGGCCGAGCTCGTGAACGAACTAACGCCCCGCGCTGCACGGGCCCAGGCGGTCAATACCATCGCCTTCTTCGAGGACACCACGCTCCTGGGGGACAATACGGACGGGGTGGGACTGGTCAGCGATCTCGAGCGCAACTTGAATCTGGAACTCGCCGACATGCGCGTCCTGGTTCTCGGGGCGGGCGGCGCCGTGCGCGGGGTGCTCGGGCCGTTGATGGAGCGGGAACTGCGGGAACTGACCATTGCCAACCGGACGCCGGCCCGGGCACAGAAGCTCGCGATGGAATTTTCCGACGTGGGGGCGATCGCGGCCTGTTCGTTCTCGGAGCTGGCCGGGCCGCCCTACGACCTCATCATCAATGCGACTTCCGCCAGCCTGCAGGGGGAGGTGCCCGCGCTGCCGTACGGACTCGTCGGTGAGAAGACGGTCTGTTACGACATGGCCTACGGCCGCGGCCACACACCCTTCACGCTATGGGCCAAGTCGCAGCACCCGCGCCGCGCCTCGAAGGGCTGGGGCATGCTGATTGAACAGGCTGCCGAGTCCTTCCTGCTGTGGCGCGGCATCCGCCCGGACACAAAGCCGGTCCTGGAAGCGTTGGCGCATCACGGTTAGGAGCCACGGCGCACTCATCGACGTACACCCGCGCACCCAGCACGGGGCTCACACCCGGGTGATCGCGCAGCGTCATCAGCGCATGGTGACGAGTTCTTCCGAACTCGTCGGGTGGATCGCGACCGTGTCATCGAAGTCACGCTTGGTGGCGCCCATCCGGATCGCCACGGCGAACCCCTGGAGCATCTCGTCCGCGCCGGCGCCGATCACGTGGCAGCCGATGATCTTCTCCAGAGGTCCGAGGCAAACGAGCTTCATGTCCGTGCGTGACTTGCGCGTGGTCATGGCGTGGTACATGGGCGTGAAGTCGGAGACGTAGACCTTGACGGCATCGCCATGAAGAGCCCGCGCCTCGCTTTCACTCATGCCGACGGTGCCTATCGGCGGATGCGTGAAGACCACCGTCGGAATCAGACTGTAGTCGAGACGACGATCGGGCCTGCCCCCGAACAGACGGTCGCTCAAGCGGCGGCCCGCCGCGATCGCCACGGGAGTGAGGGCGGCGCGACCGGTGACGTCGCCGATCGCGTACAAGCCCGGCACACTGGTGTTCTGAAACTCGTCGGTGACGATGAAGTCGGCGTCATCCAATCTCACGCCGGTGACACGGAGGGCGAGCGCGGCGACGTTGGCCGAACGGCCGATGGCCCAGAGCAGGGAGTCAAAGCCGGCGAACTCGCGGCCGTCCGCCGCGACCAGGGTCCCCAGCCGGTCGTGCACGGTCACCGACGCCGGTATGACGTGCTCGTGGATCGTGATGCCTTGCGAGCGCATCTCGCGCATCAGAGATTTGCCGAGCATGGCGTCGAAATGACCCAGCACCCGCTCCTTGCGGATGAACAACTCGACCTCGCTGCCGAGTTCGTGAAACGCGCCCGCGAGTTCGCAGGCAATGTAGCCGCTGCCGACGACGGCGACACGGGCGGGCCGCTTTTCGAGGGCGAAAAATCCGTCCGACGTGATGCCAAACGCGGCGCCGGGCAGGGCGGGCACCGTCGGCACACCCCCGGTGGCGATCACGAGGTGCTGAGCGGTCAAGCGTTTGCCGTCGACCTCCACGGTGTGGGGATCGATGAAACGTCCCAGACCCGGGAAGAGGGTGATGCCCTTGGCTTCGAGGTTTCGGGCATAAATGCCGTTGAGACGCTCGATGTAGGCGTCCCGTTTGCCCTTCAACAAGGTCCAATCGACGTCGCCCACCTTCACGTCGAACCCGTAATCGACCGCATCGCCGAGCGCCAGGCCGACGCTGGCCGCGTTCCACATGACCTTTTTCGGGACGCAACCCACGTTGACGCAGGTTCCACCGAGGCGATGGGACTCGATGACGGCCACCTTGGCGCCGTATTCGGCGGCCCGCTGCGCGGAGGCGAGGCCGCCGCTGCCGCCGCCGATGCAGATGTAATCGAAAGCTGTCGACACTGTGAACTCCGCGGAAAAGCCGTTTGAACCCCCATGATATACCGCGGCGGCACGCAACTTTCGACACCGGGCTCGGGCACGGCTGCGCTTGTCAGGATGTCCATGCGGCTCTGGTAGAATCGGACCGTGAACAACCCACTGCTTGAAATCGACGCCCTCCCCGCTTTCGACCGCATCGAAGCGTCCCAGGCTCGCCCGGCGCTTGACGCCATGTTGGCCGAAAACCGCGCGCGGCTTGCGGAATTGACCGCCCTCGCCGAGCCGACATTCGCTTCGCTGGTCGTTCCCGTGGAGGAACTCGGCTATCGCCTGAGCCGCGTCTGGAGCCCCATCGGCCACTTGAATGCCGTGGCGAATTCGACGCCGATGCGCGAGGCGTACAACGAATGCGTGCCCTTGTTGACCGCCTATTCGTCGGAGCTGGGTCAGAACTCGGCCCTGCAGGCGGCCTACGCCCGCGTGTTGGAACGCGAGGGCGGCAGCCTCGAACCGGCCCAGCGCAAGGTCGTCGAGAATGCGCTGCGCGATTTCCGGCTGGCGGGCGTCGATCTGCCCCCGGAACCGCAGGCGCGTTACCGCGAGATCGTGCAGCGATTGGCGCATCTGGGAACGAAGTTTTCAGAGAACGTGCTCGACGCCGGACGTGCCTTCACCCGCGCCGTCACCGACGGAGCGGAACTCGCGGGCCTGCCCGCAAACGCGGTCGATCGGGCAGCCGCCGATGCGAAGGAAGCCCAACAACCCGGCTGGCTGTTCAAGCTCGATCAGCCCACGTACATGACGGTCATGACCAGCGCCGAAAGCCGGCAGTTGCGGCGGGACATTTACGAAGCCTGGGTGACCCGGGCGTCGGATCTCGGTCCGAGTGCCGGCCGCTTCGACAACGGCCCCATCATCGCGGAGTTGATGCCGCTGCGTCACGAACTCGCGCGCCTGCTGGGCTTCGACAATTACGCCGGCTACGCGCTGGCAACCCGCATGGCGAAGACCCCGAAGCAGGTGCTCGGCTTTCTCGATGATCTCGCCCGCCGCTGCATGCCCGCGGCGCGGCGCGAATTCACCGATCTCGAGGAATTCGCCGGGCGCAAGCTCGAGGCTTGGGACATCGGGTTCTACAGCGAAAAGCTTCAGGAGAGCCGGCTCAAGGTGTCCCAGGAAGCGCTGCGGCCGTATTTCCCGCTG